>Ga0209515_10000431_pt1 | contig 78367 bp, 81 predicted proteins | sample Subgroupgradi54m_FD_187454 | JGI IMG/M metagenome (GOLD analysis project Ga0209515, IMG submission 187454) | Subsurface groundwater microbial communities from S. Glens Falls, New York, USA - GMW60B uncontaminated upgradient, 5.4 m (SPAdes)... ...
TTGATTTCTCCTCGAAATTTTCAGGAACAAAATTCTCGAGGAGAAATCAACCCTTGCGGATTATTCCTGGATCATCTTTGATGAAATCCATTTCCTCGATGATCAAGAACGCGGCACGGTGTGGGAAGAGTCGTTGATCTTTCTGCCGGATCACATGAACGTTCTGGGGTTGTCCGCGACCATTCCGAATATTCAGGAGTTGGCCGACTGGTTGCAGGCGATTCATCAACGGCCGATCAAGACGATCGAGGAGCACAAGCGCCCGGTGCCGCTGCATATCAGTTATCAATGCCAGGGAAAGGTCTTGGATGATTTTCAAGGATTGGTTAAGGAAGGGTATAAAAATATTCATCACGTTTATTCCAAAGGGCGGCGATTCTCGAAAGAGCCGCTTAAGCCAAATAAACCCGCGGGCTTGATCGAATATCTCGTCGAGAAAGATTTGCTGCCGTGCATCTATTTTGTGTTCAGCCGTCGGCGCACCGAACATTTGGCTGAGGAGATGAAATCGTTTAATTTTCTTTCAGAAACGGAACGTCAGGAAATCAAATCTCTGTATGACAAACTCTGCGAGACCTTTGATTTAACCGATGAAACGAGCGCGCAAACTCTTCGTCCGTTTATTGAACGGGGCATCGCCTATCATCACGCCGGAATGCTCCCGACGTTGAAAGAGGTCGTCGAGCGGCTTTTTACCAGCCGTTTGATTAAAGTGATTTTCACGACGGAAACTTTTGCTTTAGGAATCAACATGCCGGCGAGGACGGTCATCTTCGATGAACTCAGTAAATTTTACGGCACCGGCTTCGGGCCCATGAAGACGCGGGATTTTTTTCAGATGGCGGGGCGCGCCGGGCGGCGATCGATTGATACTCAGGGTTTTGTTTTTTGCCGGGTGAATCCGCAGTTTATTTCTTCTCAATCCGTGTATCGCATCATCGGAAGCAAACCCGAGAAGGTCATCTCGCGTTTTAACGCCTCCTACGCCACGATTTTGAACCTTTATCAGAAATTTGGCGAAAGGCTTTACGATATTTATCCGCGGTCATTTCATTATTTTCAGGAGAGCAAGAATTCTCGTCGCAAGGCCTTGGAACATTTACGCACCCAAGTCAATCTCTTGAAAACATTGGGACATATTAAAGCCGGGCAATTGACTGAAAAAGGGATTTTTGCCAGCCGCGTGTACGGGTATGAACTTTTACTTTCCGAACTTTACGCCGAGGGAATTTTGGAAGAACTTTCCGAGACAGCGCTTGGCATTTTAAGCGCCGCGATTGTCTTTGAACCACGCAAAGGCGAACACAAACCATCGTTGAGCGCCTCCGCCAAAAAATTGGAAGGGACAACCAGTGATGTGATCCGCGGACTGCACTGGATGGAACAAAAATTTCAGATTAAACAATTAAGCAAAATTTGTTATTACCATTTAGCCCCGGCGTTGGAGGCGTGGATCAAAGGCGAGTCGTTCGAAAAAATTTTACGCATGAGTGATTCCGATGAGGGAGAAGTCGTGCGTTACTTTCGTATGGCGATTCAAATTTTACGCGAGATTAATGAGGCGCCGATTTCACTCGAGATGCGCGCAAAGATTCATCGGCTGATTAGATTGATTAACCGCGATATTATTGACGCGGAGAAGCAATTGCGGGCTTGAAGGGTTATTAGAAAACCTCGAGAAATCTGTCATTCCCGAACGCTTTAGTCGGGAATCCGATGATCCTACAATTAGACCCCCGACAGAAACATTCGGGGGTGACAATTTTAAAATAGTTTCTAAGGATTTTTAACGGAGGTGTTGCGAAACGTTTGGTTTTGCTCATCGAACTGGAATTTTCGATCATTTTCTCCCAAGGGATGGGTTTTCAAAATTTCTAAAACAACGTCGGCAAAAATTCGGTTGCCTTGAGCATTAAAATGCCCTGATGAGTTGAGGAGATCTTCCGGCGCGTATAAAAGTTGAGGCGTGCTTAATCTTTTGTAGGGGGTACGATCTTTTCCAAGCGCGGCATAACGTTTTTGCAGAACTTTTTGGGCGTTGACATAAATCACCCGGGAAGAATGTTCTTTGATAAGCGATTGGATACGTTGCGGCAGATCCGAGAAGTCGCGGTCGTAAGAAAATATGAAGGTCGATTTATTTTGTTCGGCTGTTAACAGCAGGTGTTCTAATATTTTGTAATTGATTTCGTCGTTGTGATATTCGCCTTGAGAGGCATGTTTAGCCAGCCATCGACGATAAATCATTTGTTTGAGGGCAAGTCCTGTGTTGGAAATGGAAAAAAATTTCCATGACCAAAAACGGGCGTGGGAGTCGATCCCCAGCGGCTGGAATAAATATTTTTCACGAAAAGAGGGATCAAAAAGTTCATACGGGGTGGTTGCCTGCGATAACAAGACACCGTTTTCGATACGAAAACGCACGCGGTACAAGTGGGCCATACGAATGTTATCTGACCCAGCCCATTCGCTGGGACTGACTCGGTCGCGGTCGCTGAGCAGGGTGTAGTTGAAAAAAATAATATCCGGGCTGAATTTTAATCCATCTTTAAGATAGCGTAAATAACTTTGCCCCAAACCATAACCAGGGACTCCCAAATTGAGAACCTCCAGTCCATGGACGGACTGCTCGAGGAGATAGGCCCAAGTGTCGCTATTTTTTTCTCCATCACAAAAAACAAAGGAATCGCCGAAGACGGCTATTCTTAGGAGATTTGGGTTGGGGATAGAGGAATAGTTGCGATTGGCCCGAAGGCCTTGCGCATTACTTTGGTAGGGCCCCAGGTCTTTATTTTCACCGATTGTGTATCCGAGGGTATTATCGAGTTGATTGATGAAATTTTTTTTCCCTTGGGCGAAATAGGTGGCTTCAATGAGCCGGATTTTGATCAGCGCGTCGAGCCCCTTTTGATTGCCGATGAGGAAGAAACAATTCCCCTGCAAAATTAAAAAAAGGAGATAGCCGAACATAACCGATTCGATGACCAAAAGGTTAAAAACAATCAAAGTCGTGTAACGTAAGACAGGGTGGCGGAAAAATTTCATAGCGATGAGGCAAATAATAAATATTAAAAAAAGAGTCAGGATACTTAACATAGTTATTTTTTTAAATTAGAAAAAACCGTTGGGAAAATCGTTTCCTCCCACAAAAGATGCTCTTTGAAGGAAGGATGCAGCCCATCGGGGCAGACGAGCGAGGGATCTTTTTCCATTCCTTTAGAAACTTGAAAGAGATCCGCAACCGGTAATCTTCGGGATGCGGCTTCTTCTTTGATGATCTCGTTGAATCGGTTGATCTCCTCGGAAAAAGTTCGTTCGGGATGAAATTTCCGGCCCGCCGGGGTGATGGAAAAATCCGGGATGGTGATGAGGACCAGATGATTTTTTTGAGGGAGTTTCGCCGTCATTCGGTCCAAGATTTGAATCAAACGCACCCGGAATGTTTGGGCATCCACCCCTTGATAATAATCATTCACGCCGATCATGAGGGTGGCAAAGTTGGGGTCGAGGGATTCAAAAATGGGAAGCTCTTTCTCTAAAACCTCTTGGGTTGTCCAGCCCGTGCGGGCGGGATTCGCGAGGAGTTTGATCGGAATTCCTTTGGAATTGAGATGCCCAACCAAAAGATTCGGCCAGGCCTGATTTTGCGCGACTCCTGTTCCAATCGTGTACGAATCTCCGATGGGAATATAAAGAATTTTTTGAGGTTCTGGCTGGGCGGTGAGAATGGAGATAACTGTGAGAAAAAAGAAGATGACGATACTCTTTCTAAGATTCATAGAATGAGTTTAACGTTATTGAGTTCTTTTTTTGCTGCGTGATATAATTTTTCATCTGAGGTGATGAACATATCTGATTGAGATAGATATCCGCATGCAAGCTGCAGGCTATCGAGTGTTTTGAGTTGATATTTTTGAATTAACTCTAAAACTTCTTGTTCGAGATTATCGTTCCAATGAATCCGACTAAAATAAAGAATGTCCTGTCTTGTTTCTTTTAAGAGTTGGAGTGCTTCATTCTCGGTTAATCTTTTTTCTTTTAGTAGGCGTCGAATAGCGGAATGTAATTCAAGTAGACAAAAAGGCGCTACGATAATTTCTGAAATTTCCTCGAGAAGATGATCAAAGGTGTCGGAACCTTCTTCAGTAATATATTTTTTGAGTAAAGAGGATGTATCGATAAAGGCTTTCAATATTTTTCTTCCCTGCGGTTTTTAATGACGGCTTGAGATGACAATTCTCCTTTAAGTTTTATTTTTTTTATTACTCTTTTCCAGCCGGGTTGTGCAATATTTTCATTGTGAGGAATAATGTCTGCGATAGGAATGTTTCGTTCCATGATAACAATTCTTTCTCCAGATTTAACTTCTTTTAAGTATTGTGAAAAATTGTGAGTCAAGTTTCTAATATTAACAGATACCATAGTGATTGCTCCTTTCTTGGTTTGAGTATAACATTATGTTAGACAAAATGTCAAACAATTATGTCTAAAACAACCAATATTCCTGAACTTGACGCTGTTTCCCGCCGCGCGGGCAAGGCGATTATGGATTACGAGATGCTCAAAGAAGGCGATCGCGTGGCGGTCGCGGTTTCCGGCGGCAAGGACAGCATTTCGCTTTTGCATGTCCTTCGTCATCGCCAGAGGAAGATTCCGATCAAGTTTCAATTCACCGCGGTGCACATTGATTTTGATTTCGCGGATTTTAATCCGCAGCGGCTGATTGATTATTTGGAAAAAGAAAACTTCCTCTATCTGATTGAAAAAGTGGAATCCTTGAAGAGCGAACGCTTCGAGGAGATCGACTGCTTTTGGTGGTCGCGTAACCGGCGCAAGGCGCTTTTTGAATTGGCGGACAAACAAGGCTTCACCAAAATCGCCTTCGGTCATCACATGGACGATATTGTGGAAACCATTTTGCTCAATCAATTCTACCGAGGAGAAATCGGCGCGATGAAGCCCAAGCAAGAACTCTTCGGTGGAAAGATCGTGATCATCCGACCGCTGGCGTATGAGCGCGAAGCGATGATGGTTCGTTTAGCACAAAAGCTTCAGATCACGACCCTGGGTCAATCCAAATGCGCCAACGACGAAACCTCGCACCGGATGATGCTCAAAAAAATGCTGCGCACCCTTGAAGAAGAGAATCCCAATGTGGTGAAGAATATTTTTCGAAGCCTCAAGAGGGTTAGAGCAGATTATTTATTAGATGCAAAAGGTGATCCGTTGAACAATGACGCCGAATGAAAAAATTTTAGAATATTGGTTCGAAGACGTAACGGATGAAACGTTGATCGATAAACGCGCGTTGCCTTTTCGTAAATGGTTTGCCAAGGATCCTGTGCTGGATCAAGAAATATTGGAAAAATTTGAAACGGATTTGACGAAAGCCCGTCAAGGTCAGTACAAAGATTGGGAACATTCTATTCGAGGCCGGCTGGCTTTGATTATCCTCTTTGACCAATTCTCACGCAACATGTACCGCAATACTCATAAGATGTTTGAAAATGATTTTCTAGCTTTGGAGCTAAGTCTTCGCTCCATCAATGAAAAGATCGACGGAAAGTTACCGTTGATTGAGCGGATGTTTCTTTATATGCCGCTCATGCACAGTGAAGATTTGGATGTTCAGAAGTTATCGTTGAAATATTTTGAACAATTGCTTGAAGGAGCCAAACAAAAATTCCCGCAAAACGCCCCGTATTACCAATCTAATCTCCGCACCACTCAGCAGCATTTTTCCATTATTAAAAAATTCGGACGATTTGTGCAACGCGACTCTTCCTGGAATCGATAGAAGACGCAGGCATATTTCTTCCTTGCCAACCCCCATCTTTGTTGATTCATTTGGAATCGTTTCTAATGTTTTGAGGAAGTTCTTTACGCAGGATGCTGTTTTCTAAGGCGAGAAATTTTTTGATGAGTTCTTTGTCTTGAAAAATTTCTTGGATATTAGGGTTGCTTAACACTTTGGTCATTTCTCCCCGGTGGATTTGGCCGATTAAATTTTGATCCGCAAGAATACCCTGGATTTTTTCATCCTGTGCTATAGCTTTGTACTCCAGGGAGGATTCGATCATTTTACGTTCTTTTGGGTTATTAAGGACGCGCCAGGTATTTTGGAAATGATCGACCAGGGGTAGATGATTGGGCAGGCGCTGATTCAAAAGAGAAATGGTCATAGAGCCATTGATGTCACTGTGGATTTTTGCCAATCCGAATACATTGGCCGGTATCATCAGAATCCAGACGAGAAATAAAATAAGAATGCCGGTATTCCAAGACAAATTGAAAAGCGCTCCCAGAATTCGGCTGCCTGAGGAAATGGATTGACCCTCTTCATCTGTTTTTTGTCCGCTCCTCAGAAGTAAAGCAAGAAGGATATTTAACAAGAGGGGCCCCAAGATGCAGAGCAATAAACTCCAAAAAAGATTATGGGTTTTCTGAAAATAGACAAAAGAAAGAACCGAACATACGACCAGTGATAATGGGCCCAGGAGGGAACGTAAAAAACCTCGACGCCAGCCGTTCAAGGTTGAAAGGCTAACGACAACCAAAACAATATAGTCTGTAATTGTCAGCAAGGCAATGGGGGTTGGAGAGAATCCTAAGAATTTTGTTGATTATTCTAATAGAGAGCATAGAATACAGTCAAATGATAAATTAATTTAATTTTTAGGAAAATGAAACCATGAAAAATAAATTTTGGAAAAGAAAAAGTGAACGTCGGAAATGTTTTGTCCCGGTAGAAAGCAAAAAAGGGTCTTCTTTCGAAGATACCCAAACGGTGGATATCAGTAAAAGCGGGATTGGATTTGTTTCTTCCCATTCTTTGTCGTTTAAACAAAAAATTCCTATTGAACTTGCTTTTTCACCGGATAGCGACCCGGTCTTGGTGATGGGGGAAGTCAAATGGATACACCCTTTATCGGGAAGCAAGAAATACCGTGTGGGGATGACCTTTACAAAGATATTAAGCGGTTCAAAATCACGTCTCGACAAATATTTTCAAAATAAACCTTAAAGAAAGGAAAAAAGCATGGATTTCCACGCAGACCAACGGATTTTCGATCGGTTCACTGCAAGATTCCCAGCTAGGTTTAAAGATTCTCGAGATGATTTTGACAACGAAATCTCTTTGAGAGACATGTCGGCCCAAGGGGCCAGGCTCGTCACCCACCAGCGGCTCCACGTTAATGATTTAGTCTCCGTCCAGATCAAACTCCCGGATGGACACACGCAATTAAACTTGAACGGCCAGATCGTGTGGGTAAAAAGTCATGGTTTCAATGTCTGGGAAATCGGATTAAAGTTTAACAAAGTCAGCTTCATGGCCCTGCAAAGATTATTTCAATATTGTCAGTGAATTCTTCCCCGCCAAAGATCTTCTGAAAAATTCCGTTTTGACAAATCTATCCGTGCGTGATAAACTTTGATAACTTTTTTAAAAATTTGGGAAGGAGTCACAATGAAAAAGTTCATACTCGCGAGTTTAGCCGCCGTCTTATTCCTTTCGTTTCTTTCTTTTCAATGGGGCTGCACTCAAGCCTCGTCTCCCAAAAATGAAATTTCCGTATGGCATTGGATGACCGACCGCCATGAAACTTTTCTGAAGCTCGCTCAAAAATACGAACAACAAACCGGCATTAAAGTTCATTTTGAATTGTACGCCCCCTCCGACGCTTATTCCCAGAAAATTGTAGCTGCCGCCCAGGCCAAAGTCCTTCCGGATATTTTCGGAGTCCTCGATAAAAAAGAAATATTTTCTTCCTTTATACAAAGTGGTTTCGTGGCTGATTTGACGGAAGATTTTAAAGCGAACGGCTCGGCGTGGGAGAAAAGCCTTTTTCCCAAAGCCCTATCGGTGAATCGATTTGATCCCGGGAATATTTATAACGTAAAACCAGGTCTCTACGGCGTGCCGCTGGATGTCACCAACATCCAGATGGTTTATAATCGAAATTTATTGAAGAAGGCCGGGATTAATCAGCCGCCTAAAAATTTTGAAGAACTCTTAAGTGATCTGCAAGCCGTAAAAAAGACCGGGGTGTCGGGGTTCGTCTCCGGATGGGGCGAGTTATGGATGGTTGATTGTTTCGCCTCGAATTATGCCTTTAATATCATGGGGGAAGAGAAGGTGATGGCGACCTATCGAGGAGAAATCCCTTACACCGACGGGGATTGGATCAAGGTGTTGAATATTTTTAAACGGCTTCAAGAGAGCGGTGGTTTGGCCGAGGGGATTGTGACTAAAGCCAATAAATACGCTGAACAGGATTTTGCCCTCGAGCGGGCGGCTTTTGCTTTTAATGGTTCCTGGTGTGTCAATGTTTATCAGGATATGAATCCGAATTTACAATACGGAACCATGCTTCCGCCGATTGTCAACCAGAACCTGCCCATGAAGATCTGGGGCGGGGCGGGGTCTTCTTTCGTTGTGAATAATATGTCGAGCAAAAAAGCCATGGCCATTGATTTCTTGAAATGGTTGAGCGCGAAAGAACAACAGGCTTTTCTGGCCACCGAAACCAAGAATTTACCGGCGAATCAAGAAGCGTTGGCTTCGATTCCGCAGATTTTATCCGACTTTGCCAATACGATGGATCATACGACGCATCCCACCATCTGGAAATATAATGAAGACGCCCTGGTGACGGAAGCCTTTGATAAAGGGATTCAATCGATTTTAATCGGCGAGAAAACCCCTGAACAGGTCGCGCAGGAAGTTCAAGTGGTCAAGACCCGTCAGATAGAAAAAGAAAAAAGTCGTCGGTGGAAATAAATCTAAGAATGTTTAAGTTATTCCAAAATTTTTAGAAGGCTGTCATTCCCGAATGCTTTAGTCGGGAATCCAGACGAAGCTATGACTAGACCCCCGACAAAAACATTCGGGGGTGACAATTTTAGGATAAGTTCTCAACAGCGTAATGCAAACCACTCAACCCAAAACTTCTTCGTCCCTCGTTATTAAAGATCAATTGGTCAATTTTCTGTTTGTCCTGCCGGCGCTCGCGATTTTTTTCCTGTTTTACATCATTCCTTTTAAAGAAACGTTTCAGCTGTCCCTGCATGAATGGAACGGTATCAACCCGACCCAGCGTTTTGTGGGGTTAGATAATTTTTGCGCGTTATTCCAGGACAAAGTCTGGTGGTCGGCGATCGGCCATGCCGGATTTATTACCTTGATTGCTTTGACGTTTCAGAACGCCTTAGCGTTTACTTTGGCTTTGGCCTGTGATCGGGAAATTCGCATGGGGCGGTTATACCGCGTTATCTTTTTCCTTCCGCCGGTCCTTTCCGAGGTCGTTGTGGGTTTGATTTGGCAGTGGATTCTCTATGCCGGGATGCAAAATGGAGAGCACATTGGTTTGCTGAATTATTTTCTGGATAAAATCGGACTTTCGCAGTTGATTCACAGCTGGCTTTCAGATCCGAAGACGGCGCTCACGTGTATCGCGGTTGTCCATAGTTGGAAAGGTTTTGGCTGGGGATTTATCATTCTGCTCGCCGGGTTACAAACCATTGACCGCCAGCTTTACGAAGCCGCTAAGGTGGATGGGGCAGGCTCGTGGAGGATTTTTATGAATGTGACGATCCCGATGATGATTCCGGTCATTTTGTTTGTGGTGATCTTAACGATTTTAGGGGCGATGCAGGTTTTTGTTCTGGTGTTGTCGATGGTGGGCCAAGGACTGGTTTATTATACGGAAGTCCCGGTGACGCGGATCCTTGCTTCGATGACCGGGACAAATCAGTTTGGATATGCCTGCGCCCAGGCGATCATTTTTGGAGTGATCTTGCTGAGTGTTTCGATGCCGCTACGAATGTTTTCTGAAAGGATCAAGAAGTTTTAGGCAAAGGTAAAAATGCCAATCAATCGCTATCAGCTCAAACGTATTGTTAAATCGACGGGAATCCATGCCGTTTTGATCACTGTTTCCTTAACGTGCCTGTTTCCTTTGTTCTGGATGGTGCGTTCCTCTTTGATGAGCAATGCCACCATCTTTGTCAGTAAATCTTTAATTCCAGCGGAGATGAATTTTAGAAATTATTATCTGGCCTGGACACAAGGGAAACTGGGGCTCTTCTGTTTAAACAGCTTGATTTATACCGTTTCTGTGGTTTTTGGGATTGTTTTGGTGTCTTCGCTCGCGGCTTTTGCCTTTTCCCGCCTGAAATTTTGGGGGAGCAACTTTTTTTTCAATATGTTTTTCGCGGCGATGATGATTCCCTTGCCGGGAAGCTTTGTTCCTCTATATGTCCTCATGAACAAATTAGGCCTTGTCAATACGCGAATTGGCTATATACTTTGTATGATTAACGTCGGATTGTCGTTTAGCATCTATCTCCTGAAAACTTTTTTTGATAAGATGCCCTCCGAGCTGGAGGATGCGGCTCGGATCGACGGCTGTTCAAAGCTGGGGATCTGGCGTCATGTGGCGCTTCCTTTAGCCATGCCGGCGATCGCTGTGATCGTTATCTTCAATTCCCTTAATGTCTGGAATGAATATATCCTGGCGACCCTTCTTTTGAACGATCAGTCGCTGATGCCGTTGCAGCGCGGATTAATGGTTTTTTATGGAACGCACAGCGTTGATTATCCTTTACTCATGGCTGGGCTGACGATTGCGGCTTTGCCCATCATTGTTGTTTATCTGGTGATGCAAAAACACATCATCAAAGGGCTTTCCGCCGGGGCGGTCGTGGGATGAAAAAAAGTTTCGTTATTCTTTTGTTGATCATTGGGACGCAGGTTTTTGCGCAGGGAGTGACGGTCGCACAGACGCCTGAGGGTTCCCTCCAGAACAAAGAAGTTCAAGGGGTTTCTTCAAAAGATTTGGTGGCCAAGGCTTGGGAGGCTTCAGGGAAAAATGATCTTGGAAAAGTTATAGAGATCACTGCGAAGTGCGAACAGTTGTTGGGCGAAGAGGCCAAAAAACAGGAGGCTTCCCTCAATCATTTTCCACCTCGAGGGAAAGAACAAGATTATCAGATATTAAATGACGTTGGAACCTGTTTATTCATCCGGGCCGAAGCGCTGATGAATAACGGAAAAATCGAAGAGGCGCAGGCGTTATTTCGTAAAATCATCGATCAATTCAAATGGGCGCAGGCCTGGGATCCCAGTCGCGGTTCTTTCTGGTCGGTTGCCCAGAAAAGTCAAGCCAGTATGGACATGTTGCTGGGAAACGTGGAGCAGGAGGAAGAAGAAAAGATTAGGCTCTCGAATCACAAACGGACCTTATTGAAACTCCATGTCAAAGGGAAAGAAGATATTGTTGATTATGAGAGATATGGTAAATTTATTGGGGTTGGTACCAAAGATTATCGTTATCAAGTCAATGATCCTCAAGGGCTGGCTGCGGTGGTGGGAGAGGGCATTTATCCGAATACCAGTGATATTTTGAAGGACCCGGGTTATAAAGAAGCGCAAAAAGCGGGACGTCTGGAAGGCAGCCATTGGGATTTTGTTTACAACGAAGATTTGCAGGCAGCGTTTTATAAGTGGGCGACCGCCCCGGAGCCGTGGGGCGTTAAGCTTTTTTATCTGGGATTGATCTTTGAAAAAGCGAAGATGTATTATGAAGCGATTAAAGCGTACCAGGCGATCGTCGTACATTTCCCTCAAGCCGTGGGCTGGACCTATTGGCAGACCCCGTGGTATCCAGCGCAAGCGGCCATCGCGAAAATCAAACACATTGTCCGAGAGCATCCAGAATTGAATTTAAATTTTCAAAGAGCCAAAGTCCAGGTCATCAATGGTCTGGATAATGATGTCACCAACGACGTCATTATTACTTTTCCAGGAAAGGTGGCCAAGAAAGCTTGGTGGGATAAGCTGGGCGAAAAATTTAATATGGATCAGTTGATGTATAAACTGTTTAAGGGGGGAAGGATCAAACGAACCCTGGGGGCCGGAAAAGTTCAGCTGGTTCAATATCAAAATGACCATTGGCAGCTTATGGTCGACGGTCAACCGTATATCATTAAAGGCATAACCTATCATCCCACGAAAGTCGGCCAGAGCCCGGATAAAGGAACGCTGGTCAACTGGATGCTGGAGGATGACAATCATAATGGAAAGATCGATGGCCCCTATGATGCGTGGGTGGATAAGAATGGAAATAACAAACAGGATCCCGATGAGATGGCTGTTGGTGATTTTGAATTGATGAAACAGATGGGGGTCAATACGATCCGGGAGTATCATCAGCCGTTTGATTTTAATAAGCAGCTTTTAAGAGAGATGTTTGAGCGCTATGGAATCCGGTTGATCGTCGGCGATTTCCTGGGGAAATACACCCTCGGCTCCGGGGCCAGTTGGTATCCGGGCACCGACTATGAAAACCCAGAACACCGCAAAAAAATGATGGAATCGGTGAAGAAGATCGTGATGGAATATAAAGATGAACCGTACGTTCTTCTGTGGTTACTGGGCAACGAAAATAATTATGGGGTGGCCAATAACGCCGATACCAAGCCCGTTGCTTATTTTAAATTTGTCAATGAAGTAGCGCGGTGGATTAAATCCGTCGATAAAAATCATCCTGTTGCGATTTGTAGTGGGGATGCTTTATATTTGGATCTTTTCGCGAAATACGCACCGGAGGTGGATATCTATGGTGCTAATCTTTATCGCGGGGATTATGGTTTTGGTTCTTTTTGGGAACAAGTTGCGGATGCGACCGGAAAACCGGCGTTTGTCACGGAATACGGTTGCCCCGCTTACGCGCCGCAGCTAACGACCCAGGAAGCAGAGCAAGCGCAAGCCGATTATCATCGGGGCAACTGGCAGGATATTGAAGAAAACACGGCAGGCCATCGCGACGGAGCGGGGAATGCCTTAGGCGGTGTCGCCTTTGAGTGGCTGGATGAATGGTGGAAAAATTATGAGCCATTTTATCATGATCGAAAGTCCGATGCCATCGGTCCATTTCCCGGTGGATACTATTACGAGGAATGGTTTGGTATTTGCGCTCAGGGCAACGGTAAAAAGAGTCCTTTTTTGCGGCACTTACGTAAAAGTTATTTTACCTACCAAAATCTGTGGCAGGCACCTTAAATAAACAACTGTATCAATAACAAGAGGGGAGGTGTGGTTTTAAAACAATGACATTCACCTAGGGGGAGTAGAAATTCAATAGATATCGTTTTAAAAAAAACAACAGTGAGAATCAAACAGGAGGAAACAAGAAATGAGAAAAGTTTTATTCATCTTAGGTTTGCTGACGATGAGTCTTAACATGAATACCCTCAGCAGCCCGGTTTATGCTTACGATTTTGGAGATCCGCGTTCATCCGTCTTAACCGCGAAAGCCTGGGAGGCTTTAGGAAAAGGAGATATTGAAGCTGTTTTGGCGTATACCAATAAATGTATTGAACTCTATGCCGAGCAGGCCAAAAAGATGCAAGGCAGTTTAACCACTTATCCGACGGGCAAGAACGATGAAATTTTTGCCTATTGGGCCTTAAACGATGTGGCGACTTCTTTGTTTATTCAAGGAGAAGCTTATCGCCGAGCCAAGATGATGGATGAGGCCAAAGAGGTTTTCCAGAAATTGGTCAATGAATACACCTACGGCCAAGCCTGGGATCCCAAAGGATGGTTTTGGAAACCCGCCGAAGCGGCTCAAGAAAAATTGAGCTTGATCGAATCCGGTTCAACGGTGGATTTTGGAAATTCTACCTCGCAGGAATTGACCACCAAGGCCTGGGGCGCTTTAACGGACAATAAATTAGAAGACGTATTGGCTTATACGAATAAATGCATTTCTCAGTATGGTGCAAAGGCCAAAGACATGCAGAGTTCCCTGACGGAATATCCGTGGGAATCAAAAGAAAAAATTTTCTCTTTTTGGGCATTAAATGACGTCGGGACCTGCCTTTTTATTCAGGGAGAAGCGTATCAAAATGCCGGTAAAATCGAAGAAGCCAAAAAGGCTTACCAGAAATTAATCGACGAGTATTCTTTTGCGCAGTGCTGGGATCCGCAAGGCTGGTTCTGGAAACCCAAAGAAGCCGCACAACAGAAGCTTGATCAATTAGGGAAAAAATAACATTGCTGTCATTAGTGTCATTGCGAACCCCGACGCTTTTAGTCGGGGTGCCCGCAATTTCTTAAGAAAGGTTCACGAACGATGAAAGATAAATTAGCATTAGCCGCTGTTTTTATCATTTTTGTTCTCGGTTGCGGGAATCCTTCTTCTTCAGTGCAGGCCAATTCTAATGCAATGACGCAGAATCCGGCTGTTGCCCCAGAACAGAGCAACAAACAAACGGCCGCATCCTCCAGCGCCTCAGAAAAAGGGCAGGCAAGTCCATTTCAGTCCTTTTTAATCTATGCGGATAAAGGGACTCGGAATAATCATTACGTTCCATCAGGTTTCATGCCCGACGGAAAATGTTTATCGCTCAATGATGCCTGGATGGAAAATTGCCACGGCGGTAAATCCTGTATCAAGATCGTCTATGATACGGTTTGTTCCAAACAAGGCAGAAAGTGGGCTGGTATCTATTGGTTAAATCCAGCTAACAATTGGGGTGGGCAAAAGGGAGGATTTAATCTCACCGGAGCACAGAAATTGACTTTTTGGGCCCGGGGTGAAAAAGGCGGTGAACGTATTGAAGAAATTAAAATCGGCGGGATCATCGGCGAATATCCAGATTCCGATTCTGCCGTCATCGGCCCGGTGATCCTTACTCCTGAATGGAAAGAATACACGATTGATTTAAGAGGAAAAGATCTCTCCACAATCAGCGGCGGCTTCACCTGGGCAGCCAAGGAAGAGGTGAATCCTAACGGCTGTACATTTTATCTCGATGACATTCAGTACGAATAATTAAAAAGATTCAATTGAAAATTAAGAAATTAAATAAAAAGGGGAATAGAAATTTCTGTTCCCCTTCTTACTTTCATTTTATTTTCAGTAAAAACTTTCGAATTCTTAGTTCATCAGTATAATAGACTGCGTGACGAAAGGAGGTTTTGAACGTTGCTTACAATCGGTGTGATCGGCTGCGGTCACTGGGGACCCAATCATATTAGAATTCTTTCTCATCTACCCAATTCCCGGGTTTTGATGTGTGCGGATTTAAATTCTGACCGGTTAAATTCCATCAAAACATTATTCCCACATATTGAAATCACGACGAACTACAAAGATATTTTGCACAACAAAGAGATCATGGGCGTTTGTATTTCCTCTCCGACCAATACCCATTTTTCCATAACACAGGAAGCGTTACTGAACGACAAACACGTTTTGTGCGAAAAACCTTTAGCCCTTTCTCCTGAAGAATGTCTCAAACTTAAGAAACTCGCCTTCGAGAAAAAAAAGGTTTTAATGGTGGGACACGTCTTTCTCTTTAACCCCGGCATTGTCAAGTTGAAAGAATATATCCAGTCCGGCGAGTTAGGGCAGATTCATTACGCCCACAGTGAACGAACCAACTTAGGACCGTTTCGTTATGATGTCAATGCCCTGTGGGATTTGGCGCCACACGATATTTCAATTTTCAATTATTTGTTTGACCGCACCCCGATGAGCGTCTCCGCCCGGGGACAAAGGTGTTTAGGGACATCGCTCGAGGATTTGGCCTTTGCGACTTTGGAATATCCGGATAACATTCTGGTCAATGTCCATGTCAGCTGGCTTGATCCCAAGAAAGTACGACAGATCACAATCGTTGGAAACAAAAAAATGGTGGTCTGGGACGATTTAGATAATGTGGGGCCGGTGAAGCTTTACGATAAACACGTCGAGCGGACCTCGGTTTTTTACGAAACTTACGGCGAGTTTCAACTCCTGTCCAAAGAAGGCTCTATCACCATCCCCAATATCAGCTTTAACGAACCCTTAAAGATTCAAGATCAATTTTTTGTGAATTGTGTTTTAAATAAGATGGAGCCCGGGGTGGCGGACGCGCAGAAAGGTTTTGATGTGGTCCGAACCCTTTGCGCGATTCAAGAATCGATGGACAAGCGCGGAGTGCCGGTGAAGGTCTAGGGATTAGGGTTAAGGGTTTAGGGATTAGTTTTTGAACTAACCTCTAAACCCTAACCCCTATTCCCTGACCAAGGATATTGATTATGAAATATTTCCAGCACGAAAAAGCTTTGGTGAGTAAAAAGGCGCAGATCGGCGAGAAGACCAGGGTCTGGGCGTTTACCAACATTCAAGACGGCGCTCTCATCGGACGCGGCTGCAACATCTGCGATGGATGTTTTGTTGAAAGCGGGGCGGTCATGGGGAATTTTGTGACGCTGAAAAACGGGATCGCGGTTTTTAATGGAATCACAATCGAAGACGATGTCTTCTGCGGAGCCAATTGCGCTTTTATTAATGATCGGCATCCGCGCAGTCGCCGCAAAGACCATTGGATATTGGAAAAAACTTTAATCAAAAAAGGTTCGACCATCGGAACCAACGCCACCATCCTGTGCGGGATCACGATCGGAGAATACGCGGTAGTGGGGGCCGGGAGTGTAGTGACCAAGGACGTTGCCCCGCACACGATTGTCGTCGGGAATCCAGCGCGGGTCAAGGGCTATGCCTGTCAATGCGGCCGCACACTTAAGGAAAATTTGAAATGTCCGTGCGGCCTCAATTATAAATTGAGGCCACACGGAGTCCTTCTTGTTGAGGGCTCAACTCGGTGACGCCTAAAATTTTAGTCAGCCCGGTTGCTTTTAACGAACATATCAAATTAAAAAATGTTATTGTCCGGTTCTTAGCTGCTAGAGCTAAAAGCCGTTTCCTGCTGGATTATTTGATTGTGGATGACGGGTCAACCGACGGCACTACCTCCATGATTGAAAGTTTTAAAGATCGAGGGGTTAAAACCATTCGGCATCCGCAGCGCTGCGGTGTCGGGGCAGCTATCCGGACCGCCATCAAGTACGCTAGGAATCATCAATATGATGTCTTGGTTATTATGGCGGGAAACGACAAAGATAATCCAGAAGAAATTTCGCGATTACTTGATCCGATCTTCCAAGAAAATTATGATTTAGTGCAGGGCTCTCGGTATTTAGCGGGCGGCGGCTTCGGCGGGGACATGCCCTCTTATCGAAAATTTGCAACGCGCTTGCACCCGTGGCTGTTTTCGATTGTGACGGGTCATAAGATGACGGATACAACCAATGGGTTTCGGGCGTTTAAACTTCCCATTTTTAAAGATGAGCGTCTGAACATTGATCAAGCCTGGTTGAATTGTTATGAACTGGAGGTGTATTTACTCTTTAAGGCAATCAAGCTGGGATATAAAGTCAAAGAGGCCCCGGTCACCAAGGTTTATCCGTCGAAGAAATTAGGGTACACCAAAATGCGGCCTTTGATTGGCTGGTGGAGTATTCTGCGGCCGCTTATTTTTTTGGGGTTGGGAGTCAGGAGATAACGAAAGGATAAAAGGATGAAAAGATTGGCAGGATTGATCTTAGTATTGTTTGTGACCGGATGCAGTTTTGGAGTGCAAAACATGGAATCTTTGATGAAAGACCCGCACTACGCCCAGTATCAACAGTCTATCGATCGTCTCGAACACGAGTATCTTCAAAAACAAATCTCTTACACCGAATATCAGGAGAAGAAAAAAGAGCTCGAGGATACTTATGCCAAAGAAGTAAAGATGCGGGAAGAGAAGATCCACGAATAATGAAACTCTACGGTAAAAATTCCGTCTTAGAACGGCTCAAGTCTAATCCCAAGACGATCAAAAAGATTTTGATCCAGCAGGATCATCCGGAGGCCTCCTATATCCGTCAGAAGGCTAAGAAGTGGAATATCCCGATTTTTTTCATTCCGCGGGACCGGATGTATCAATTAGGACAGCATGTTAATTCTCAAGGTGTTTTGGTTGAGGTCGAAGATTTTTTTTATGTGCCTTACGAGGAAATGCTTGATCGGGCGTTTACCCAAAATCAATCTTTGATTTTTTTAGACCAGCTCAATGACCCTCAGAATTTAGGCGGAATCATCCGTAGCCTGGGGTGTCTGGGAAACTTCGCGATTGTTCTGCCTAAGCGCGAATCTGTCGAGGTGACCGAGGCGGTTTTGCGGGTGGCCTGCGGCAGCGACAATTATGTCCCGGTTTCAAAAGTGGCTAATCTGGCTAACGCCTTGGCGCTCGCGAAGAAAAAAGGCTTCTGGATCGCCGGAACCGTTGTGAAAGAGGGACAAGATTTGACCCAAACCAAATTATCTTTTCCCTTGGCACTGGTTGTTGGTTCTGAACAAAAAGGGATTCGAGATATCATCAAGAAGCATTTAGATGTCGAGTTAACCATTCCGATGGCGGCGCCCCGGCTTTCTTTTAATGTCGCGCACGCCACGACGATCTTAGCTTATGAAATCATCCGGCAAAAAAATCAAACTAAATCCAAAATCTAATCTCACCCGTTCGGCGCTTGATTTTTTCGCCGAGGCCGGGCTTTTAAAAACGATTAAACGTAGCGGCTGGTGGGTCGTGGGGATCCATCATCCGGAAAGCGTCGCCGAACATTCCTTCCGCACCGCCGTCATCGCCTATTACCTCGCGCACCTGGAAGGCGTTGATCCTTACAAGGTCGTTGTGATGGCGCTTTTTAATGACATTCATGAATCCCGGATCAATGATCTGCACAAGATGGGGCATTATTATATTGATTTCAAAGCGGCGGAACGAAAGGTTTTCAACGATCAGGTCAAATATTTAGACAAACGAGTGAAAGGGGAATTAGAACGGTTCCGTTGGGAATACGAAGTTCAGCAGACCAAAGAAGGGATCGTGGCGCGCGATAGTGATATTCTCGAATGTCTGCTGCAGGCCAAAGAATATTTTGAACAAGGATACCTGGGCGCCAAAAAGTTTTTTCGCAAAGCTCCAAAATATCTGAAAACCAAAACCGCAAAAAAGTTGTGGCAGCAAATGAAAACCTGGGACTCCGGCAGCTGGTGGGAAGGGGTCGTGAAGTTTGAGCGATGAGTACGAAGAACACCTTCAAAATTTTTTTTGTGTCGTTAGTTTTTTCAATCTGCACTATCTGCGGCTGCGCCAGCCTGGGGTCTTACAATGCTGCCACGGGCCAGCGGGAATTTATAATGGTTCCAACCGACCAAGAAGTGACGACGGGAGAAGATATTCATCGAAAACTTCTGACGGAATTCAAATTATCCCAGGATCCAGATAAAGTGGCGCGTATTAAGCGGATCGGCGCCAAGGTTTCTCAAGTTTCGGACCGGCAGGATTATCAATATCATTTCTTTTTAATTGAAAAGAACGAAATCAACGCCTTTACGACCCCCGGTGGGAATGTTTATTTCTTTACCGGATTGTTGGACAAACTGCACAGTGACGATCAAGTGGCGGCGGTTTTGGCCCACGAGGTCGGGCACTGCGCCGCCCGTCATACGGTCAAGAAATTTCAGGCCGCCCTCAGTTACAATTTGATTGGCAGCGTTCTTTTTAATTCCATGAAAGTGGACGGTGAAATCAAACATATCGCCGCTCTGGGAACGGACGTCGTCATGAATCTTGTTTTCTCCGCCTACAGCCGCCAGGACGAATTACAGGCCGATCGCCTGGGAATCAAATATATGGATCTGGCTGGTTATCATGTGAACGCGATGGTTGAAACTTTTGAAATTCTCAAAAAAGAATCCAAAGGTCCTCAACCGCCGCTTTTGCTTCGAACCCATCCGTATATCGACGACCGTATCGAAGCGGCGAAGAAGGAAATTTTACGGATTAAATCGAGTGGTGTGGTTGAAAAAAGAGGTTACAAAACATGGAACGCATAGGCATTGCCGCCAGTAAAATGGCGAAGGGAAATCTTCTTTTTTATAACGGCTGGGTGATCCTGATTTCTTTTTTGTTTTCGTTTTTTATTTTTTTTATCGGCGGTTCTGCCATCGCCATCGCTTTGATTTTGATGACCTACGGCGCCAGAGGAGTTATGCCGGTAAATTTTGAAAAGGAGTGGATTTCGATCGGCCTTGTTTGTATGATATCACTGGCTGCGGTGGTCGGTTTGTTTTGTTTGATTGCTATTTCCCGGAACATTAAATTCCATAGGTGAGCCATCGGCGAGTTTATTCGTTGAGCTCATCCTGAATGGAGTCCCGAGATTAACGAGGGACGAAGTCGAAGGAGCAGGTTGATTATGACTACAGACGAAATAAAATTTAAAGAATTGATTGATAATTTAAAGGTGGGGGTATTTCGCTGTACGCCGGGATTAAAAGGAAAATTCTTATTTGTGAATGAAACTTTTCGGGAAATGTTCGGGTACAAACCGCAGGAGATTTTTAAAATACCCGTTGAATCTCTTTTGGAAGATCCTCGAAAATTAAAGTCTATCCTCAAAAGAATCCGCGCCCATGGGTTTGTTGAGAAAGAACAAATCCGTCTCAAAAGAAAAGATCATCGGGTTTTCTGGTGCTCGATGACATGGGTCGCGGTGAAAGAAAAAAACGGCCGGACCAAATATTTTGATGTTCTCATCGAAGATATTGCGTTGCAAAAACACGTGGAGAAGGAGCTTAGTGAATCCAAAGAGTTATTTCGCGTGGTCTTTGATAATTCTGCCGCGGCCATCACCGTGATCGGCAAAGATGAAAAGATCCTGGCCTGGAATCCTTTTGCCGAGAAGATGCTGGAGATGAACAAAAAAGATTTGTTTAATAAACCCATCAAAGAACTCTATCCTCCCGAGGAATGGCGCCGGCTGCGGTCTTTACGGATCCGTCATAAAGGGATGCTCTCCGACATTGAAACCCGGATTTATAAAAAAGATAAAAGCCTGCTGGACGTGAATATGTCGATTTCTGTCCTCAAGAACACTAGCGGCCATTTCTACGGCGCTATTGGCATCATGCGTGACATCACCAATCAAAAGATCGCCGAACGCAGAATCAAAGAATCCGAAAATAAAATCAGAATCATTTTGGATAATTCCGCGGCCGCTATCACCTTGACCGATGAAAACGAGCGCATCGTTTCGTGGAACAGCTACACCGAACATCTCTTAGGTTATAAGAGAAAAGATCTTTATCTGATGCCGGTCAGTTCGTTATATCCGCCGCAGGAGTGGGCTAAGATTCGTTCAGAAAATATCCGTAAGACCGGCTCCAAACATCATCTGCAAACGAAAGTTGTTCTCAAAAACGGCCGGGTGATTGATATTGATCTTTCGATCAATGTTTTGAAAGATACGAGTGGAAAGATTCTTGGGTCGGTGGGGATCATGCAGGATATCACGGAACAGAAGCAATTTCAGCAGATGCTCCTGAAGGCAAAGTTAGCCGCCGAGGAAGCCAACAGCGCCAAGAGTTTATTTTTGGCCAATATGTCGCATGAAGTCAGAACGCCGATGAGCACCATCATGGGGATGCTTGATTTAACCTTGGACACGCAATTGAGCGGCGAACAAAAAGATAATCTCGAAGTCGCCAAAGATGCCGCGGATAACCTCTTGAGTCTTTTAAATGATATCCTGGATCTTTCCCGAGTGGAGGCTGGAAAAATTAATCTTGAGTGTATTGAATTTAGTCTGCCCAATATCGTACAAAGTGTTTGCAAGGGCCTCTCCGTTTTGGCGCGCAACAAAGATTTGGAATTGTCCTGGCACATTGACGCGGAGGTCCCGGAGTTGTTGGAAGGCGATCCCATCCGGGTGCGGCAGGTTTTAGTCAATCTCATTAATAATGCCATTAAATTTACTTATAAAGGAAAGATCGAAACCAAGGTCAAAGCTTCCTCACTCTCCAGCGAGGAATGTCAGCTGCTTTTTTCGGTGACGGATACGGGCATCGGGATTCCTAAAGATAAACAAGAAATTATTTTCGATGTTTTTACCCAGGCGGATGACTCGACCACCCGGCGTTACGGCGGCACGGGGCTCGGATTGGCCATTTCAAAACGTCTCGTAGAAATGATGGCAGGAAGAATCTGGGTTGAAAGCGAAGAATCTAAAGGCAGCACGTTCTTCTTTAGCGCCGTGTTTAAATATAAAAAAGAAATTCCTAAAGGGACGGATGTTCCCAAAGAAAAGATTGTCCCCCCTGAAGAAAAGCAGTCTCTCCCGAAGGGTATCCCCAATTTGCGTATCCTTCTGGCGGAAGATAATCTGGTGAATCAAAAGATCACGGTTAAGATATTGGAAAAACAGGGCTGGCGTGTTTTTACGGCGGTGAATGGTCAAGAGGTTTTGGATCTTCTGGCGCGTGAATCGTTCGATCTGGTTTTGATGGATGCCCAGATGCCTGTTTTAGACGGGCTGGAGACAACACGGCTTATCCGGGAAGATGAAAAGAAAACGGGCAAATATATCCCGATTGTGGCCTTAACCGCGCGGGCCATGGATGAAGACCGCCCAAAATGTCTGGCCGCCGGAATGGATGATTATGTCGCTAAACCCATTGACCGGCTGAAACTTTTTGAGGTCATTGAAAACATTTTTAAAAAAGAAAGGACAACTTGATGAGTGATGACGCCATCGACATGAAGGAAGTTATGGAGCGGGTTCAGGATGACCGTGAGCTCTTGATCGAACTGCTGCAGATTTTTAGCGACGATTATGTACAGAAAAAGAAAATGTTGGATGAGGCGGTTATCAAAAATGATTTTGACCAGGTCAGAAACATTGCCCACGGCTTGAAAGGCGCCTCCGGCAATATCTCCGCCAAGAAACTCCGCATCTCTTTTGCTGATCTGGGACAAATGGCCAAGGACCGCAATTTCAGTAAAGCCAAAGAAACACTCGATCTGATCGACCGGCAGTTTAATGAATTGAAGGATTTTGCTGCGAAAAATTTAAAGAAATAATCTTTGAGAAAGTCCATTGTTTTCACCACGGTTTTTTTATCCATTTTACTGGGAGTTTGTTTTTATGTGATTTTTTATTCCCATTGGTTCCCCGGATTTCTTCTTTCCAGATGGATTCAAACCCAATACCCGGCTGTTGAATTAAAATCGTTTGACTACAAAACCCGCAGTTTTCATTTGTGGGACGAGATTGCTTTCCAAGACGTACGGATGGTTTTTAAGAATGGAAAAACCACGGAGCAGTTTTTTGTTCCTTCGTTGGTCGTCAAAAGCGATCGCGCTTTATGGAAAAACGACAAAAAGATAACGATCAGCGTCGATCAAGGTGCTGTTGAGATGGAGAACCTCAAAGTTAAGGGTATAGGATTGAACTTAATACTGGATTCCCAAAGAAATATCCCGATGCGGCTACAAGGAAACTTGAAGGCCGCCTCGGTTGATTTTGCTCCGTATCGTCTAGAAGAACTTTCAACGCTGTTGGAAGGGACCGAAGGCCAAATCAATTTTAAAAATGTGCTCGTTCGTTGTTATGGAGGAAATATCCGGGGAGAGATTTCCTTTGATAATCCTTCTATGCTAGAATATCGTGTCTATTTACAATTATCCGGGATCGATTTAAAAGAAATGAGGGCCATCAGTAATAAGGCATTTTCTCTTGTTGAAGGAAGGCTCGATGGCGAAATGAGAGAGTCCGGCGCTGGAAATAAAGTGGATAGTTTTACGGCCAACTTAAACGTTCGGGAAGGAGGTAAACTCAAAGCTTATCTATTGACTTGGGTTATCGACTATATTCCTCAAAGCGTTCAACGGAAAGATTTGGAGAAATTGATTAAAACAGAATCGTACATTCCAATTGATAAGGCGGTTATTCAGATCAAAAGTTTGGGAGAGTATCAATTGACGACCGTGACTAACCTGAAAAGCGATAAATTTAATCTTGATTTAAACTTAACCGAAGACATCAATTTTGATACCCCGCTCGGGAATTTAATAAAAAAGATTAAGAATTTTTTTGATTTTATGAGGAGAATCTATGGAGACGAAGCATAAATTAACGAAGATCATAAGCGGTATTTTTCTGCTTTTCTTTAGTTCGGGCTGCACCGTCAAAGCCGTTGGGGACCCGAACCGGCCGATCACGATCAACGCCCACATTATCGTTGATATCAAGGGATTAAAAGATTCGGCCAGTAACATCGAAGATTTCGTCAGCGGAGAAAAATCTCCGGAAGATTTGAAAAAGACAGAAACAACAGGAGGGAAGAAATAATGAAGAAACTATTTTTATTTATTTTTATGGTGAATGTTTTGGCCGCCGTCGGCATTTTTAATTTTCCTCAAAATATTTTTGCCGAAGGGAAATACGATATTAAAGAGATGACTCCCGAAGTCAAAGCCGCGCTGGAAAACCGTCGCAGCCGTTTTGATCAGCTTAAAAGTTTGAAAGCCCAAGGAATCGTGGGAGAAAATAACCGGGGATATGTGCAAGTCCTGGGGAATGATTCTTCAGCGAAGAGCCTCGTTGAGAGCGAGAACAATGACCGGCGGGTCATTTACAAAACCATTGAAGCTCAAAATAATCTTTCCGGCGCAATGGAGACCATCGAAAAAGTTTTTGCCCAGGTTCAGCGGGATAAGGCGAGTCCCACAGATAAGATTCAAACCGAAGACGGGCGGTGGGTGACGAAGTGAGTTTGGCTCTTCGCAGATACTTGCTTTTATTTCTCATCGGGTTCGCGGCTTACTTCAATAGCATCCCCCATCCTTTTGTCCACGATGACGTTGTTTTTATTCAGAATAATCAAACCCTTGGCGATTGGAACGATGTTCCTTCGCTGTTCTTGCATTCCTCGATAGCAGGAGGGACCCTCTCGATTGTCAATTCCTATTACCGTCCGCTTTTGGATATTTTGTACAAGATTCAGTACGCCCTTTTTGCTTTAAATCCTCACGGTTATCATTTGTTTAATGTCTTGCTGCACATTGCCAATAGTATTTTGGTTTATCGATTGATCCTGCTTTTGTTGCAGGCATTCGGAGGTGACAATTTTAATCCCGAAGCGTTCGCGTTTTGCACGGCCATGTTCTTTCTTATCCATCCGGTGCAAACCGAGGCCGTGGCGTGTATTGCCGGCGTGTCGAATCTAATTTTTGCGTTTTTTTGTTTGCTAAGTTTGATCTGTTATGTGAATGCCCGGCAAAGAGAGTCTTCGCGTTGTGGTATTGGGTGGTATGGGGCTGCGCTGATTTTTTTTCTGGTTGCGTTATTTTCAAAAGAACAGGCGATCATGCTGCCTTTGTTGGTGGGGTTGGTTGAGGTTGCTCTGGCCCCATCGCACTTGGTTGGAGGAAGCGTCTCATTCAGGATGAGAGCATTAAGGCTGGCAGGATTTTTTATCACGGCCTTTGGTTATTTATCGTTTCGAAACATCGTCGCTGGAAATTCGATTGCGTCTATCTTGACGTATAAAGGTGAATTGATTCTGAGGATTCTGCACATCCCAGAGGTTTTATTGATGTTCTTGGGAATTCTGGTTTTTCCCTACGGGCTGCACTATTATCATTCAACGGATATCTTGCAGCCGTATTTTTTTTCGACGGTCACTTTGATATTTCTTTTAGGAGCGCTGGCTTTTCTTATCAAAGGCCTGCCGCGCGATAGTCGACACTGGCTCATCTTTGCCGGCGGCTGGTTTTTGGTGACGCTTTTGCCAGTCTTGAATATTGTTCCTTTGATTAACGAATACTCTTTGATTTTAACCGCCGAACATTTTTTGTATTTGCCGATCATCGGATTTGTTTTGTTTGCGCTTTGGCTGGGAAGTTTTGTCATGCAGAAAATTTTCCAAGTCAAGTCTTTAAAGATCAATGCACTTCTTGTATCTCTTCTCGGTCTTATTTGTATTGCCGCAACGATCAAGCAAAATACTTATTGGCGAGGAGAAATTCCTCTTTTTGAGCGCGTCGTGCGCTTCGAAAAAGATTTCGGCCGGGGGCACATACTGCTGGCCAAGGCCTATTATTTTCATCAAGAATATGATCGGGCGATTGTGCAGTACAACATCGCCTTACGGATTATGCAAAGTTACCTCAGCCGAACCAAAGTTCCCGAGGCCAAGAAATTTTATTTGGGTTTTATCCAAGAGATTTATTTTGATCTGGCTCATTGTTCTGAGGCTAAAGAAACAAACCATGGCAAATTCTAAAGGGGGCGTGTATGTCGGTTTTTATGGTCGTTGGTATTATTCTAGTCACTGCCATTCTGATTCTTTTGGTGGTGATGTTTTTGCTTCCCACGGATGAGAAATCAAAGAAAAAAAAACAATCAAAGCTGGAGCCGACGGAAAAGGAAAAAGACCTGGAAGCCAAGATTGTTCATTTAGAAAAACACAACAATTCTTTAAAAATAGAAATCGATCAATTGCAGAATCAACAAAGGGCCAAAGAAAAACAGATCGCCGGACAGCAGGAAGAGATGAAAGATCTCCAGGAGAAACGCGCTCAGGAAAAAAGCTGGCGCGAAAAAGAGCAGGACGCGATCGATAAAAGAAATAAAGAAGCCCAGCAGTTTAAACAGGAACGTTTGAAATTAGAACAATCCATCGAGGAAGAACACGCCGTGCGCCTGCGCAGCGAACACGAATTTAGGGAACTCAAAAAAGAATATGAGATCGCCAATACCGAGCGCCGGGCACAAGCGGCTAAAATTTTGTCGTATGAGACGACCCTGGCGCAGAATAAAAGCGAATTGGCCGAATTAAAACGGGCCAACGCGAAACTCAAAGAAAAAAACGAGGCAACGGTCTGGATCGCCAAACCGGAATATGATAAACTGGAGGCGTTGCTGAAAGAGAAAGAAAAAGAAATCGAGCGGCTAAAAACAGATAGGGGTTAGGATAGGGTTTAGTCAAAATTTTTTTTCTAACCCCTAAGCCCTAACCTCTAAACCCTAAAAACCAAAAGGAGCTAAAAATGTTATCCAAAAAAATTGAAACAGTTTTAAACGAACAAATCGCTAAAGAAGCCTATGCCGCCCATTATTATTTGGCCATGGCCTCGTGGTGTGAGAAAGGCGGTTTACGCGGCTGCGCCGGATTTTTATATGAACAATCTGAGGAGGAATTGGAACATATGATGAAACTTTTGCGCTACGTCAACGCCGCCGGCGGTCATGCTTTGGTTGCCGCCCTCAAAGAACCGCCCAATGCATACAAATCCATCTCGCACGTTTTTCAGCTGGCCCTGGAACACGAGATCGGCGTGACCAAATCCATTAATAAATTAGTTGAGCTATGTTTTACCGAGAAAGATTATTCTTCTTTTAATTTCCTGCAATGGTACGTTTCAGAGCAGCACGAAGAGGAAAAACTTTTTAATTCGATTTTAGATGTGATTAAGATCGCCGGAACAGACGGCAAAGGTTTGCTTTTGATTGATAATGAGATTTCGAAGTTCAGAGAAAAAGAAGGCGAAAAAGATTAAATTGGAAAAGACATGAACCTCATCATCGATCCTAATCCTAAAGATGATCAGTATTCCTTGAACAGTGCCTTGGCCCAGCTTCTGGCCAAGGAGTTGGGAGGGGAAACCAAGGTCATCCGGCTTTATGAGGGGGATCAAAAATATTTTAATTATGAATACAATCAGGAATGGATCGGTTTGGTCGCTGGCGCCCGGCGGCTGATCTTTCCGGTGCCGATGTGGAATTTGAGCATCCCCGCCTCGTTAAAAGATTTTTTTGACAAAATTATTCAACGGGGAAAGTTGTGGGATTTTGATGAGAAAAAAGAATATGTCGGCCTGCTCAAAAAACACTCCGCTTATATTATCATGACCAGCGGCGATTATTTCCCGACGGATTCTCCCAAGGATTTTGTGGTGCCGTATCTGCGAACGATCCTGGAATTTTTGGGTATTGGTGATGTGAAGGATTTTCGGATCGGTGGAGTGAGAAAAAAAGATCTCGTTGGCGACCCAGTTTATCTCGATGAGAAAACGCGGGAAATGTTTGCGGCATTTGGATTAAAGGGGAGCCTTTCTTCATGTTCTCGGGACCTAAGAATAATTCCCTAAATTTTCTTGATTCTTTCATACTGGTCTTGATTTTAGTCGGTAATGCGGTCTTTCTGCACTTTAACGCCTTCCGTTATTTTCATTTCTACGACATGTGTTTTTCTTTAGACGGCGGCTGGCGGATTTTAAACGGCCAAAAACCGTACGTTGACTTCATTTATTTTTCTGGTCCGATTCATTTGTATATGCATGCCTTTTTTTTAAAGCTGTTTGGTTTTGGCAAGGCCGCGATTTTTGCCCACCTGGTTGTCGTTCATTCCCTCGTGATTATTCTGACTTATTTCATGGCTCGTCGGCGGATGCCGGATTATTTCGCGTGGCCGGTGATCATCCTCACGATGACTTCGTTTTATTGGCCGGTTTCGCATCCTTGGCATGATCAATCCGCGCATCTGTGGGGAATCCTGGCCATCGCGGTTTTGATTTGGCAGTTGCCGTTTAAAGATAAAAGACACGCGTTGGCGACCGGCGGATTTTTGTCTTTGATGGCGGTCCTATCGTTTATGACCAAGACGAATATCGGGGCGGCCTATGGGCTGATTTTTCTGGTCGTCTGCTTCAGTGTGAAAGAGCGTCAAAAAGCAGTCCTGGGATATTTTGGAGGAATAGTCGTGGGAATGCTTTTCATGCGGCTATTGATTTCTGACCCGCACAGATATTTCGAACAGGCCTTTAGTTATAGCTTGCTGACCGCCCATCAGCGGTTGTCGGGTTTTTTGAATTTTTCTCAATGGTTTGTCAATTATTACTGGCTGCCGTGTTTGATTATCCTTGGGAATGCCTGGTCTTATCGACGAGGGCTTAAAGAATGGATGGTCTTATTCGCTGGAATTTTTTTCGTGGCCGTTGTCTCGATTGTTTCGGGTCAGATGATTCAATCCGCCAATATTTCTTTATGGGGAATTTTTATGACGGTGGGTCTTATTGTTTTTTTCAAGATCCCGTATCCAGAAAAATTTTTGTGGCGCAGGAAAATTTATCGCCTCAGCGCCATTTTTTTGATGGTGATTACCCTGGGGCTGATTGCTTTATCAACGAGGGATGGGTTGAATTTACAGGCTTGGGAGTATATCTCTGGTTATCCACCATCGGGGAATTACAACATTGCCGCCCCAGCACTTCAGGGCTGGAGCTGTGATGAAGTCAAAGGGCGGGTCTTGGATGAGCTGGCTGTTTTAATTTCCAAAAAAATTCCAAAAAACCAGTCGCTGTTGGTTCTTTCGGATCTGCAGATCCTTTACGCCTTAACCGGACGGGACAGTTACCGAGGGATTCCGATTCTTGTTTTAAGAGAAAATCATATGCCGGTTCCGGGGCCGCAGCTTTTAGAGGTTCAAGAGCGCCTGCGCCGTAATCCTCCCGACTGGATTGTCGCCGATATCGATTCGTATTCACAAGAAATTCCTTACATCGGGATGGGAGAGGAAATTAAAACGCATTATTATATTGTCTGGTACGAAGCCTATTATGCTTTATTCAAACGAAAGAAATAAAAATTGAAAAAGCCCAGCATGTATAGTCAGGACAAAAGATTTAGGTTCCTCGATGGCCGTTTCCCTTTTTTTATTTTAGGCGCCTTTTTGATTTTTTCTTTTGTTCTTAGTTTCCTGCATTATCGTCAGACCACCAAAGACACGTTCTATCAAGTTTTTGATATCACCAAAACCTTTTCTTGGAAAGATTCCCCCGAGGGGATTTATCGTTTGGATGCCAAGGGAGGGTTGGATTCGATCCTTCTCTCGAGCGACCGCTGGAAAGATTTTTCCTTGACGATCCTTTTAATAAATCCGCGGGACTGCGCGGTTGTTTTTGATTATCAGGATCCCAACCATTTCTACTTTTTATATTTCGATCAAAATGATCATTCGATCGTCTGGGCAGCGGTCCGTGAAGGAAGTGTTGCCCCGGTAAAAAAGATCTCCTGGCCCACGATGCTGCCGCAGTTTCCACTGACTCTGAAAGTGGAAGGTCAACATGCCCGGATGTATGCGTTCGGCCGGCTTTTTTCCGAGATCAGTATTTCTCGTCCCGAGGGAAAAATCGGTTTGATGCTCAAAGATGCGTCTTTCCCCAAGACTGTGTTTACTCAAATCGCTATTTCCGGACATACGGCCCAGGGGCATTTTATAGAAGTTCGTAAAAACGCTCAGCCACTCCCGCGGTCTTATCCCTATTTGTTGGCGTTGATCCTCCTTGCTTTTTCTATGCTGGCTTTAAGCTGTTATTTGGCTTTTGCGGCGTCGACAAAAAAGGAAATCTTCGCACGGATTAATCTCTTTTGCCCGACGGTCATTCATCTCTTTATTGCCGTTGCCCTTTTCTGGCCGTTTGTTTTTCGAGGAGAAATCCTGGTTTCCAGCACGGATAATTTTGGAGAAATATTCCCTTTGTTTTTTTATTGCAAACATCTCTTCTGGCAGATCCTTCAGGGAGAATCGTTGGGACTCTGGAATCCGTACGTGCATAACGGGGTCCCGTTTTTTTCCAATCACTGGAACATGATTTATTATCCCTTGAATTGGATTGTGTTTTTGTTCGCGGATAAAGATGTCATGAGTGTCTTGACCTTTCGAACTTTCGCGGAAGTTTTTTTGATCGGCGTTTTTGCGTATAAATTTTTCGTGCAAGAATTGGGATCGAAGCCGTGGGCGCTTTTTTGTTCGGTCGTGTATCAGATGTGTTCGCTGTTGATTTTTTGTTTGACGATTTTCCCGTCGATTGATTTGTATTTTGCGATGACGCTGTATTTTTATTTTTTGTGGACGATGTCAGTCCGTCGGGCGCTGGCGAATTATTTAGGCTTAAGCTTTTCTTTTGTTCTGATATTTACCTCGGCGAACATGGTGTTTATTTTTTATGCCATGCTGGCGCTGGCGGCGGCGACGGGATACCGGCTCTTGAAAAAAGAGCCGGTATCCCGTCGCCGCTCGCTTGTCGAAGGCGGAATCGTTCTGGGGTCTTTTGTGAACGCTCTTTTGATCAGCGCCGTCCGGTTGATTCCCTGCGCCATCGGGATTATGGAAAGCAATCGCATCGTTCAAAATTATTACACCTTGCATGACCGGTTATTTTTATGGATTCGTCTTTTGGTTCCTGAAATCGTGACGGGCTTTGATTTGAATCCTCTCACCTCGCCCAATACGAATATTATTTTTCGCTCAATTGATATGCCTTCCAATCCGCAGAATACCTTCTTTGTTTATTTTGGTGTTTTACCGGCGGTATTTTTATTGTTGAATTTTATGATTCCCTCGAAGGGGGCGCACAAATTTTGGAAAATCTATTCGCTGACCGTGCTGGCGATCGCGCTTTTGTTTCAGCCGGTCTGGGGATTTTTAAGCATTCTATTCTTTCCGCTGGTTCATTACAGTTATCACGTCATTATGCTGCCCTTGGGATTATGTATGCTTTTTGGTTATACCGGAATTTATTTGGAAAAGGAAAAATTCAATCTCCGGCATCTGCGAGATGGATTGGTTGGGGCGCTGCTGCTGGCGCAGGCTTTGATGGCCGTCATCATCACCTATATGCTCCCGTCGTTGACCTGGGGAACGAGGATTATTTTTGTGGGCATGATCGTTTGGGTTGGAGTTTATCGATTTATCCCTCGAAGAACGCCGCGGCTGGCGCATCGGTATTTACGGGTGAGCGTATTATTTTTTGAGACCTCGTTTTTCATTGTTTTGTTTGTTCTGACGACGATCATTATGATTAAACCCATTCCCCGCAGGGAAGACATTTACCAGAATATTATGGTTCCCGCACTTTTTCTTTTAGCGATTGGTTTGTTGAGCGGCCGGGTTTATATGAATTTTTTTAGGAATTCTCTTCTGTCTTGGGGCCGATTGGTTCGATGGTTCGTCTCTTTGACGGTCATTGTCATCGTGACATGGGTTTTGATCTCCTCAGTGTGGTTTCATCAATTTCTCAATAACAATGAAGCGCTGCGGAATTATTTTGTGGATTTCGCAATCGGTCAGTTGAGATTTTGGCTGGTTCTGGGGATGGGAGGGATACTTTTTGTTCTGTTTCGTATCAGGGTTTTGTCTGCCGGAAAGATGATCAAGTTTTTTATCTTGCTGACGATTGTGGATCTTTTTATTTTTAATGCCCATTTTGACAGTGTCGTTGCCCCGTCTCCATATAACCGGGCCTTTTATCCGTCGGCTGCGCCCTACCGGGAGATGGACGAACACTTAAAAGCAAATCTGGATCTGGTCAATTACCGCGCTAACCATCTAGAGGAGGCAGGGTTATTTGCCAATAAGAATGTTATGTTTAAAGTCCCTAGTTACACCGGAATCATTGGGTATATGCCCAAACGATTTTCGGAGCTCGTCAAAAGTTTTGGTTATCCACCGACCACTGTCTTGATTTATCCGAAAGATTCAACGGATGACGACCGGTTCTTGGATATTTCAGCGGTCAGGTATGATTTTACGGAAAGCCATGGAGTCGTGGAAAGACCGAACGCTTTATCGCGGTTGTCTTTGCATTATGCTTATCGCGTGATCGAGAATGACCCAAGTTTACTCAAAGAATTGCATAACCCTTTCTTTAATCCTCGACAGGAAATTTTATTATCTCAGCCTCCGGCAGAAAGAGGATTTCCTCTTTTGAGAAATCGTATTTATGAAATGGTGCCCATTCAAGAGGCATCCAATGATCTTATCAAGACACAATTGAACGTAACAGCCCCCGCGTGGCTTCTTTTTAGCGAATCCTTTCATCCAGGATGGAAGGCGTATATCGACGAGCACGAGGTGCCGATCCATCTGGCGAATTATAATTTTATGGCCTGTTTTGTTTCGCCCGGAGAGCATCGGGTGCGGTTTGAATTCAAGCCGGCGAGCTTTTATTTTTCTTTGAACATGAGTTTGGTGGGTCTGGGAATTTTTGCGAGTGTCTTGCTGGCCGGAATAGCCTTTCGGTACCGAAAAAGAATAACCCTAAGTAAACCACTGACTTCCGCAAAAGTAATGAAACACTGAGGTAGTCAGTATCTCGACCTCCGCTTTCTAAATAATATAATTCCATTAGTTGTGCGGAGGTCAATATATACAAAAAAGAATTGACGCCAACCTTATTTCCAATAAGATGAAGAGGATGAACAAAAAAATAACCGGCGTTTACTGACGAAAGGATTTATGCACGAAAATATTTTAAGCGGTTATGAAATTCCATATCTCATGAAATTGCTTTTTTGTTTATTTGCCGGTTTGATGATCGGTTCAGAAAGAGAATCAAGGGGAAAATCGGCGGGGATCAGCACACATACGTTTGTGATCACCGGTTCGATGACTTTTACGGTGCTTTCGTTTCTGATGGATGTCGCTTCTCCTGCCCGGATCGCCTCGCAGGTTGTTTCGGGAATAGGTTTTTTGGGGGCGGGCATTATCTTAAAAAGGGAAGAAGGCCGGATTATTAATCTCACAACGGCGGCGAGCATATGGTTTTCATCAAGCATCGGAATGATGATCGGCTTTGGCTGGTATATTTGTTCTATCTTTGCCGTTGCCTTTGCGGTTTTGGTCTTTAAGATTCCAGCGGTGCCTAAAGGTGAGCATCACTCGAATGATCCCGATCGATGATTCAATATTTTAATGATAAAATGCATCACAAAGAAATAGATTACGACAGGGCTAGAAGTCTCATCATCCAAAGATTAAAAAGAGATAAGAGTTTTCATGAACAAGGGTTATACGAGAAGATGGGGGAGAGTGATGATGATTTTGATCGAGAGTTTCCCCGAGGATCTTCTGATCTCATGCTTGCCTGGACGTTTTGGGATGCGTGGATAGCGGAACGCAATCAAGCGTTTCCCAATATTTATTCTGGAATAACCAAAGACAGCTGGCCCAAACTGGCTGAATATGTGATCGAACAGTTGGAAAAGAAGGCAGCGATTACCGATCCCCAACTCCTCGCGCATTTTGATTTTTTACAGAAACCCAGTAGTTCAAGTATTTTAAATTTGTCTATGAGTTCGCTAGAGGGCGGGCCGGGGAACAAGAGTGAAATTGGCAGTACGCAATTTCAGACGAGTCGAAACATTTGCTGGGCCCAGAAATGGAGGAATCTCCTGATTTCTCTAAAAATAATATCCTAAAATGACTACGACATCTTTTCTTGTATCTTTACTTATTTTTTTGTTATGTTTTCTCATTCTTAGTCAAACCTTGTGGATCTGGCATCTTAATCAGGCGCGCAGGCGAGGTCTTTATCCATCGAGCGGCGAGGCCACCCTTTTTGATGTTAAGCGCTTGATTACCGCCGGAGAAAACCTTTTAGCCGTTCGATTGTACCGGCAAATTTATAAAGGCACGAGCTTTAAAGATGCTCAGAAAGCAATTGCACAGATAGAAAAGGGGATCAAGGCAAAACGGGAACACTATACGTAATGTGGTTTCTTTATATTTTAGAGTGTCAGGATGGCTCATTTTATACCGGCATCACCAAAGATATTGAACGAAGACTCAAATTGCACAATGAAGGAAAAGGGGCAAAATTCACTCGTTCCCGCCGGCCGGTGAAGGTCATTTATCAAGAGCTATTGTCCACCCGCAGTGAAGCTTTGATCCGTGAATATGAGATCAAGGCCCTACCCAAAGTAAAGAAGCAGACGCTGGTGTTGGGATATTGACAAGAAAAAGATTTTCAGTATAATACGATATTAGCATTCTAGTATCGAGAGTGCTAATATCGTATTTCCAGGTTAAAGAGGAACCCAGAATGACACGAAAAACCGATTGTTCCCAAAGAAAAGATATGGTGTTAGGGATTGTGGTTGCCCAATATATCCGGACGGTCAATCCGGTCAGTTCTGCTTTTATTGTCCACGAGTATCATTTGGATTTAAGTCCAGCAACGATCCGTAATATTCTCGCTGAGTTGGAAGAGCAGGGTTATTTGACGCATCCGCATACCTCGGCCGGCCGTATCCCCACCCAGATGGGATATCGTTATTATGTGGATTATTTGATGCAGGAGATTCAGCTTTTGGAAGAAGAGAAAGAACGCATCAAAATGGAATATCGTAGAAGTGTTCAGGAACTGGAAGCCCTTCTCGAGAAAACTTCTCAAGTCATTTCGGACATGACTCACTATACAAGCATTATTTCGGTGGATGGTGTTCCGGATAAAATTTTTTGCCGGGGAACGAGTCTTGTCGTCAGCCATCCGGAGTTTCAGGAAATAGAGAAGATCCGGCATATCCTGCAGGCTTTGGAGGAGAAAGAACGTATTTTGGAAGTGGTGAACCGGGATCTGGAAAAAAAGATCCAGATTTATATCGGACATGAAACCGCCTGCTCGGCGATTGATGGCTGTTCGCTGGCGGTTACGCGTTACCAAAAAGAAAACGGCCCCAGCGGCCGTCTCGCTCTTTTGGGCCCGACGCGCATGGATTATGAAAAAGTCGTTTCAACCTTAGAGTATGTTTCAGAATTTATGACGCATTTGTTATAAGGAATAAGGATTATGTTTGAAGAGAAAGAAGAGAACATCAGCGCCGAGCAGTTAAAAGGCTCGGACACCGTTTCCTCTCAATCTTTCGAGAAGAAAGAAAATCAAACCCAAGACGAGATGATATCTATTAAGGCAGCGGAGTATGAGAAGCTCGCCCAAGAAGCGGCGGAGTATAAAGATAAGTACATGCGGTTGTTTGCGGAATTTGACAACGCCCGCAAGCGCATGGAGCGCGAAAAGCTCGACTTCGTGAAGTACGCCAACGAAGAGTTGCTCAGTGAATTCTTGAACATTTTAGATGATCTTGAACGCTCCGTCGAGGCGGCCAAGGCCAAGCACGAAGATTACACCGCGTTTCTAAAAGGCATTGAAATGGTCATGGCCCATGTGTATGAAATGTTAAAAAAAAATAATGTCAAGCCGATTGAAGCAGTCGGCAAAAAATTCGATCCGCATTGTCACGAAGCTCTGATGCAGGAAGAAACAGAGCAAGCCGAGGACGATGTTATCCTGGAAGAATTTCAGAAAGGATATACCCTGGGCGATCGCGTCATTCGCAGTGCTAAAGTGAAAGTAGCTAAGAAGAAAGTTTGAGGTTATTGACCTTTGCACAACCAATGATAAGAAAAATCAGGAAGCAAAGGTCGAGATATTGACTACAACTAACATTGGTAAAGAAAAAGTCAGTAAAAAATATAATTTTTTAGGAGGGTAATGATATGGCTAAAGTTATCGGTATTGATTTAGGAACTTCCAACTCGGCCGCGGCCGTGATGGAAGGAGGGCGCCCGACGATTATTCCTTCGGCGGAAGGCGCCGGAGTGGCGTCGGGAAAGGCATTTCCTTCGTTTGTTGCTTTTACCAAAGATGGTCAGCGTTTGGTCGGCGAGCCCGCTCGTCGGCAAGCGGCGATCAATTCGGAAGGGACCATTTACGCGGCGAAACGCAAGATGGGCACCGACCATAAATTCAAGGTTTTCGGGAAAGAATACACCCCGCAGCAGATCGGCGCTTTTATTCTGCAAAAAATAAAAGCCGACGCGGAAAAATTTCTCGGGGATAAAGTGGAAGAAGCGGTCATTACCGTTCCCGCTTATTTCAATGATAACCAGCGTCAAGCCACCAAAGACGCCGGAGAAATCGCCGGGTTAAAAGTTCTTCGCATTATCAACGAACCGACCTCTGCCTGTCTTGCCTATGGTTTGGATAAAGCCGGCAAAGAACAAAAGATTATGGTCTTTGATTTAGGCGGCGGGACGCTTGATGTCACGATCCTCGAAATGGGCTGGGACGATACGCATAAGGCCGCGACCTTTGAGGTTTTATCGACGAGCGGCGACACTCAGCTCGGCGGAACCGACATGGACAATGTTTTGATCGATCACATCATCAATCAGTTCAAGAAAGAATCGGGGATTGATTTGAAGAATGACAAAATGGCTTTTCAGAGATTGCGTGAAGCCGCCGAAAAAGCCAAGGTGGAACTTTCCAGTACGGTTTCAACGGACATCAATCTCCCCTTTATCACCGCCGATGCCAGCGGTCCGAAGCATTTAACCATGACGATCGACCGCGCCAAGCTGGAAGATTTGATTTCACCGATTGTGGATCGCTGCCGTGGTCCGCTTGCTCAGGCGATCAAAGACGCTTCGGGAAAATTAGGCGAGCAGGTGAAGATCGATAAAGTGATTTTGGTCGGCGGGCCAACCCGCATGCCGGTCATTCAAAAATTCGTCGAGAAAGAATTAGGACAAACCATCGAACGCGGCATTGATCCGATGGAATGCGTGGCTTTAGGCGCCGCGGTTCAAGCGTCCATCATTAAAGGAGAAGCCAAAGAGGTTTTGCTTTTGGATGTGACCCCGCTTTCTTTGGGGATTGAAACCATGGGCGGGATTTCTACCAAATTGATTGAACGAAACACGACGATCCCGACGAAAAAAAGCCAGCCTTTCTCAACCGCCGAAGACAATCAGCCGGCGGTGACGATCCGGGTTTTGCAGGGGGAACGTCAGATGGCCAATGACAATACCGAACTCGGTCGTTTTGATCTCATCGGCATTCCTCCGGCTCCGCGAGGAGTTCCTCAGATTGAGGTGACTTTTGATATTGATCAAAATGGGATTGTCCATGTCTCGGCCAAAGATAAAGGGACCGGCAAGGAACAGTCGATCAAGATCTCGGCGCCGAAAAAATTATCCGACGAAGAAATTCAAAAGATGATTAAAGAGGCGGAAAAATTTGCCGAAGAAGACAAAAGGAAAAAAGAAGAAGTTGAGTTGATCAATCAGGCCAATACAATTGTGTACGCGACCGAGAAATCGCTCAAAGACTACGGCGATAAAGTTTCCAGCCAGGAGCGCGGGAATATTGAAGTTGAATTAAATTCTGTAAAAGATGCAATTAAAAATAAAGACACGCCCAAAATCAAACAGGGGATGGAATCCCTTCAGAAAGCCAGTCATAAACTGGCCGAGGAGATTTATAAATCAGCCGGTGCTGCGGGACAAGCCCAGGGCGGCGAAAAACAAGCGCACCAGCAAGACGCAAGCGAAGCCTCCTCATCGGAGGGAAATGCCGGCCCCGAACAACAAACCTCCGGTGGCAACGGCAAAGACGATATCATCGACGCAGATTTCAAGGCGCAGGATGAGAAGTAGTACCGGGCGGTCTCAAGTTGTTTCCGAAAGAAAATTTAAGAAACAACTTGAGACCGCCCTCGTTAGCTCTTCTAGGATTTTTGAATGAAAAAAGATTACTACGAAATTTTAGGCGTGCCTAAAAGCGCGACTTTGCAGGATATAAAAAAAGCTTATCGTTCTTTGGCTCTTTCTCATCATCCCGACCGTGTTCCCGAGGAGAAAAAAAAGGAAGCGGAGGAACTATTCAAGGAAATCTCCGAGGCCTACGGCGTTTTGTCCGACGCTCAAAAGCGTGCGATGTACGATCAGTACGGTCACGCGGGGATTGATCAGCGTTATACGACGGAAGATATTTTTAAGGGCGCGGATTTCAGCAGTGTCTTTGAAGGTGCCAATTTGGGCGATATTTTCAGCCGGGTTTTTGGAGATTCGGGATTTGATTTTTCGGGAGAAACAACCTCGCGCGGATCCCGGAGGTCTCGCCGCGGACGGGATATTCAGTATGAAGTGGAACTGTCTTTAGAAGAAGCATACACCGGAGTGAAGAAGACGATCAAAGTCCCGCGCAATGAATACTGCACAAACTGCGAAGGGACAGGCGCTAAGCCGGGCAGTAAATCTAAGACATGTCCGACCTGCCGTGGACAGGGACAGGTGGTTGTGTCGAGCGGTTTTTTTAGAATGGCTCAGACCTGCTCTCAGTGCCACGGACAAGGGAAGATCATTGCCGAATACTGTCCCAAGTGTAACGGCAAAGGCAGCAACCGTGTTGTGCGCAACATTGAAATCAGTTTTCCGGCTGGCGTGGATAATGATTCTCAATTGAGGATTAAAGGAGAAGGAGAAATCGGGACAGCCGGCCGGGGAGATTTGTATATTTTGATTCGAGTCCGGCCGCATACAACTTTCCAAAGAAACGACAAGGATATTCATATGCAGTTGGCGGTCAGTTTTGTGAAAGCTGTTTTAGGGGCTGAGGTGAGTGTTCCGACGTTACAGGGGAGTGTCTCGATGAAGATTCCCGCGGGCACGCAAAGCGGAAAAGTTTTTCGCCTGCGTAACAAAGGAATGCCGGATTTGCACGGAGGCTCCCCCGGAGACCAATATGTCCGCGTCATGCTGGAGGTTCCTTCCCGCTTGACGGTTGAACAGAAAAGATTATTGGAAGAATATGCCCGGGTGAGCGGAGAAATTGTTGATCAAGCCGGAGATTCGTTTGCGGAAAAGATGAAGAAGGTGTTTAAGTAATTTTGACGAAAGGACCGTATGAAGATTTATCTCAATGGAAAATTTGTACTCAAAGAAGACGCCAAAATTTCCGTCTTTGATCACGGTTTTCTTTACGGCGACGGAGTTTTCGAAGGCATTCGATCGTACGGGGGATTAGTTTTCAAATTGGATGAACACCTCAACCGGCTTTACGAGACCGCGCATACGTTAATGATTCAGGTTTCTCTGACTAAAAAAGAACTGAGGCAGGCCATCATTGACACTCTGAAGGCCAATCACCTCAGAGATGCTTATATCCGGGTGATCGTGACCCGCGGCGAGGGAGATCTGGGGCTTGATCCCAGAAAATGCAAGGGCAAGACCAACATCGTGATCATCACCGATAAGATCACCCTTTATCCCGATGAGCTTTATAAAAAAGGCATGGCGATCATCACGGTTCCAACTCCCCGAAATTTTCCGGATGCTTTGAATCCGCAACTGAAGTCTTTAAATTATTTAAACAATATCTTAGCCAAGATCGAAGCGAACAACAGCGGCTTCAATGAGGCGATCATGCTCGATGGAAATGGTTACGTGGCGGAGTGTACGGGCGATAATATTTTTATTATCAAGAAAGGAATTCTTTCGACGCCCAGCCAGGGCTGTTTGAAAGGGATTACCCGCGCAACCGTTTTGACGCTGGCCGCCCAAATAAAAATGAAAACCGAAGAACGCCTGATCACCCGTCATGAAGTGTATGTGGCGCAAGAATGTTTTTTAACAGGCACCGCGGCCGAAATTATTCCCGTCGTGAAAGTGGATGGACGCACGATTGGCAACGGTCAGCCCGGAAAACAGACTTTGCAGTTGATGAAATTTTTTCAGGCGGCAACGAGGAAAGAGGGCGTGAGGTTTTAACCATGCAATGTGATATTTGCGCAAAAAAGAAAGCGACCGTGCATTTAACGGAAATTGTCGATGAACAGATGTCGGAAATGCATCTGTGCGAAGACTGCGCCAAGGAAAAAAACGTGCAGATGGAACAGCAGTTCGGTCTCGCGGATTTACTCGCCGGGCTGGCGGATTTTGGCAAACAGGTCAAAGATGTCGAGAAGGTTAAGATCAAGTGTTCCAACTGTGGTTTGAATTATGAGGATTTCCGGAAATTCGGTCGTCTGGGCTGCAGTGAATGTTATGTTTCTTATCGAGAACATTTAGGAAATCTTTTGAAAAAGATCCATGGTTCTAGTCGTCATGTGGGCAAAGCCCCGGTCAAGATTCAATCGCAGACCCCCAAAACCAAATCCGAAAGCCTGGAAGAATTGAAACAACAGTTGCAGCAGGCGGTCAAGTCAGAAAATTTTGAAAAGGCCGCGCAGCTGCGCGATAAGATTCATGAATTTGAAAAGAAAAATGAAAACCCTAGTTAAAAATTAGAACACCATGAAGATCGACGATCTCATCCATCATACCGGCGAATGGCTCAAAGGCACCGGGCCGAATGCCAATATCATTATGTCCTCGCGGATCCGTCTGGCGCGTAATCTCGCCAAGATGCATTTTCCCAATAGGTCGGCCAAGAAAGGCTTAAGCGAGATTTTAAGTACCGTTGAGTCATCGCTTAGCGCCAGCAATATGTTTAAAGGGTCGATGTTTCTTCACTTAAGTGAATTGGATAGCGTCGATAAGCAGTTTTTGGTCGAGCGGCATTTGATGAGCCATGAGCATTCTTCCAATACCGACGGCAAGGGGTTGATTGTTTCCCAGGAAGAAGTCCTTTCGGTCATGGTCAACGAAGAAGATCATCTGCGTATTCAGGTGATGCAGTCCGGGTTTAATCTACAGGAGACCTGGAGAATTATCAATGCCATTGATGATGTGATGTCGCAGAATCTGGATTTTGCTTTTTTGCCGGACTGGGGATATTTGACCGCTTGTCCGACGAATACCGGGACCGCGATGCGCGGGTCGGTGATGCTGCATCTGCCGGCTTTGGTGATGACGAAACAGGTGAATAAAGTTCTCTCTGCGATTGCTAAACTCAGCTTCGCCTCCCGCGGTTTTTATGGAGAAGGAACCCAGGCCAGCGGAAATTTTTTTCAGATTTCCAATCAGATTTCTTTAGGGCATAGCGAAGAGGATATTATTCAGAATATCAACGGGCTGATCCGTCAGGTGATCGAGCAGGAAGAACAAGCCCGTCAGGCACTCTTACTGCAGAACCGTCCGATGTTGGAAGATAAGATTTATCGCTCGCTCGGAATTCTTAAAAACGCGCATATCATCTCCAGCCAGGAGACGGTGGAGCTCTTGTCCATGGTCAGACTCGGCATCGACATGGGAATGGTCAAAGATGTCAACCGGATGTCGATCAACGAATTTTTTATTATGATTCAGCCGGCGCATTTACAAAAAATTGAAGGGAAAAAATTAAACGCAGCGGAGCGCGATGCCAAACGCGCCGCTTTGATTCGAGAAAAGTTAGGAGGGAATTAAGATGTTTAATCGTTTCACGGAAAGAGCTAGAAAAGTCATTGTCTTCGCCAAAGAAGAAGCCCGGCGATTTAATCATGATTATATCGGGACCGAACATCTTTTATTGGGGTTGATCCGCGAAGGCGAAGGAGTGGCCTCGGCGGTTTTGCAGAAATTGGGATTGGATCTGGAAACGATTCGCATCGAAGTCGAGAAACTCGTCCAGCCCGGGCCGCAGACTCAAGTGCTGGGCGATATACCATTTACTCCCCGCTCCAAAAAAGCATTGGAGTTGTCGGCGGAGGAAGCCCGCGCCCTTGGTCACAATTATATCGGGACCGAACATCTTTTACTGGGCTTGATTAAAGAAGGCGAAGGCATGGCGTACCGGGTTCTTTTGAATCTGGGTCTTGATTTAGGAAAAGTCCGCAATGAAGTGATGGATCTGTTGGGTTCGGGGATTCCCGGATTTGGCACGCAGGAACCGGTTAAAACCGGCAAGACCCCGGCGATCGACGCGTACGGACGAAGCCTCAACAAACTGGCCCGTGACGGAAAACTTGATCCGGTCATCGGCCGTCAGAATGAAATCGAACGGATCGTTCAAATTTTAAGCCGCCGCACGAAAAATAATCCGGTTCTTTTAGGCGAGGCGGGAGTCGGAAAGACCGCGATCGTCGAGGGATTGGCCCAGTTGATTGTGACGGGCGATGTCCCTGAAATTTTGCGCGATAAAAATATCGTGGTTCTGGATTTAGCCTTGATGATCGCCGGCACCAAATACCGCGGACAATTTGAAGAAAGAATCAAAGCGATCATGGATGAACTGAAGCGTTCCGGCAAAATCATTCTTTTTATCGACGAGCTGCACACACTTGTCGGCGCCGGGGCCGCCGAGGGAGCGATTGATGCGGCCAACATTTTAAAACCAGCTTTAGCCCGGGGAGAAATCCAGTGCATCGGCGCCACCACCCTTGATGAATACCGTAAACACATCGAAAAAGACGCCGCCCTAGAAAGACGTTTTCAGACGATTATGGTGGATCCTCCATCGGTCGATGAAGCCATTCAAATTTTAAAAGGTTTAAGGGACAAATACGAGGCGCATCACCGCGTTAGATATTCCGACGAGGCGCTCGAGGCGGCCGTCAAGCTTTCGGACCGGTATATTTCGGGAAGATTTTTGCCGGATAAGGCCGTCGATATTCTGGATGAGGCGGGATCGCGGGCCCGTTTGCAGGCGATGGTGATTCCGCTGGACATTAAAGATTTGGAATCGAAAATTGATCAATTAAAAAAAGAGAAAGAGGCCTTCATCAAAAGCCAGGATTTTGAGCGAGCTGCCAAGATGCGCGATCAGGAACGGGAAACCCGTGATGAGCTGGAACGGATACGCGGGGAATGGGCCCAGAAACGGGACAACATCACCTTGACCCTCGGGGAAGAGGAGATCGCGAAAGTGATTTCCCAATGGACAAAAATTCCTCTGATTCGTCTCGAACAGAAAGAGAGCGAAAAACTTCTGAAGATGGAAGATTATCTTAAGAAGGCCGTGATCGGACAAGATGAAGCCATCAGCGCCATCGCTCGTTCCGTACGGCGATCGCGGGCGGGCATTAAGAATCCTCGTCGGCCGATCGGTTCTTTTATTTTTTTGGGGCCTACGGGTGTTGGAAAAACTCTTCTGGCCAAGGCCTTGTCGGAATTCATGTTCGGGGATGAAAATGCCCTTATCCAGATCGATATGTCCGAGTATATGGACAAATTTAATGTCTCGCGTCTCATTGGCGCACCTCCCGGTTATGTAGGCTACGAAGAAGGCGGCCAGCTGACCGAGCGCGTGCGTCGTCGTCCTTATTCGGTTGTGCTTTTGGATGAGATTGAGAAAGCCCATCCGGATATTTTCAACATTTTGCTGCAGGTTTTTGAAGAAGGCCGTCTGACGGATAGTTTGGGAAGAAAGGTGGATTTTCGTAATACCATTCTGCTGATGACCTCCAACGTCGGCGCCGACATGCTGCGTAAAAGCGGATCTCTGGGATTTGCTTCGCAAAAAGAAGAAAGCGGTTATACGGAGATGAAAGGTCGCCTGCTGGAGGAGGTGAAGCGGACCTTTAAACCGGAATTTTTAAACCGTATCGACGATACCATTGTCTTTCAGTCATTGACGAAAGAAAATCTTCACAGAATTGTTAAATTGGAGATCCAAGAGGTTGCCAATCGTCTGAAGGAACAGCAGATTGAAATCAGCCTCTCCCCGGAATCTTTCGATCTTTTGATTGAGAAAGGTTTTGATCTCGTCTTCGGCGCCCGTCCATTGAAACGAACGATTCAGCGTTTACTGGAAGACTCTCTCGCCGAGGAAATCATCTCCGGCCGGTTCAAAGAAGGCAGCAAAGTCAAAGTCGAACGCAAAAACGATCTTTTGGTATTTGTATAAATTCCAATAAACAATCTACAAACCACGAACAATGCCCAACTTTCAATACCAAAAAAACCAAACCTTTCATAGGATGGTTTCGGACATTTGGATTTGGGGATTAAGGATTGTTTGTGGTTTGTTATTTGTAATTTGCAGTAAACCCGCCTTTGCCCTCGAGACATGTCCTTTCAGCGGCCAAATAGATTTTCTGCATCAAAAAATAAACCTTGTCCTGGGAGAAAATGACCAAGGGTCGATGGCACTTGAGTTGATGGTCATGCTGAACCATAATTATCAGCTTCAACTCAATTTGGAGCATCTCAAAACTTCCCTCTTCGAGATTTCGACCAAGCTAGAAGGCTCCCTCGGGCTGGTTGAATCCACGGATAAAAAAGAATACCTCCTTCAAGGCCAGATCACCAGCCGGTATTCTTTATTTAATCGAAAACCCATTGGGGAGTTCGCGGGAATTTTTCAAATCAAAAATCATACCTTATATCTTCCAACGGCTTCAGTCGGCGGGGTCAATGTGAATGGTTTTATTGAACTTATTTTTCCGTACAAAATGAATTTTGCTTTCCAGTTTAATGAAATGCCGATGGCCGATTTTCTCTCCATCTGGGTCGATAATCCCGATCTGCGCGCGCAAGGAGAAGTCTCGGGCACTATTCAAGTGGCTGGAGCGCTGAATCAGCTTATGCTCAAAGGCAGCTTCGCCGCGTACAATGGAACCGTCGAAGAGTTGGCGTATGACAGTATTGTGCTGAGTGCCGAAGGCCCGTATCCTGTGGTGAAATTGGTGAAGGCGACCATTACCCAATCCGATGGGATGAGCTTTAACCTCGAAGGACACCTCGATTTATCCGACCGTCAGAATTTCCAAAAACAGATCGAAGCCTTAACGAAATCGCCTCTGGTGAAAGAAGGGAATTCCCAGTGGGAATGGACGATTAAGCGCAAAGGAAAAGAAGATATTTCCATTTCAGAGTTGAAATATTTCCTGCAGAAGAAAGACAGCCAGCAAAATCCTCTGAAAGAATCCTCGGATGTGATGGGCGTGGAGCAGAATATAAAATTTTAATTATGTCTAATATCCTCACTCATTCCGGCAGTTTAGTTTTCCGATTTGTTAATTATGTCGGCGAATTATCCGTTCTTTGGTGGCAGACCATTCTGGGGGTATTTACTCCTCCATTTAAAGGAACTCGTTTTTTAATCCAGGCCAAAAGAATCGGGCCGGGAAGTTTTTTTATCTCGGCGCTGGTTGCCTTTTTCGTTGGGATGATTATCGCGCTACAGATGGCGTATCAGATGGTGAAGCTATCCGCCGAGATTTATATCCCCAATGTCGTTGCGGTTTCTTTGACGCGTGAATTGGCCCCGGTTTTAACGGCCTTGATCGTCGCGGGACGCATTGGCGCCGGCATCACCGCGGAAATCGGTTCGATGACGGTGACTGAGCAGGTGGACGCGCTGCGGGCCTTTGCCGTTAATCCGGTGAAATATTTGGTTGTCCCGCGTTTTCTGGCTTTGATCGTCATGCTTCCGATCCTGACGATCTTTTCTGACTTGATTGGAATCTTCGGAGGATTTGTGATTTGTGTGTTTAAATTGTCGATCAACGCGTCGATGTATGTCAATATGGTGCATGATTCGCTGGCAATGAAAGATATCGTGACGGGTTTGACAAAGACGATATTCTTTGGAATGATCATTGCGATTGTGGGTTGTCATCAAGGACTGACCGTCAAAGGCGGGGCCGACGGGGTGGGAAAGTCCACCACCGTTTCGGTGGTGCGAAGTTTCATCATGATCATCATGACCGACTGCGTGTTCACAACGATGTTTTATTTTATTTTTAATTCATAAGGAATAGATTATGATCGAGATCAAAAGTTTATGTAAGAAGTTTGATCATAACGCTGTCTTAAATAATCTTGACCTGACGATCAAGACTGCCGAGACCAAGGTCGTCATCGGCCGCTCGGGCGTGGGGAAAAGTGTTCTTTTAAAAAATATCATTGGTTTGATGAAGCCGGATAGCGGTTCTATTCAAATCAACGGGGTGGAGGTCACAAACCTCGATGAGAAATCTTACAACAAGATCCGGATGGAAATCGGCATGGTCTTTCAGGGCGGGGCGCTGTTTGATTCGATGACGGTGGCGGAGAATGTGGCTTTTGTCTTGAATGAATTTATGGATCTGGATAAAAAGACGATCGAAGATAAAGTCATCGATAGTTTGGCGATGGTGGGCTTAAAGGGTGTCGAGAATCTTTCCCCGTCGAAGCTAAGCGGCGGGATGAAAAAGCGCGTCAGTCTCGCGCGGGTTTTGTGCATGGAGCCGCAGATTATTCTTTATGATGAACCCACTTCCGAAGTCGATCCCATCACGGCGGATGCCATCAACAATTTGATCATTGAATTGCGCGATAAGTTGAAGGTCACCTCGATTGTGGTGACCCACGATATGAATGCCGCTTTTAAGGTGGCGGATTCAATTGCCATGTTTTATCACGGCCATGTGATTGCCGATGGAAAACCGGATGAAATCAGGCATTCAAATCATCCGGTGGTGAAACAGTTTATCCATGGTGATGCGAACGGCCCGATCACCGACGATGAAAATTTGGTCTTTGGACATGTGAAGTGATATTGTAACTTGTAAGATAGGAGAGACGATATGCTTAAGGAATCCAATCTCGAATTAAAAGTCGGGGCGTTTGTGGTGACTGCTTTTATCCTTTTGACCGCGTTTATTTTTTCCATCAGTGATTTTTCGGCATTTCAAAAGGGAGAAAATCTTAAAATCATTTTTGGTTTTGCGAATGGCTTGAAGAAGGCTGCCCCGGTGCGCTTCGCCGGAGTGGATTGCGGGAGGGTTAAAGATACAGCTGTCTTTTATGATAAGAAAGAAGGCAAGACTAAAGTCCTGGTTGATATTTGGTTAAAGGCGGGGACGGATGTTCCGGCGGATTCTGTGGTAACGATCAATCAATTGGGTTTGCTGGGTGAAAAATATGTGGAGATTGTCCCGGGGGTAAGCCTGGATCTTCTCAAAGATGGAAGCGCTCTGAGTGGGAAAGACCCGATTGCCATGGAAAAAATATCCGAAATGGTTACCCAGCTCGCCCAGAAGGTCGAGAAAAGTGTCGATGGGTTTAATAGTGTTGTGAATAATGAGAAGAATCAGAAATCTTTGGAAACGACTTTAGAAGGAATCAGCGATATTGTGATCAACGTCCGCGACGGCAAGGGAACCGTCGGGAAATTATTTTTCGATGAAAGCCTCTTCGATGATCTCCACGATTTGACGAGTGATTTGAAAGCTAATCCGTGGAAACTGCTGTATCGGCCGAAGGTGCAGAAGGAAAAGAAGTGAAAATAAATTCTAAATCCAGAGTTTTAAATACTAATGCCATGTATAGATCTTCCGTCATCCTGAGCGAAGCGAAGGATCTCATCACTTTGAGATTCTTCGGCCTTTCGGCCTCAGAATGACGGAAAAAGATTATGAAAATCAAAACTCTCTACGTTTGCCAAAACTGCGGCGCGCAAGCTCCTCGCTGGCTGGGGCGTTGCCCATCGTGTGAGAGTTGGAATTCTTACGTTGAAGAGAACGCTTCAGTTTCTTCCAATGAAAATAAAAGCGGCATTGTCTACAAGGACGAACCGGTTTTGTTGACCGAGGTTTCCTCGCATAACGAGCATCGCTTACAGTCAGGGATTGAAGAATTCGACCGTGTTATGGGCGGCGGCATTGTTTCGGGTTCCGTGACTTTGATCGGTGGAGATCCGGGGATTGGAAAATCCACGCTATCGCTTCAGGTCAGCTGCGCTTTAAGTGAACAGGGATACAAAATTCTTTATATCAGCGGTGAGGAATCCGTCAAACAAACCAAAATGCGCGCGGATCGGTTAACGACGAAGGACAGTTCTTCTTTATACATCGTTAATCAGGTGGATTTGAATGTCGTTATCGAATATATTCGGAAGTTAAAGCCCTCCGTCGTGGTTTTAGATTCTATTCAGGTGGTTTATCAGCCCGAGATGAATTCTTCACCAGGCTCGGTGGCGCAGGTGAGAGAATGTTCTTCTCTGTTGACGCACCTGGTCAAGTCTTTAGGCATTGCTCTTTTTATCATCGGTCATGTGACCAAAGAAGGGATGCTCGCGGGCCCTAGGGTTTTGGAACATATCGTGGATACGGTTTTGTATTTTGAGGGAGAACGTTATTCAACGTACCGGATTTTGCGGGCCACCAAAAACCGGTTCGGTTCAACGAATGAGATTGGTGTGTTTGAGATGAGTGCGGGCGGTTTGATGGAAGTTTCGAATCCGTCCCAGATTTTTTTATCCGAGCGTTCCAGAAATTCTTCGGGGTCGGTCGTGGTTTGTATCATGGAAGGGACACGGCCTTTTTTGGTTGAGGTGCAGGGGCTGGTTGCCCGTTCGGCCTTCGGGATGGTCCGGCAAAAAGCGCAAGGCTTTGATGCCAACCGTCTGGCGCTACTCGTCGCTGTTTTGGAAAAGCGGATGGGTTTGAATCTGCAGGATCAGGATATTTTTTTGAATGTGGTCGGCGGGGTTCGGGTGATGGATCCGGCTGCGGATTTGGCGGTTGTGCTGGCGGTTGCCTCGGCGTATCTGGATAAAGTCATTTCTTTTGACACGGTTGTCTTTGGGGAAGTGGGGCTCTCGGCGGAGGTCAGAAGCGTCAGTCAGGTGGTTCTTCGCATCAACGAAGCCCAAAGGTTGGGATTTAAGAGGTGTATCTTTCCTAAAAATAATCTGCAGCATATACAAAGCGTCGTCAACAACAGTAAGATTGAAACGATCGGCGTTGAGTCACTCAAAGAGGCGCTGGAAAATATTTAAAGGAGAATTTCATGACCCTTTTATTCGTGCGGACGTTTTTTTTAATCATCAGTGTTATCATCGGTTATCAATTGGGCGTTATCCATCAGCAGGCAATTTTAGGGGTGGGGATAGGAATACTTTCCGCGTTGGTTTTGATTGTCGTGGAGGCAAGTTTACGACGGGTTTCGGTGCGGGGATTATCCAGTATGGTTTTCGGACTTCTGTTGGGCGTTTTTATGGCCAAGCTGGTTTCGGATATTCTGGCTTTATTACCGCTCGGAGATTTTTGGGAATCGGTTTTACGCGTTGTCTTCACATTGATTTTTTCCTATTTTGGGACGGTGATGGCCTTGCGGGGAAAAGACGAATTCAATATTATCATTCCCTATGTCCGGTTCAAACGCCAGGATTTGCGCGACGGGGTTATACTTCTGGACACCAGCGCCATCATCGACGGGCGCATCGCGGATATTTATAAGACGAATTTTTTAACCGGACGCCTGGTCGTTCCCCGGTTTGTCTTGAATGAACTTCAGCGGATCTCGGATTCACAGGATCCCATCAAACGCCAGCGCGGCCGTCGGGGAATGGAACTCCTGCATGCCATGCAAAAAGATTCGGCGACCGATGTGAGGATTCAAGAAGAAGATATGGGAGGAGAACAAGAAGTGGATATCAAGTTGGTCCGCCTCGCCAAGATCATGGAGGCCAGGATCTGCACGGTGGATTTTAATTTGAATCGGATTGCCAGCATTCAGGGTGTTGAGATTTTAAATATGAATGAATTGGTGAATGCCGTCAAGGCGGTGGTCTTTCCGGGGGAAGTGATGGAAGTCCGGTTACTCAAAGAAGGCAAAGAATCCGATCAGGCGGTGGCGTTTTTGGACGATGGAACCATGATTGTGGTCAGTGAAGGCAGAAAATTGATCGGGCAGAAAATCAAAGTGACGGTTTCCTCCGTCCTGCAGACCCAGGCGGGACGGATGATTTTTGCGAAGATGATTAAAGAATGAAAATCCAGGCCATCATCCCCGCCGCTGGAACCGGAACAAGGCTTAAAACCAGACAACCCAAACCCTTGATTCTTTTAAACGGCAAACCGCTTTTTGTTTATGCCCTGCAGGCGATGGAAAGGTGTTCGGCGGTTGCCAGCGTGATTGTGGTCGCGAACGAAAAACATTTAAAGATTTTTGGAAAGTTCATTAAGAAATTGAAACTCAAAAAAGTTAAGCGGATTGTGGCGGGGGGCGCGACGCGCTGTGAATCCGTGCAAAAGGCGCTCTGCGCCCTCGATTCGGATACCGAGGCGGTTCTGATCCACGACGGGGCCCGGCCTCTCATCAAGCCCAGTTTGATGACCCGGGCGATTAAAGCTTTAGGAAAAGATCCGGCGGTTGTGGTGGGGGTGCCGGTTAAACCCACGATCAAAAAGGTCGATCCAACCAATTTTTTTGTTCAAGAAACCCTGTCCCGCGAAACACTCTGGGAAGTCCAGACCCCGCAGGTTTTCAAAAAAGATATTCTCCTTAAAGCCCACGCGCTGATGTTAGAACCAAATCCCACCGACGATGCGGTGTTGGTGGAGAAGATGGGAGAGAGGGTTAAGATGGTCATGGGAGATTATCAGAATATCAAAATCACAACGCAGGAAGATCTGACGCTAGCAAAGGCCTTTTTGATTGATGAAAGGATGAGTCATTGAAGCAAAAGAATTCCCGGAAACATTCATACAAAGTCGGCCTCGGCTACGACATCCACCATTTGGTTAAAGGACGGAAATTATTTTTAGGCGGGGTTAAGATCGCGCATGGTAAAGGACTCGACGGTCATTCGGATGCAGATGTTGTTTTGCACGCGATTTGCGATGCACTTCTTGGCGCGCTTGGAAAAGGTGATATTGGTGAGCATTTCCCCAATATCGATCTCAAGTACAAAGGGATTTCGAGCCTCGTGTTGTTAGAGAAGGTAAATAAAATTGTGCAAGACGATGGTTTTTCAATTGGGAATATCGACACGATGATCCTGGCCGAGGAACCGAATCTCAAAGCCTACAAACCGAAAATGCAGGGGACCATTGCCAAAACTCTAGGAATCGATCCGTCTTGCGTGAGTATTAAAGCAACGACTCAAGAAGGAATTGGGTTTGGATCTACACATGAGGCGATTGCGGCGTATGCGACGGTGTTGCTGGTGAAGTGTTGAAAAGGTTCGAGGTTTTTTGGAGTGGATAAATTAGAACATTTTCAGTAGAATGGTAGCCTCAGAAAAAACAAACCAATCAAATATTTTGTTTGGAGAATTCTATGAATTTCATTTCCTTTATATTTTTTCTAATCATTTTCCTGTTTGCCTGGGTCGGATTCTGCGCTGTTATTTTTGCCAAAGAGATCAAGGCGACCCAGGAGCGTGATCCGGCGGCCAAAGGACTTTTAGAAATTACGTTACTTTATCCGGGATTTCACGCGATTGTTTTTCACCGTCTGGCGCGTTTTGTGTGGAATTTAAAGATTCCATTCCTCTCTCGAGCTATTTCACAATTCGCGCGCTTTCTAACCGGCATTGAAATTCATCCCGGCGCTCAAATCGGCGAGGGACTTTTTATTGATCACGGAATGGGGGTTGTGATCGGCGAAACTTCGATCATCGGAAACGATGTGACCCTGTTCCAGGGCGTGACCTTGGGCGGTACCGGCAAAGAGACCGGCAAGCGCCATCCGACGCTGGGAGATAATGTGGTCGTGGGAACGGGCGCGAAGATTTTGGGAAACATCCATATTGGGGACAATTCTTACATCGGCGCCAACGCCGTCATCATCAAAGACGTTCCGGCGAACGCAACCGTCGTCGGCGTTCCGGGCCGGATCACCCGGCAGGACGGAAAGAAAATTGATCTGCAGATGGATCATGTGCATGTCAATGATCCGGTGATGCAGAATATAGTGGAATTACTTAAAAGGATAAAAACATTAGAAGATAAATTCAAAGAACGATAATTTTAGGGTTTAGGGGATAGGGGTTAGTAAACCTAATCCCTAATCCCTAATCCCTAATCCCTAAATATGCCCATCCTCATCCACAACTCCCTGACCAAAAAAAAGGAAGAGTTTATTCCCATCAACCCCGACGGAAAGACTGTAAAAATGTACACCTGCGGCGTGACGGTGTATGACCGCTGTCACATCGGCCATGCCCGGAGTTTATATGTCTTTGATGTGATCCGACGGTATCTGAAATTCCGCGGCTATCAAGTGCGGTTCGTGCGCAACATCACCGACGTGGACGATAAGATTATTAACAAGGCCATTGAATTAAAAAAGACGAGCGAACAAGTCGCCCAAGAAAATATTGTCCGCTATTATGAAGATTTAAAAAGTTTGAGTATTGACGCCGCGGATTGCGAGCCGCGGGCCACGGAAAATATCGACGATATGGTGAAACATATCGAAGGTTTGATCGCGCAGGGTTTTGCTTATGAAGTGGAGGGCGATGTGTATTTCAACGTCCGAAAATTTTCAGATTACGGAAAGCTCTCCGGCCAAACGATTGACAAGATGATGGAGGCGGTCAGGATTGAAAAAGATTCCAAGAAAAAAGATCCGCTGGACTTTGCCCTCTGGAAAAAATCTAAAGACAACGAACCCTCGTGGATGAGTCCGTGGGGGTCGGGCCGTCCGGGCTGGCACATCGAATGTTCGTGCATGAGCATGAAACATCTAAAGTGTGAAACGCTCGACATTCACGCCGGCGGGCGCGATTTGATTTTTCCTCATCACGAAAACGAGATCGCCCAATCAGAGGCCTTAACGCATAACCCGTTTGCCCGCACTTGGATCCATCATGGACTTTTGACGATCAACGGTCAGAAGATGGCCAAGTCTTTGGGAAATTTTATTACCGTCGAAGATATTTTAAAGAAACACAGCGTGGATGATTTAAAAGTTTTCTTTTTGTTTTCTCATTACGCCAGTCCTATTGATTTTTCCGAGGAGAAAATTGAAGAGGCCCGTAAGGCATTGCAGAAATTCGACATCCTTTTTTGGAAGACCTACGAAATCCTTAAAGACAAACGCATGAGCGTGCCGGTTCAAACCGATTTCATCAAAGAGCATAAGAGCCGTTTCATCGCGGCCATGGATGATGATTTCAATACGCCGGAAGCGCTCGCGAGTTTGTTTGATTTCATCAGCGCGACCAATAAATTCATTGAAGAAGCAAGACAGGATAAAAATTATTTTGGGATTCTTTACTGCGCCGTGGATACAATCAAGGTTTTGGCCAAACACATCTTTGGGTTGTTTTCAAAAGAAAAGGAAGTGGATTTGTCCGACGAAGAAAAAAGCCTTTTGGAAGAACGCAAACTCGCGAGGATTCAGAAAAATTTTAAACATTCCGATGAGTTAAGAGATCATTTGCGGCAAAAGGGAATTGCCGTTGAGGATGGACGGGAGGGACAAACGTGGCGAAGATTGTAAAAGGCAGACTCATCACCTTTGAAGGCACGGAAGGTTCCGGCAAAAGCACGCAGGCGGGGCTTTTGTACGGTTATCTTGTTTCCAAAAAGAAACGGGTCATGTATTTGCGCGAGCCCGGCGGGGTGAGGATCAGCGAAGCGATCCGCCGCGTTCTTCTCGACGTTCAAAACAAAGAGATGAACGACATTTGTGAGACGCTGCTTTATATGGCGGCACGTTCACAGCTTGTGACTGAAGTGATTGCGCCGGCTTTGAAGAAAGGTACGATCGTTTTGTGCGATCGGTTTTTGGATTCGACGATCATTTATCAAGGGATGGGCTGCGGAGTGGACGTCGACTTTATCAAACATGTCGGGAAGGTCGTGACCCAGGGTATCAAGCCTGATTTGACGTTGCTTTTTGATATTGAAATCAAAAAAGGATTGTTTCGAAAAGGCAAAGTCAAAGACCGTATCGAAGAGAGATCGCTAAAGTATCATTCAAAAGTCCGACGAGGTTATTTAGAATTGGCCCGTCAAGAACCACACCGGATCAAAGTGATTCCGGTTGGGAAAAGCCAAAGAATCGACCGAAGCAAGGAAGAAATTCAAGAAGCAGTGCGTAGGTGGGTTAATCCGTTGGTGGGGACGTAAAATGGTTGCGCAAGAAGTTCAGATCAATAAGACAGTGTTGAAACGTTTTGCCACGCTGCAAAAAAACAACCGTCTCGCCCACGCGTATCTTTTTGTCGGGCCGGCGCAGATTGGAAAGACCCAAACCGCTCTGGGGGTCGGCAAATTTCTAAATTGCGAAAATTTTGTAGGGGCACAGAGCGCTGTGCCCCTACGTCACGATGCAGACAATTTATTTTGTGATATCTGTCCGTCGTGTTTGAAGATTAATCACGGAAATCATCCCGACATTCATTTGATTAGCTGTGAAGAAACCGACACGATCAAAATCGAACAGATCCGCGGGGTGATCAGCCAGATTCAGCTCAAGTCCTTTGAGGCGAGAGTGAAGGTCTTTATTCTTAAAAGTGTTGAAAAACTGACGATCGAGGGAGCCAATGCCCTTTTAAAAACTTTGGAAGAACCGGCGAAGAACAGTCTGCTGATTTTAACCAGTTGCGTCCCCGAGGAGGTTGCGGATACTATTCGCTCGCGCTGTCACGCGATGAATTTTTCATCCGGATCTACCCAGGCCCTCACCGATCAGCTCTCTCGGGATTACGCGCTCAACCAGCCGGTCGCGAATTTTTTGGCTTATTATTCTCAGGGATCATTGGGGCGCGCCCGGCATTTGGCCGAGGAGAAATTTTTTGAGCGAAAAAATGAAGCGCTGGATGCCCTGGTGTGTTCGCCCGAGAGCGAAGATTACCTGAAAGAGATTCTCTCCGATAAAGAAAAAACAAAAGAGGTTTTGGATATTTTGCTCATGTGGCTGCGGGATTTGCTCATCCTTAAGACCAACGGCAGCGAAACGCATCTGGTGCACGCGGATCGTTTGAAGGATTTGAAGAAATATGAAGCGCGGTATTCTTTCGAGGAGATCACGGAACTGACGCGAGAGATCGTCAAGGCCGCTACACTTCTTGCGGAAAATTTGAACGTTAAGATTGCTTTAAGCTTAATGAAGGAGAATCTATGGCGAAAATAATTGAAGTTCATCTGGGCGATTACCGTTCGGTTCTTCACTTTAATATGAGTGATGTTGAATGTAACCGCGGCAATTATGTTATTTTAGAGGTGGACCGAGGGGCGGAATATGGAAAAGTGGTCTCTGACGTTTCTCTTTCCTGCAAGAGTAAGGCCGATCAGGTAGCCGGAAAAGTCCTGCGGGTGGCTACCGATGGAGATATTCAACAGATTGAAAATAACCGCCTCAAAGCGCGCGAGGCGATCAGTCAGTGCGAGCGAAAGATTCATGAGCGCAAACTCGACATGCGTATTGTGCAGGCCGAATATTCGTTTGACGGCAGTAAAGTGATTTTCTTTTTCACCTCCGAGGGACGGGTCGATTTTAGAAATTTGGTGAAAGATCTCGCCCGGATTTTTCGGGTGCGTATTGAACTCAAACAAATCGGCGTCCGGGATAAAGCCAAGATCATCGGAGGGTATGGCGTGTGCGGACGGGAATTGTGCTGCTCTTCTTATCTGAAAGGTTTTCATCCACTTTCGATCAAAATGTCGAAAGAGCAGGGCCTGCCTTTGAACCCGACGAAGATCTCGGGTGTGTGCGGCAGAATCAAATGCTGTATGGCCTACGAATATTCTGTTTATCGAGAATATGCCAAATCTTTGCCTCGCGCCGGAGATCAGATCACAACCCCCGATGGTAAAGGAACGGTCGTGAATGTGAATATTTTGAAACGTTATGTCAGTGTCGATCTCGGCGAAGGACGCGTCACCAAGGTATTCTTTGCAAAGAGTCATGAGAATTGATTTATGTCTTCGAAAAAATTTTACGTCACAACTCCCATCTATTACGTCAACGATCAGCCCCACATCGGACATGTTTACACGACGACGATCGCCGATATCCTCGCGCGGTATCATCGTCTTTTCGGGGATGAAGTTTTTTTCTTAACCGGCACCGACGAGCACGCGGCCAAGGTCGTTGATTCGGCCAAAGAACACGGGGTCACCCCGCAGGAATGGGCGGAGCGTAACGCCAAAGCCTTTCAAGAGACCTTCGCTAAATTAAATATTTCCAACAGTGATTTCGTCCGCACGACTCAGGATCGCCATAAACACAAAGTTCAAGAGTACATCGAGGAACTCAAAAAAAGCGGCGACATTTACCTGGGTGAATATAGAGGCTGGTACGATGCGGGCCAGGAAGAGTACGTTCCTGACTCCAAAGCCAAAGATTACAACTACGTTTCTCCCATCAATAAAAAGCCTCTGGTGCCCAAAAAAGAAAAGAACTATTTCTTTCGTTTAAGCAAATATCAGGAACGGCTACATCAAATTTTCCTTCTTGGAGGCGAAGAAGCCGAGGGACAGTGTTTTGACGTTGAGCCAGAGGCGCGAAGGAACGAAATTCTGGGGCGCATCAGAGAAGGCCTGAACGATGTGCCGATCTCGCGCACGGGTGCGGGCGGTTGGGGCATTCCCATTCCCGGCGACCCGGAACATTCGGTTTACGTGTGGATCGACGCGCTTTTTAACTATCTTTCCGTCATTGATACAAACGAGCGAAGAAAATTTTGGCCGGCGGATGTGCATTTGATCGCCAAGGACATCCTCTGGTTTCATGCCGTCATCTGGCCGGCGATGCTGCTGGCCTTGAAGCGCCCACTGCCAAGAAAAGTCTATGCCCACAGCTTCTGGATCGCCGACGGGCAGAAGATGAGCAAATCTTTGGGAAATTTCGTTGACCTTGAAAAGATCGACTATTACGTCTCCAAATATGGGTTGGACGCGCTGCGTTGGTTTCTGGCAACGCAGGGTCCCTTCGGCACCAACGACAGCGATTTTGCCGAAAAGCATTTTATCGACGTGTACAACCGGGATTTGGCGAATGATTTTGGAAATCTTTTAAACCGGGTGAGCGGTTTGATCGGCAAAAATTGGAATGGGGTTATCCCAGCGCCAGGCGAATTCTCACCGGAAGATCAACTCATCAAGACAGCAGGTGAGAAATTAAACGCAGACGCGCAAAGGCTTATTCAAGAGCTGCGCATCAATGAGGCAATTGAAGAGGTGATGAGTTTTGTCCGTCAGGTGAATACCTATTTAGAAAAGCAAGCACCCTGGAAAGTGGCCAAAGAAGATTTGAAAAGGGCAGGAACCATTCTTTACACGTCGACGGAAGCGTTGCGTCTTTCCGCGGTTTTATTGTCGTCGGTTATGCCCGAGAAGACCAACACTGTTTTAGAAGTTTTAGACGCGGTTGGTTCAAAAGCGAATTGGGGAGAGTTGAAACCCGCAACCCAGCTTCGATCCCATGCCGTGCTTTTTCCGAGGATAGAACTCCCCCTTCCCCCTCTTTAATAAAGAGGGGGTTAGGGGGAGTTAAAAAGAAGGGATAGAAAGTAGCTTATGGCTATTGAAACAATCAAATGGATCAACGGAGCGGCGAGGATTATTGACCAGACCAAGCTTCCCCACAAACTCGAATATATCCATTGCCGTGACGTGGACACGATGTGGCATGCGATTAAACGGTTGTCAGTTCGCGGGGCGCCGGCGTTGGGGGTGGCGGCGGCCTTCGGAGTTTTGCTGGGATTAAAAGAATTTAAGGGAAACGACCGCAAACTTTTTGAAAAGCATTTTAACAAGGTGTGTGATTACATCGGGACTTCCCGCCCGACGGCGGTGAATCTTTTTAATGCCTTAAGCGACATGAAAGAGGTGGTGCGATCTCATCCCGAGAGCAGCGTTTCTCAATTGAAAGATTTTTTAAAACAAAAAGCTTTTGAAATTTATAACCATGATCGGCGCGTGTGCCGGCAGATGGGGGATTTTGGCGTGGCGCTGATTAAAAATCATTCGAATGTTTTGACGGTTTGTAACGCCGGGGCGCTCGCCACCGTTGATTACGGGACAGCGCTGGGCGTTATGTACAGCGCTAAAAAGAAGGGAAAGAAATTTAAAGTTTACAGCTGCGAGACCCGTCCACTTTTGCAGGGTGCTCGTTTGACGGTCTGGGAACTTTTGCGCGAGAAGATCGATACAACTTTGATTTGCGATAACATGGCGGCGAGTTTGATGAAAAAAGGCAAGATCGATTTGGTGATTGCCGGCGCTGATCGGATTGCTTCCAATGGGGACACGGCCAATAAAATCGGGACGTATTCTCTGGCGGTCTTGGCGAAGTATCACAAAATTCCTTTTTATATTGCGGCCCCACGCTCGACGTTTGATTTGAAGATTCATAGCGGCCGGGAAATTCCTATTGAAGAAAGAAATCCCGACGAGGTGACAGGGTTCAATGGCCAGCGAACTGCCCCGCCCAGCGTCAAAGTTTACAATCCCGCCTTTGATGTGACGGATCATCGTTTGATCACGGCGATTATTACGGAGTATGGTGTTATTTCCGCACCTTTTGAAAAGAATATTAAAAAAATATTCAAAACGTGAGTGGGGTTAATGAAGAGATCGCTCGAAAGGGGCAATACTGGGCTGATTCCGTTTAGATGAAGCCAATCTCTTTTTATGATATTAAGGAAATTGGCTTCGTAATCACTTCATCACCCCAGTATTGCCCCTTCCTGTAAACTAATCAATCGCTTTAGTATGAAAAATAAAATTTCTCAAATCGGCGAATTCGGTTTAATTAACCTCATCCGAAAAAATAGTTTTTCTACCAAAGACGTGGTGAAAGGGATCGGCGACGATACGGCTGTTTTGTCGGTTGGAGGGTCCTGCCATCAACTTTTCACAACCGACATGCTCCTCGAGGATGTGCATTTCACTAGGAAAGAGAACGCCCGCGCCATCGGTCATAAAGCCCTGGCCTGTAATATCAGCGATATCGCGGCGATGGGGGGGCTTCCATCGGCCGTGGTCATTTCGATTGGATTGCCAGCAGGCTTAGAGATTAATTTTGTGAAAGAAATTTACCGCGGAATTAACGCGTTAGCCAAACGGTTTTCGGTTGCGATTGTCGGTGGGGATACGGTAAGAAGTGAAAAGATTATTATTAATATAGCATTGCTCGGATGGGTTAAAAAAAAAGAATTGGTCACCCGCTCAGGCGCGCAAGCGGGAGACATGATCTTTGTGACCGGAAAATTAGGGAGATCTTTGGAAACCGGAAAGCATTTGTCTTTTACGCCGAGAGTTGCCGAATCGCAATTTTTGGTCAAACATTTTTTGCCGACCGCGATGATCGATATCTCGGATGGGTTGAGCGCGGACTTGGGACACATTTTGAAGGAGAGCCGCGTCGGGGCTTATCTTTGGGAAGAAAAAATTCCCAAAACCAAAGGGGCGACGCTTTCGCAGGCTTTGAGCGACGGGGAGGATTTTGAATTGTTGTTTACTGTTTCCCAAAAGATGGGGAAACAATTGATGCGCCGTTGGAAAGATCAATTTCGATTCTATCATATTGGAGAAATTTTAGGTTCTCCCAAGAAATTGACGTTACTTGATGAAGCGGGTAAAGAAATAAAATTGAAATTAAGCGGGTATAAACATTTTTAATGAAACCAATCGAGATCCTTTCAAATAATTCCAACGAAACTTTAAAGCTGGGGGAAAAAATTTCCACACAGCTGAAAGCTGGAGACATTGTGTGTCTCTTCGGAGATTTAGGCAGCGGCAAAACAACTTTTGTGAAAGGCCTCGCCCAGGGTTTAGGCATCGAGGCGGATGTGGTCAACAGCCCGACGTTTGTTTTGTTGAACATTCATGAAGGAAAACTGCCGTTGTATCATTTTGATCTTTATCGGCTGGAAGATGTGCAGGAGATTTTGGCATTGGGTTATGAAGAATATTTTTACGGCGAGGGAATCACCGTCGTTGAATGGGCTGAACGGCTCAAGCATTTGATGCCGAAGAAATATGTGCACGTCGAACTTTCTCATCAAGGGGAAAATAAACGTTTGATTAAAGTCATATGAAAATTCATTGCTGTCTTAATTAGCCAAAGGCCAGTTGATACTGTAGAGTGGCCTTTGATTTAGGTTTATGAAAGGGATCATTGAGCCAATCCCATAAATTTCGTTTCGAGAAAATATTTGTCGGCAAGACCGAACAAAGAGTATAAAGCGACCAGGAAAATTTCGATTTGAATTTCAAATAAGCCAGAAGCAGGTACGCAATGAGAGCGACCCATAATTGGGACAGCAGGGCGTTTCGAGAAGTGCCGACAAAACTTTTGACTTTAAGCAATTGCTTGATGGCCTTGAAGAACAATTCAATTTGCCAGCGATCTTTGTAAATCAGAGCGATGGTTTTGGCTGACCACGAGAAGTTGTTGGTTAAGATCACAATGATTTTGCCTGTTTGGCGGTCTTTGGAACGAATGCGTCTTAACCGATAAGGGAAATCCCTGCGGGCATAAAAGCCTTTAAATTCAATGATCTGATCGGAATAAATATCTTTGTGGTGAACAGGGCGGCGTTCAATGATTTTGTATGAGGTATTCTTTTTAAGACGGGTGACAAAAAACACGCATTTATCGACGATAATCTTAAACCATGTAAAGTCGTTGTATCCCCGATCAAAGACAACGACATCGCCCGATTCCAAGGGGACGCTGGGAGCGATGGTCGATTCGTGGACCTTGCCTTCGGTCATGACCATAAACGTGGGCAAGTAACCGGCGTGATTGAGTTTAACGTGCAGTTTAACCGCTCCTTTGGTGGTGCGGAATTTGGCCCAGTCATATAAAGACAAACACAGATCGATCACTGTGGCATCCAAACTGCTTAAGGGATTTTTGAAACGAAATTTATGTTGGGGAGCAACAGGTTGACATTTGGACAGCATCCACTCAAAGACTTTTTTAAATAGTTCGTGGCTTCTGTGTTCGTTGGCGTAGGCCAGAGTGGAACGGTGAACGGGTTTGACGCCTAAGTGATATAAGTATTTTGATTGAGTAGCCAGGCCGGCTTCAATGCCGCGCAGACTGTCAACTCCGGCCAGCTGGCCAAAGAGCATGGCGACAAAATGATTCCATGAACTGAAACCTCTGGCATGATATTCAGTCCCAGTCTGAAAAACGCACTTTTGAAATTCATGTCTCGAAAACATTTTTAGCATCTGATTTAAGATTGTGTTATGATGAGCCATAGCCTAATCCTCCTTATTTGCCGACGGGAATCGGCAGGATTGCGTAATTCCTCATCAACAATCTTAGGGGCTGGATTAGGCTTTTTCAATTCATAATTTGGTCACGCATGATGAAAATTCTTTCTTTAGAAACCTCCACTAAAACATTCAGCTTAGCTGTTAGCGACCATCAAAAAATTTTAACCAGCCGTCATTTCAAACTGACTCAAGTGCTTTCTTCTTCAATCATTCCTGCCATTGATGGAATCCTTAAGAAAAGCGGATTGGCTCTGAAGGATTTGGATGGTTTTGCCATCGGACTCGGGCCGGGATCATTTACGAGTCTGCGGGTCGGCTTGTCCACGGTCAAGGGCTTGGCTTTTGTGACCGGAAAACCGATTGTAGGAATTTCGAGTTTGGATGTCCTGGCCATGAATGCGCCTTCGATGGTTGGCGCTCCGATTTGTGTGGTGTGTGATGCCCGACGGAATTTGGTTTATTCTTGTCTTTACCAAAGGTCAAAGAACGGTTTGGAGAGAACGAGCGAATATTTTTTGACGGAAATAGATGAGATATTGAATAAGATCAAAGGGACAGTGTTTTTTGTCGGGGATGGGATTGGTCTTTATAAAGAAAAGATTCTGGCCCGCGGGCCAGAATCTTTTTCGACCCTGTTGGCGAAAGAAAAAGACTGGTATCCCCACGCTCGCTATTTAGCCGAACTCGCCACCCCGCGGTTTCTAAAGAAAGAATTCGACGCAATCGACAAAATCGTTCCGTTGTATTTGTATCCAGAGGATTGTCAAATTCAAAGGAATCCATAAATTATGCATTCAACAATAGCCCACGTCGACCTTAAAGCCATTCGACATAATTTTCTGGAAATCAAACGCCTCGCTGGACCCTACACCGAAATCCTCTGTGTCGTCAAAGGCGATGCTTACGGTCATGGGATGGTCAAGGTGTCCGCGCTTTTGGATAAGCTGGGAGCAAATTTTTTTGGGGTTTCGGATATCGAAGAGGGAATTGTTTTAAGAAAAAACGGCTTGATCAAACCCATCTTGCTTTTTGAAAGTACACTATCTTCGCACGCCCGGCAGATTGTCGATTACAACTTGACCCCGACGATCTGCACCCTTGAGCTGGCCAACTCTTTAAATCGTTACGCCAAAACAAGAGGGCGGCGCATCGACATTCATATCGACGTCGACACCGGCATGGGGCGACTCGGCGTGTGGCACGAAGAGGCCTTTCAATTTATCCAAAAGGTCAATCGTCTGACAAATCTTTCGATCAAAGGAATTTATACACATTTTCCCCTGGCCGACACCGACCGAACATTCACCCGAAACCAGATGAAACATTTGTACGCACTGATTTCTCATCTCGATAAAATCGGGGTCGTGGTTCCCTATATTCACGCGGCCAACAGCATGGGGCTCGTCAATTACAAAACTCAGCTTCTTAATCTCGTGCGGCCCGGGCTCATGCTCTACGGTTTGTATCCCAGCCCTCGTTTGAAACCAAAGCTCAAACTCAAACCCGCCTTGAGCGTGAAATCGAAAATAGTTTTCTTAAAAAAAGTTCTCTGCGGACGCGGAATCAGTTACGGCCACACCTTTATCGCCCCCAAAGATATGAAGGTCGCGACCTTGGCGATTGGTTACCGCGACGGATATTTGCGCTGCCTTTCCAATCGCGCGTCTGTGTTGATCAATGGAAAACGATGTCCTATTCTAGGGCGGGTGACGATGGATCAGATCATGGTGGATGTTTCCAAATTAAAATCCATCAAGGTGGGCACAACGGCGGTCATTTTGGGAAATCAAAAAGAAAATTCCATCTCCGCCGACGAGCTTGCCGAATACGCCAACACCATCAGCTACGAAATCGTCTGTAATCTAGGCAACCACCTGTCGCGGGTGTATGAGGGTTAAGTTTTTAAGATCGAAATAATTAGATTACGACGTGTGGCGGTAAAATTTCAGGGGCCTTTAAGCTGCAGGAAACGAAATGACAGATATTATTAATTTAGGAATTAAAATTTTGCCGTATTTAACAGGATATTTCATTGCTTGTTCATTAAGCTTCATTTTTATTAATTTAATTTGTCAAGAATTATGGAAGGAAATTCAGGATGATTTAGAAGGACAAGATCATAAATTGCATAGATGGTATGGAGGTGTTATTGGCTTTCTCGAGGGAATAATGTATATTACGGCTCTTCTTTTAAATAAATATGAATTTGTAGGTATCTGGTTGGCTTTTAAAGTTGTTGGTAGATGGGAAAGAAGCAGGATTGAGTTTAATCAACATCAAAGTAAAAGTAAGTTGGGAAAATTGCAAACTCATGCAATATATAGCATTTTTACTATTGGAAACGCTTTGTCAATCATTTGTTCTGCTGTGGGATGGAAAATAATTCTATGTTTGCAGGATGGTAATATTTTAGAAAGCATACTTTTAGTTTTAAGTATTAGCATAATTTTTTGTCTTATTTTGTTTTTTGCGAAGAAACAATCAAAAAGAATAAGTAATTTTAAGAAATCTCTGATTTTAAAAGATAATCTAAATTAGACAACTAAACATGCTCACCTGGCTAATACTTTTGATTGTGGCGTGGTTGGCGGCGACGATTTCGGGGATCGCGGGGTTTGGCGGATCTTTGATTATTTTGCCGGTGGTTTCGCATTTGATTGGAGCTAAGAAGGCGATTCCGATTTTGACGATTGCTTGGATGATGGGGAATTGTTCGCGCGCGGGTTTTGGATATAAAGAGATTCAATGGAAACCGGTCGGGTATTTTTGCATCGGCGCTGTTCCTGCAGCTATTTTAGGTGCCAAGGTATTTGTCGAACTCCCCGCGTCGGTCGTCATGAAAGCCATCGGAATATTTTTGTTGTTTATTCTCCTCCTGCGGCATTCCAAAGTGAAATACGTTATTCCCGAGAAATGGTTTATTCCCTGCGGCGCGTTGGTCGGTTTTCTTTCTTCTATTTTGGGGAGTGCGGGGCCGATCGGAGCGGTGGTTTTTTTAAGTTTAAACTTGGCGCCGAGCGCGTACGTGGCGAGTGAAGCGGTGACCGCGGTTGTGATGCATTTGACCAAAACGATTGTTTATGGACGATACGCGCTTTTGACAACGGAGGATTTTGGGCGGGGAATTATTTTAGGTTCGGCCATGGTTGTTGGTTCGTGGACAGCGCGGAAGTTTATAAAAAAGATTTCCGGAAAGATCTTTGGATATTTTGTGGACACTCTGCTTTTGCTGGCCGCGATTTCGTTGTTTTTTAATTCCACGTAGGGACAACATTGTTCTGTCCCTACTTAAAATTTCGTTCTGATTAAATAAAACCCAATACTTAAGAAAATTAAGGGCGCCAGCCCGGCGGAGAGAATGGGGGGAAGAGTTCCGTCTTTTCCTAACGCCAGCCCGACCGCTTCAATCACTTTAAAGAAAAATCCCGCCGCAATCGCAATGCCGAGCGAAGTAAACGTGAACGCCCGCCGCCGTCCTGTCAAAAGGGCGATCGGCATTCCGACCAGAACAATTGCGATCGTCGTGAACGGGAACGCCATCTTTTGGTAAAGATCCACTTTTCTTTCTCGAATGGCCTTCGTCGCCCCGCTGTTGGAAATTCTTTTGATGTAATCATGCAGCTGATGGATGTTCATGGAGGTGATGTTGATTCTTTGTCTTAAGAAATCTTGGGGCGTCTCCTTGATGTCCATGAGTTTTTCGGGATAGTATTTAAGCCCTTTGGTCGTGTTGATATTCACCGGATCAAAGAGGCTGACCTGGCATTGAGAAAATTTCCAGGCGATCCCGATCCATTTGCCGTTTAGGGCATTGATCTTTTGTATTGGATTCTGATTGTTATCCTGTTCGATGATGGTGATTCCTGCCAGCTCATAGGTTCTCGGATTAAAGGAATCAATGAAATAGAGACGATTTTTCAAGCCATAAAAGGTGAGATTTTTAATCGGTTGTATTAGTTTTTTATTTTTATCTGATTGAAGGATGATGTTTTCGTCTCGGATCTGTTCGGAGGAGACGGTCGCGGTTGGAACAAACCGTTCATTGACCCAGAATAAAAGAACAGAAACCAAAATACAAAACCACAAAGCGGGCCGGGTGATTTTCCAGAAATTGAGACCGCTGCTTCTTAGCGCGATGACTTCGTTGTTATTGCTCAGCCGGCTGAAGGTTAGAAGGGTCGCGATGAGACAGGCGATGGAAGAAGTTTGAGTCAGAATAATAGGGAAGAACGAAAAATAATATTGGGCCAAGACTTTAAGCCCGACTTTGCGGCCGATGATTTCATCCAGGTTGCTGGCAGCGTCGATGAGAATATAAAGAAACGCGAAAATAAGAATCGTTGCCACAAATACCGAGATGATGGATTTTAAGATGTAATTGTCTAGGATACGCATAGTTTGTAGTTTAAGACAAGGGCGACTGCGGTGGTCAGGATATTGGGCATCCACATCGTTAATGCCGGCGGGGTCAGGTGTTGCATGCTCAAAGCTTCGCACCCTAAAGAAAAAAGATAATAAAAAGCCGCGCACAAAACCGCCAAAACCAGATTGGCGGATTTTTCTCGTCGGTGGGTAATGACCGCCAGTGGAAAACCGAGCAGGATAAAAATCAAAGCGGAAAAAGACCAGGAAATTTTTCGGTGATATTCGGTGCGTAAAGGCGCCACGTCCACCAACAGACGTTTCAATTCATGAATTTTGGCTTTGAGCTCTTTTAAGGTCATGCTTTTTGGCTTTCTCTCCGAGTCTTTGTCTTGCTGGGAAAGATCCAGCGTCATGAAGTAATTTCTGAAATTGAGTTTGTAAAAATGATTGGGATCTTTCATGTCCGGCTCGTCGGAAGTACCATTGATGAGTTTGAGTTTGATTTTGGTTTCTCCCGGGACTTGCGTGAATTCTCCTTCTTTGGCGATAATCGTGCGGGTGGGTTTGCCGTTGGGCTGAGGCTGGTAAATGCGGACGTTGTACATCCTATTCCCTTCAATATGGTAAATGAACAAAATCTGGTCTTTAAAAGCATTGATGAAACTCCCCGCCTCCAAAATGGCGGTGGGGTTTTCGAGACCGAGATTTTTTAAACATTTTTTCTGTTCTTGGTAGGCGTAGGGGATGATTTTTTCATTGAGATAGATGGAAAAAATACTTAAGATAACGCCGATGATCACAAGCGGAATCAGAATGCTTTTTAAATAGATGCCGCTGGCACGGATGGCTAATATTTCGTTGTCGGCGGAAAGACGGCTGAAGGTGATGATGACCGTCGTCAGGCAGGCAATCGGCAGGGTATAGCCCAGAAGCAGGGGGATATAAAAAAGGAACATTTTCGAAACGCTCATCAGGCTGACCCCTTTGTTGATGACCATGTTCGCCAGTTGGATGAGATTTCCCAAAAGAAAAATAGAGGTTAAGACCCCTAAAGAAAGAATGAACGGAAAAATACATTCTCGCAGGATATAATTTCTTAAAATTCGCATGGGAATTATGGCGCTAATGCCAGAGTTAAAACACTAACCCGTCGAGCACCGGCCTCCTTTAAAATACGGGCGGCCTCGGAGGCGGTTGTTCCGCTCGTCAACAAATCATCGACCAAAAGAATGGATTTTTCTTTGACCTGCGCGGAGTGTTTTATTCTAAAGGCGCCGTGGATGTTTGTAAAGCGATTCTTCGGGTTAACGCGCGCCTGATTTTGGGTGTGGCGGATGCGGATGAGATTTTTGTTGCAGAGAGGAAGATTGAGTCTTTGAGCAACTCCTTGCGCCAGGATACAGGATTGATTGTACCCGCGTTCTCTGAATCGAACCGGATGAAGCGGAACCGGCATCAAGAGATCAAAGGAATCAAAATGTAGAGGATAATCTTTTAAAAAAGAAAAGGTCAGTTCACTGAAACATTGGCGTAAAGAAGTTTTGTTTCCATATTTGAAAAGATGAATGAGCTTGCGCATGGTTTCATTATAAAAGCAGGGACTGAAGGCGTAATCAAAGCGAAAATCTTTTCTTAAACAATCGTCACAGTGGGACTGATTACCATCGGTCAAATGCCTGGAACATTTTTGACAAAACGGGGGGCGGTTCAATTCAATGGTGTTAAGACAGTTAGAACATAACGTGAGGTTTTTCTGAGGAGAGTTAAGATAGTGATGGCACAGCAGACAGTTGTGAGGATACAGCAGATCGCTGATGCCCTGGAAAATGGTCTTGAGCATGGAGGGTAGATTATCACGGGTAATAGTTACTGTCAAATTGTCGATAAATCGGTTCTTGTCAGTGGGAATTGGGTAGCGTATAATAATTTTTTATAGGAGGACTAAACGCATGAACCATTTGAATCCAGACCGAACAAGACTTCTAGAAATTTTACGTAAAGACGCGTTCTTCAAAGAAAAGATCATTCTTTCTTCGGGCAAGACCAGTGATTTTTATATCGATGCCCGCCGGGTGACGTTAAGCGCTGAAGGGGGGTATCTGTCTGCAAAAATCATTTTAGATATTTTGAAAGATGAAAAAATCGACGCGATTGGCGGCCCGACGCTGGGGGCCGACCCTCTCTTGGGGGCGATCGGTGTGTTAAGTTTTCAGTCGGGAAAGTCCGTCAATACCTTCATCATCCGTAAAGCGCCCAAACCTTACGGCAAGCAGCAGCAGATTGAAGGACCTCTTTTGAAACCCGATTCCCGTGTCGTGTTGATCGACGATGTGGCCACGACCGGAAAATCTTTTGTGGAATCCATTGAGGTGTTAAACAAAATGGACATTAAACCTTTTAAAGCGGTTTGTATCGTCGATCGAAAGGAAGGCGCCGCAGAAATTCTTGCGCGGCACGGCTGTAAACTCCTTTCAATTTTTAACTTATCCGATTTTTCAGTATGAAAAAAATCATTCTGGCTTCCTCCTCCCCTCAACGAAGAAAACTTTTGAAACATCTTGGCCTGAAATTTTCCCTCTGCCCCAGCCGGGTGGCCGAGGAGAAAAAAATCAGAACCACTAAAGCGGATTTGGTCATGCACAATGCCCTTTTAAAAGCCCAAGATGTTTCCTCCCGCCTCAAAGAGGGGTTGGTCATCGGCGCGGATACGTTGGTCTTTACCGGGAATGGAAAGTTGATTGCTAAACCCCGCGATTTAAAAGAAGCCAAGCGGCATCTTAAAATGCTTTTTTCTAGTCCGTCGTGGGTGTACACCGGTGTCGCGCTGATCGACGCCCAAAGCCAAAAAAGAGTCGTCGATTACGAAAAGACAAAAGTATTCATGCGACCATTGACCGATGAAGAAATCGACCGTTATCATGCTCAGGTTTCCCCCTTAGATAAAGCCGGCGGTTTTGATATTGAAGGAAGGGGAAGTATTTTTATCCGACGGATTGAAGGATGCTATTTTAACGTGATCGGACTTCCGCTTTCGAAATTGTGTTTGATGTTAAAAGAATTCGGCGTTTCGATTTTGATGCTTTGTGTGATCTTTGGGGCGGCGGGATGTTCTACCGAATATAATCTGGCGACCGGTCAGCAAGAAACCCTGATGTACGGGACGGAAAAAGAAATTTCGATCGGCGCCGCTCTTTCCTTGCAGCTTGAGAAAAGTTCTAAAATCAATACAGAGTTAGATGTCAATAAACGGGTGCAGAGAATTTTAAACCGGCTGGTGAAGGTCTGCGACCGTCAGGAACTGGTTTATACAATCAAAGTGATCGATGAAGATAAACTAAACGCGGTCAGTCTTCCCGGCGGATACGTTTATGTGTATAAGGGATTGATCGATGCGGTGGACAGCGACGATCAGCTGGCCTGTGTCATTGGCCATGAACTTGGACATATTGGCTCAAAGCACTCCATCAAAAAGTTGCAAAGCATCTACGGTTATACGTTGCTACAGCTGGCGGCCATCCAATCCAGAAATGGACAACTGGCCGGTGGACTTAACACAGCGTTTCTTTCGATTTTTTTGGCGTATTCCCAGGAAGATGAATTCTGGGCCGATAAACTCGGCGTCAAATACGCCAAGAAAGCCGGCTATGATCCAAAAGGCATGGCCCAATTTTTAAAGAAGCTTAAAGAAAAAGAAGATAAAGAACCGCTGCAGCCTTTTAGTTATTGGCGAACTCATCCTTTTATCCCGGAGAGAATCGCCGCGGTGAATCAAGATATCTCGGGGCAGATCGGATTTCGAGATTATTTGAATTTGACGGGGGAAAAATGAAGTTGTCTAACTTGTCATTCCCGAATGCTTTAGTCGGGAATCCAGGCGATCCTATAAATAGACCCCCAACAAAAACATTCGGGGGTGACAATTTTGGGATAGGTTTTAATTTTTTTGTCTTTTTCTATTTCATTTTCTGCTGCACTTCCTGCCAATCTCAACCCGTCCGGGACTTGGTCTGTTTTCAGAAAGAATGTGTGCAAGTGGAAATCGCGCAAAAGCCCGAAGAGTTGACGCGGGGATTGCAGTTTAGAGAGAAGTTGGCGCGTGATGCCGGCATGCTTTTTATTTTTCCTAACTCACAGGCGTACAGTTTTTGGATGAAAGACACAAAAATTCCCCTGGACATGATCTGGATGGATTCCTCCCAACGGGTGGTTTATGTTAAGAAAAATGTGCCGCCGTGCATCGAAGATCCATGCGCGGTGTACACCCCTGAGGAAGAAGCCATGTATGTCCTGGAGATCAATAGCACTGCCGCCGACGCTTTCCAGATTCACCTAGGAGATACGGCGGCCTTTCGATTCAACCGCGGGAAGTTTTAAGCAAAAGCGCTGTAATAAACCCAAACACATGTTAAAATTAGTCTGCAAAAAGGTGAGGGTTCATGAATGATTTCCTAAAAATTTTCGATTTCAATTATTCTATGATTAATCCTGCCACATCGATTTACTTGCCCCTTGCAACCTTAGCGCTTATTTCGTTTTTGGTGGCCCTGTTATCTTTGAGGGTTTATAAGCGTATCAAGATGCTTAAAGGGCGCATAACAAAATTAGAACATGAAATTAGTCAGAAGGCCGTTGAAATTTCTCAGGTCATAGGAGAACTGCGGGCCACTCAGCTTAAACTTTTTGAGACCGGGAAGATCTCGGCGGTGGCCAGTTTGAGCGCCGGCATTTTACATCAAATCTCTCAGCCCATCACGGCGATTCATGGGTTTGTCAAATTTATTAAAAAGGAAATGAATAAGGAAGATCCGTTCTACAAGCCGATTTGTCTCATGGAAGAACAATCGCAGTATTTGAAGGAGATGCTGGAAGATCTGATGGAATTGATTCGTCATCGGGAAATCAGGAAAGAAAACATTGATGTGAATACCTGTATCAAGCGGGCGTTAAATCTCTTGACGGATGAATTGCGCATCCGCCGGGTGAATTGGGATTTATTCCTGGGAGACAATCTGCCGCTCGTATATGCCGATAGCGTTCATCTACAGCAGGTTTTCATGAATGTGGTGATCAACGCGATTCAGGCCTTGAGCCTTCTCCCTCGGGGATCGACGCGTTATATCAAAATCACCTCCGAACTCAACAAAAATAAAAGTCAGATTGTTCTTTCTTTCCAGGATACCGGCCCCGGATTGTCCCCAGAAGATCAAAAACAAATCTTTGAACCATTTTTTTCGACTAAGACAACCGGCACGGGGATTGGTCTGGCGCTGTGTAAAGATCTGATTGCCGAACACGAAGGGACGGTTGATGTGATCAGCTCTCCGGGGCAAGGGGCAACTTTTATGATTACTCTTCCCTGCGCTTCGATGGTGACAACAGGACCCCTCAAGTTGAATGGATAAAAATTAGATTTGTCACCCCCGAATGTTTTAGTCGGGGGTCCAGTAGATTCCCGATAAAAACATTCGGGAATGACAGCTGTTTTCGATAAGGAGTAATTAAAAATGGAAAAAATCAAAATCCTGGTCATCGACGACAAAAAAGTCATCGGAGATCTTTTTTCCTTTACGCTGGGTTACAGCGGTCACGATATCACAGTTGCGGATAATGCTGCGTCCGCCGTGGAGGCTGTTAAAAACAAAGAATTTGATATCGCGTTTATTGATATCGTTATGCCGGGAAAAGATGGAGTAAGGATTCTTCAAGAAATCAGAGCGATTGCGCCTAAACTTCCGATTGTGATGATGAGCGGTTATTCCGTCGAGGAAAAGCGCAACAAAGCAAGAGACCTGGGGGCCATCACCTGTTTGAAGAAACCTTTTGAGATGGAAGACGTGAAAAGAGTGATCAAGGTAGCGATTGGTAAAGATGCGTAAACGTTTTTAGGATTTCTTTGGCCGGTAAATGTGCGTGCTCTGGCCAAAAAAATTTTCGGCAGTTTCCATGATGGTTTCTGATAAGGTGGGATGAGGGTGGATACTTAATTTTAGGTCGCTGGCAACCGCTCCCATTTCAATTGCCAACACACCTTCTGCAATCAAATCTCCTGCACCAACTCCAACAATTCCAACCCCCAAAATCCGTTCGGTTTTGGGATCAATGATCATCTTGGTCAGTCCATCGGTGCGATCCAGCGTGAGCGCCCGGCCCGAGGCGGCCCACGGAAATTTCACCACTTGAACTTCGATGTTTTGTTTGAGAGCTTCTGTTTCGGTTAAGCCGCACCAGGCGAGTTCCGGATCTGTGAAGACGACGGCAGGAATCGCTTTGGGTTCAAAAGCCACTTTATGCCCGGCGATGGCCTCAACCGCGGTACGGCCTTCGTGAGAAGCTTTGTGCGCGAGCATGGGATCTCCGGCGACGTCGCCGATCGCGTAGATATTCGGGTCCGTTGTCTGACGCTGGGCGTTGATTTTGATGAATCCTCGTCCGGTTAGCTGGACTTTTGTTTTTTCTAAACCCAAATTTTCCGAATTGGGTTTGCGGCCGATGGCGATCAGGACTTTATGGAAGGTCGCAGAAGTTTCCTTCCCGTCTTTGCCTTGAAACGTGACGCTGATGCCATTTGAATTGGGTGTAAGCTTAACGACTTTTGTTTCCAAAAGAATTTGGTCGAATAAAGTTTTTGCCCGACGGGCTAAAACGTCCGCCAGATCCCGATCTGCTCCGGGTAGAAGGCCGGGGAGCATTTCCACGACAGAAATTTTCGAACCCAATTCATGGTACGCTAGCCCAAGTTCCAAGCCAATGTAACCGCCGCCGACAATGAGCATGGTTTGGGGGATTTCCTCTAAACGTAAAGCCGAGGTCGAATCCCAGATGTGAGGAGAAGAAGGAAGATTTGGAATCATCGCCGGGCGCGAGCCGGTGGCGAGGATCGCTTTTTGAAAAGTGAACTCCTCGGTTGCGCCGTCAGATTTCTTGATGGACAAGGTGTTTGAATTTAAGAAGACCGCCTCTCCTTGAATGTATCGAATCTTTCGTTGCTTGGTGAGCTGCCCCAGTCCGCCGGTTAATTTGTTGACGACGCTTTCTTTCCATAGACGCAGTTTCGCGGCGTCGATTTTGGCCGGAGAAAATTCAACGCCGAAATTCTGGGCTGATTTGGAATCTGAAATGATTTTAGCAACGTGCAAAAGCGCTTTCGATGGGATACATCCGCGGTAAAGACAAATGCCGCCGGGGTTGGTTTCTTTGTCGATCAAAGTGACCTCGAGCCCAAGATCCGCGGCCAGAAATGCCGCCGCGTATCCGCCGGGCCCGGCGCCGATGACGACTAAATATGTTTGAGATGATAGCATTTAAAATACTCCCAAATTTACGATGGGGCAGTTTGGCTTAAGGCGATTTATTTCAGGAGCCAAACTGCCCCAGGATCCTCTAGTTATCCCCCTAAATCCATCAAAAACGGCTGCTGAATCGCTTCGCAGACCCATCGCAGGAACCGTGCGCCATCGGCGCCGTCGATCAAACGGTGATCGTAGGACAAAGATAAAGGAAGCATGAGTCTTGGAACAAATTCGTTATTCACATAAACCGGTTCCATCATCGAACGGGAAAGTCCAAGGATCGCTACCTCCGGCGAATTCACAATCGGCGTGAAGGCGGTTCCACCGATACCGCCTAAGTTGGTGATCGTGAAACTGCCGCCTTGCATTTCTTCAATGGTTATTTTTTTGGTGCGCGCGCGCTCGGCGATTTCGTTGAGCTCAACGGCTAGCTGCATAATATTTTTTTTGTCCACGTCCCGGATCACAGGAACCAAAAGCCCCCGGTCCGTGTCCACCGCCACACCGATATGATAATATTTTTTATAAATAACTTCGTTCTCGAACAAATCTAAACTGGCATTAAACTGCGGAAAGACTTTTAAGCCCGAGGCAATGACTTTCAATATAAAAGCGGTAATGGTCAACTTACCACCGCTGGCCTCGGCTTTTTTGGCAAAGCGTTTACGCAAACTTTCTAACTCGGTGATGTCGGCTTTATCAAATTGCGTCACATGTGGAATGTTGCTCCAGGCGTACGCGAGATGCTCGGAAGTTTTTTTTCGAACCATGTTCATGGGTTTTCGTTCAATCGTGCCCCATTTAGTGAAGTCAGGAAGCGGCTTTGCTATGATCGTCGCTGCTCCACTGGAAGATCGGCCAGATGTGTTGAGTTGTTTGGCAAAGGCTTTAACGTCTTCCATTGAAATTCGACCTGCCGGGCCGCTTCCGGGAACTTGGGAGATATCAATCCCAATCTCGCGGGCAAACCGTCGCACCGACGGGGCCGCAGGGACATCTTTGGTTGTTGAGGGAGATTCGAATTTGGGTTCGGCTTTGATGGTCTCTTCTTTGGGAGAGGAAGCGGATGTGAGCGAAGATTTTTTTTCTGATTCTTTCGACGAAGCGGCTTGAATCGTAGTGACGGGTTTTTCTTCTTTCGCTTTAGCCGTTGCGCCCGAGACGTCGCTTGTGTCGATCTTCATGATCAGCTGTCCCACTTTAACTTCGTTGCCCGCTTTCACCAGAATTTCTTTCACTACTCCGCTTAACGTGGAAGGGACTTCCAAAACCGCTTTGTCGGTTTCAAGTTCAAGAATCGGCTGGTCTTTTTTAATGACTTGCCCGATGGTAATCATCACCTTCGTCGCGATACCGGATTTGATGTTTTCCCCGAGGCCCGGGAGTTTATAATCGGTAAGCATTTCGTCCTTTCTACGAAATCATCGGATTTAATTTTTCCGGATTGATCTGTAAATCTTTTGCCGCTTTTTCCAGAATATCTGCTTTTATTTTGTTTTCTCGAAATAATCCGACGAGCGTGGCGAACGCGATATGCCGGCTGTCCACTTCAAAAAAATCCCGCAGGGCCTTGCGGCTGTCGGAACGGCCGAAGCCGTCGGTTCCTAGGGTGATAAAGGGTTTGGGCATCCACTGACGGATTCCGTCCGGCAGCGCTTTGAGATTATCCGAGGCGGCCACAAAGACGCCCTGTTCGTTTTTAAGAGATTGGGTCACGTAAGGCGTTTTGGGTGATTCTTTGGGATGCAGGAGATTCCAGCGTTCTGTCTGTAATCCGTCGCGGCGAAGTTCGTTATAACTGGTGACGCTCCAGACGTCGACGGCCACGTGATATTTTTCTTCAAGAATTTTTTGGGCCTCCAGCACTTGATTCATGATCGAACCGCTGCCAAATAAATGGGCGCGCAGCGGTAAATTTGTTTTGTTGGACTTCTGGAAAAGATACAGGCCTTTTAAAATTCCTTCGCTGACCCCCTCGGGCATGGGGGGCATCGCGTAATTTTCGTTGCTGACGCTTAAATAATAGAAGAGGCTTTCTTGTTTTTCATACATGCGGTAAATTCCATGACGGATAATGACGGCCAACTCATAAGCAAAGGCCGGATCATACGCGCTGCAGGTGGGAATCGAAGAAAGCAAAAGATGACTGTGTCCGTCCTGGTGCTGAAGGCCCTCGCCGTTTAAAGTGGTTCGACCCGACGTGGCGCCGACCAAAAATCCGCGGCAGCGCATATCCGCGGCCGCCCAGATCAAATCTCCGACGCGTTGCGGTCCGAACATGGAATAGTAAGTGTAAAAAGGAATCGTGTTGATGCCGAGCGTCGAGTAGGCCGTGCCAGCCGCGATAAATGAGGAGATGGCGCCGGCCTCGTTGATGCCTTCTTCCAGAATTTGTCCGTCGGTGGCTTCTTTGTAATAGATGAGGCTTTCTTTATCGACCGGTTCGTAAAGCTGTCCGACGTGCGAATAGATGCCGCACTGGCGAAAGAGGGCTTCCATCCCGAAGGTGCGCGCCTCATCGGGAATGATGGGAACAATCAATTTTCCAGTTTCCGGGTCTTTCAAAAGCTGAGAAAGAATTCGAACGTACGCCATGGTCGTTGAAACCTCTCGAGGGCCGGTGCCCTTATAAAATTCTTCAAAAAGTTCTTCGGGCGGCGTTTTAAGTGGAGCGCTTTTTTCAGAACGTTTGGGAAGATAACCGCCGAGTTTTTCGCGGCGTTCGCGCAGATACTGCATCTCGGGAGAATCTTCGGCGGGTTTGTAGAAGGGCGTCTTGGCGATGTCGTCGTTCGCAATGGGAATATTAAAGCGCGTGCGGAATTCCTTTAATTCCTCTTCATTTAATTTTTTTTGCTGATGCGTGATATTTTTGCCTTCGCCGCTTTCGCCTAAGCCATAGCCTTTGACGGTTTTGGCGATGATGACCGTCGGAGCGCCTTTAAATTCGTTGGCAGCTTTGTAGGCGGCATAAACTTTTTCAGGGTCATGCCCGCCGCGGCGCATTTTTTGCAGTTGATCGTTGGAAAGATGTTTGACCATATCTAATAGTTTAGGATGGCCCCCGAAGAAATCCCGTCGGATATATTCGCCGGTTTCAACCGAATATTTTTGGTATTGACCATCCACGACCTCGCCCATGCGTTTGGCCAAAAGACCTTCGGTATCCTTCTCTAATAACACATCCCAATCCGTACCCCAGATGACTTTAAGGACATTCCACTGCGCGCCGCGAAAGATCGCTTCCAGCTCTTGAATGATTTTGCCGTTGCCTCGCACCGGGCCATCGAGGCGCTGAAGGTTACAGTTGATCACAAAAATGAGATTGTCCAGTTTTTCCCTCGAGGCCATGGTGATCGCCCCCAAAGATTCGGGTTCGTCGCACTCGCCGTCGCCCATAAAAACCCAGATTTTCGAGTCGTCTTTGCTTTTAAGTCCACGGTCTTCTAGATATCGAATGAAACGCGCGTGATAGATGCTCAAAATCGGTCCCAGTCCCATGGAAACCGTCGGGAACTGCCAGAAATTCGGCATCAGCCATGGATGAGGGTAAGACGAAAGACCGCCGCCGGACTGTAATTCTCGTCGGAAATTATCCAGATGCGCTTCGGATAAACGGCCTTCAACAAAAGCTCGTGAGTAAACCCCCGGTGATGCGTGTCCTTGGAAATACACAAAGTCTCCGCAGAAATTTTCGTTCCGTGCGCGGAAAAAATGATTGAACCCGATTTCAAAAAGTGTCGCCGCCGAGGCGAAAGTGGAGATGTGTCCGCCGATGCCCGCTTCCGCGTGGTTGCCACGCACGACCATGGCCATGGCGTTCCAGCGGATAATGCTTTTAATCCGACGTTCGATCTCTCGATTGCCGGGAAAGGGTGGCTGTTTGCTTGGAGCAATGGTATTAACGTAAGGGGTATTGACGGTAAAGGGCAAGGTCACACCGGCTTCTTGCGCGCGGATCTGCAGTTGATGCAGGATATTCTGCGCCTGCTCCAAAGATCCGTGTTTGAGGACATAGTCTAAGGAACTGAGCCATTCTTGAATTTCGATACCTTCGACTTCGGTTAAGTGTTTGTTTTCGTTACTCATAAACTTCCTCGTAGATGCTTGTTTTTGATGAATTTTTTAATTCGCCAGCTAGTTAGCGAATTGGAGAAGCTTTAGGGAAAACGTATTGTATTATGGAAAAGGGGTTGGGGCAAGGGGAAAGTCTTGTTGTGTCAGAGGTAAGAAAATGCCGAAGGAGAGGGTCGAACTCTCATGGGATTGCTCCCACAGGCTTCTGAGACCTGCGCGTATGCCAATTCCGCCACTTCGGCGAGATCTACCACAATATTTTTTAGAAAGGATCGGGCCGAATCCTGCGAAGCCCACACTGGCTATCACTCTGCGAGGGGCGAAGCAGGAGCGGCCTTGTTAGATTCAAATATTTCGTTTCAAGCCCCAAAAGTATACCGACAAAGAAATTCACTGTCAATGATTAGCTCGGTCGGAATAAATTTTTGCAAATTTTTTGAAACGCGGTATATAATGACGCCACTATGTTTAATCTTTCTTTTCAATCGACCTTCCTGGCGGCGTTTCAGATTCTTCTGATGGGAGGCTGCGGATACTTCCTCACCCGACGAAAAATCATCCATGAGGATGGCCTGGCGCTCTTAAGCGGGCTGGTGATTCATTTTTTTCTGCCCTGTTTTATCTTGTCACAGTTCCTTGGCAATTTTTCTTTCCAACTTTATAAAAATTGGTGGATATTTCCGCTTTTAAGCTTTGCGATGACTTTATGCGCTTTTATGCTGGCCAAAGCCGTTTGTCTTCTGCATAAGGAGGGAACACATCGGAAAGAATTTCTATCGCTTGTGAGTTTTCAGAACTCCGGGTATATCCCTTTAATGCTGGTCGCTACGTTGTTCTCCATCGAACAAGCCAGGATATTGAATGTTTACATTTTTTTGTTTTTGATCGGGTTTGATTTGGTTTTGTGGTTTCTGGGGGTTTGGATTTTAACCCGACATAGGATAGAAAAGTTTGAATTGAAAAATATGGTTTCCTCACCGGTTGTGGCGATCGCGGCTTCCCTATTATTGATTTTTTTGGGGCTGCAGAAATTTATTCCAACCGAGGTGATGAAACCGCTGAAGATGTTTGGCGACTGTACCCTTCCTCTGGCGATGCTTATCGTCGGCGGAAATTTGGCCCGGTTTAAAATAACAGATGTTCATATCCCGGAAATATTTTTGCTGGTGATGACGAAACTGATTCTTCTGCCGTTATTGGCACTGGGCGTAGTTTTGGTTTTCAGGATGGATTTTTGGGTCGGTTTTCTCATTGTTCTGGAGGCCGCGGTGCCGAGCGCTGTTTCCTTGTCGGTCATTGCCCGTCATTACAAAATAGAAGAGGCGTTCATCAATCAGGGACTTTTTTTTACGCATTTATTTAGTGTGGCCACCATTCCGGTTTTTCTTATGATGTACTCGAATTTACGTGGATCCTTTTAGCTATGGAATTTAAAGCGATTGCCACAAACAAAAAAGCTTACCGCGAT
>Ga0209515_10000433_pt1 | contig 78317 bp, 2 predicted proteins | sample Subgroupgradi54m_FD_187454 | JGI IMG/M metagenome (GOLD analysis project Ga0209515, IMG submission 187454) | Subsurface groundwater microbial communities from S. Glens Falls, New York, USA - GMW60B uncontaminated upgradient, 5.4 m (SPAdes)... ...
TGAAGCTCCCCGCAGCAAGCTGACGGGGTATCTTAGAGGAATTTCTAATTTGAGAAACCCAAGGTTTCTCAAACTCTTCCTCAGAAGGAAACCTCGGAGCAAGCTCGCGAGGAATTTCTCGATTAAAGACCTCAACACTTGGAGGGATAGATACCATCACCGCCACCACCAAACCAAACACCATCCACCCGATCATCGCGCCGTTGATCGGTCCAGCCGAAATGATCGCAAGTCCAGAATCTTTTATCCGATGGACAATCGATCCCTCGGCTGTGGTTGCATTTTGATTCTGCAAAATCAATTCGAAGATAATTAATTTTAAAGCCGGCGCTTCAAAGATCCGCCGGAAAAGCATCCACCCTCCTACTTTTATTTCTTCAATAAGACGGGGCAATCCTTTTGATACATTTTCTGAACTTCCTTTTTCCTCATACAAAATATATAACAGAATCAAAATCCCCAACAAAATCCCACCCGCAATCGTTGCCCCTCCCATCACGCGAAGAGAAGGATCGCCATTGGACGTTTCTTCCTCGATGAACTCCACCCGGTCAATGAGAATACGTAAGGGTTGAGAATTAAGTAATTTTTGTCTGTCTTTCCAATCAAACTTACTAAAATCTATTGCAATCTCAGCAATATCCCTTCCCATCTGATTCATGAACCAATCAGCCTTTTTATTCATCTTTTCATCCAGTGTAATTTCAATGACCTGCGCACCTCCTTTAAGATTGAATTTAATTTTTCCAAAATGATCCACAGAGACCCCAATAACACCTTTGTCTGCGTTCTTGATATAAATAATCACCTTCTTCGAAGATTTTATAAGCTCTAACGGAACTTCTATCTCAGATCCCCCCCAGTCAAAATCCTTAAACCGCGACTTCTCATAATAAAAGTTCCCTTCTTGATCTGCCAACTGATCCCACGAAATACTCAAGGTATTCTTTTCTCCTGCATACCTATACCATGCCTCCCACGGGTAAACGCGCGGTAATTCTTTTGGTTTCGTTGGTTCCAGCTTTTCCAGTCTTTGCTCCTCTGACATCTGCTCTGGCCCTTCTGACACCTCAATCTCTAAAGAGGGCTGCGGGGGTGCTGGAAGCGTTTCTGGATGGGAGTATTTTTCTTTAAGGCGTTTTTCTATTTGTTCTATTTTCTTTTGAATCTCGTCATAGGTGTCTTTGAAAAATTCTCCTCCCCGTCTTGGTTCCATAGAAAAAAAGAGTGTCATCACAACAGCTAGAAAAATCATGGGCAACTCATTGATGGCATTCGCCAGGATTATGACTATCTGCCGCAGGAATTGCCGGACTCGCTCAGGGAGCAGGGAAGAGATCCTCATCGTGTTCCCATGAATTCCCAGAAGAGGGCCTAAGATCAAATATTCTGCCCACATATTGACCAAAATCATCACCCCCAATAACACAAAAATTCTTATTAAAAGAATGTTAATTTCTCCAGGAAAAACCGCAGAGATTAAAATCCCCAAATGAATCAGCCCTGAAATCCATAATATTTTTCTAAAGGAAATCTTCCGGCTATCCGGACGAAATTCTGCCAGGCGTCGGGATGGATTATCAGAATTCACCAATATTCTCTCCCCGAGCTTGCGATAACTCTCCTGATAAGCTTCTTTTAATTTTAAAAGTCTCGGATGAACCAGCATCGTCGCTAAAAATTCTACATTCTGATCGAGGTGGCTGCGCAGTGAGGGAAGAGTCAAAAATCTTAAGGCTGTCTGCGGATTGGCTATGGCGATAGGATAACCCAAAAACCATCTTCCCCAATACCAGGCCCTGCCTTGCCATATCCATGAAAACGCCAACCAAGCTGAGACAAATTTCAGAAAGGTAAAAATCTTCTCAACTCCGACGAATCCGAAATAAGAATCCATCACCCAAAGTATTAATCCAACTGAAACCATTTCAGCGAGGAAAAGAATCCATAACCAGGCTTTCTTCATCTGTTCTCTTGCGATCCATCGCCAAGAAGATGCAAATACATCCTCGATCATCTGCGGATTTTTCGATAGAATCACCCGGCTCACCTGGCGCGCCAGCCCCCACTGGAATCTAAAGAGAGCAGGAGAGGTCTGAACATACAACCTGCCGTTGATTAAAGTTCTATGCTGACGGATAAACCATTTCCAGGGTATAAAATAAATTTCTCTAATAGAGGATCGATAGTCGGGCTGGATCTGTTCCAGGAGATCTAAAAATATTTGTAACTGATCTATCGTTGCAATTTGCCAATTAGCAACTACCGCTGTCAGGCCATCGAGGGCTGTAATACGATTGAAGAGTTCTGTTTTGGTGGGAGCAACAATTGTGGGGAAACGAATAAGGCCGGTCAAATTTTCTGATGAGGAATAATCTCCGGCAACCGGCGGGCCGGTGGGCTGGACGGGCCAGAGAATCGTCGAAGGCATTTTCATCCTTCGTAAATATTGAAGAATTCCCGCAACCAAAAGCCCGATACCGATCATCAACGCCACGATGCCGACCCAATCCATCACGACCATCTGCGACTGTTCCCCCACCTCAAGCTTTCGGACTCTGTGTGGCGAATTACCGACGAGTACCGGGGCGGTTGCGCCTATCGGCGCCGATTCATCGAGGCGCAACCGCCCACGCCCCAATTCCATTATTGAGCTTTTCCTTTGCAATAACACCACCAAAATCACCACCGCCCCCGCAAGCAAGAAAGAATAGTGCTCATTGCTCGTCGAACTTCTTGGAATACTTGTCTCATTAATCGCATGATTAGGGAAGAGTCGCTGCGGGTAAAATCTTTTATGAACTCTTGCTTGCTTAAATACTTCATTAAAGAGTGTGACCAAATCCTGCTCTCGGCAATAAAATCCAATCGCCTGGATAACTTCTGGAAAATCCTTTGGACTGATTCCAGCTGTTTGAATCATTGTTATTAAGCTATTTCTAAATGCTTCTATATTTACAGGTGTATTCAACCCCACCCAACGAATATCTGTTAAATGCTTTAGACGATGGATTAGTCGTTGTTTCTGTGCATCATTCTCTAACTCTAAAAGCAACTCGTAGTTTCTAACCAAAGCGTCCCAAGAGTTTTTCTTGTCAACGATTCTGTTTTTAAGATTTCTTTTCACAATTGTCCGCTCTTCTTCCTCTTCAACAGCGATGAGCATCTCTTCTTTAAGGGATCGAATTGATTCCTCAGCAGAAACCATCTCTCGAGATTCTCTTGCAATCCACCCCCAGATACTTGCAAAAACAATCCGCTCTTCTTCGTCCTCGGCAGCAAGGGAAATCTCTTCTTCGAGGAACCGGCTTGATTCTTGAGAAAAAGCCAGCTCTCGGGTCGCTCTTTCCTCCGCGGCCATTATTTGTTGTTCATATAAAATTGCCTTTGCAGCTCCTTGCAAAGAAGCATAACTAAAACCACTCTTTCCTTTAAGAATCCGTAACAATTGCCCCGGAGAAACTCCTATAACTCCGGAGAAATAAATAATCTCTTCCGTTTTATTCCGACTGTATTGACCTAGAAGCTGAACCGCCCGTTCCGGAGAAAGAATTTCTTCATTTTTCCATCTTAACGCAGCCTGATAAGCTTTCAGTAAAAGATCATAACTAAAAATACTTGCTCCTCTCAAGAAATCACTTAAAAATGCCGGCTGGATTCCTAGTTCTTCTTTAGCAAAGATTTTTTGTGCGCCTCTGGTACCGGCAACTTCTTTGATCGAAGCAATAACCTGGGCGACCGAAGGAACACGTTCTTCCCATGATAAGGCTAATTGCCAAGCTTGGGTTGCGCGATCAGGTGTCATTCTTTTTGTCCCATTTAATATTTTATCCAAATGATCGGGTCGGATTCCTAGCTCACGAGCAAATGCTGTTCTTCTTCCACGTCCTCCCATATTTATCACTTCTTTTATGAGTGTAATAATCGCCTCATAAGAAGGTTGCCGAGACAAAACAGGCCTGACCATCATTAAAACCGCCCCGATGAACAAACCAACCGCAAAGAGCGAAGGCACGTAGAGATCTCCTGCCGGAAGAGGCACCGCGATCTGCCATAAAAATTCTGGATTGATCATAGAGACACGGAGGAAATTTCCGCGGCGAGGACCGATGAGGGCGCCCCGCCCCGCGTCTTTACGATCCGCGGCGGGGCGCCCGCGCGCCGCCACAAAACTCAGCAATAAATCAAACAAGAAAATCTTCGAGGAATGGAGGGTTGCAGGAGAGGGTGCTTCAATTCGTCGTGAAAATTGCCTAGTCGGACTAAAATTTTGCCAGAAATAAATGATTAAAATCGCCAGCCCAAGGATTCCAACGATGGAACCACTGAACAACTCTTTGTTTTCTGATCCCTCAGATGAGTTCTGTTGCGAAGCAGATGTCTTCTTTTTCTCTGCAATCCAAATGATATTCCCAATTATTAACAGAATGGGCAGCAACCAAGGAAGTAATAAATCTGGAAAATTAAAGAAGCGTTCCAAAAAGATTCCTTTTAAATAGTCAGATAGAAAATAATCTATAGCCGCCGGGCCTAAAAATTCATTAACGAAGGTTCCAACGGTAGACAGTAATTCTATAAAAATGATTAATTTAAGATTCTTAAAAAGAATCACACCCATCTTCCCTTCTGTATAATAATATTCAATTAATTTTAAGGATATATAAAGTGCCATCATCAGAATCATGTGCGCTATCAATCGGCCAAGGGTTCCTGTTACTGATCCGGAGTTATTATGCGTTACCCCGGGAATATACTGAACACGTACCAAATCTAAAATTCCTCTAATAAGCGGCTTCATCCAGGGAGAAACCAAAACTGGATTGCTATCACTGATCAACTGAAGAGATGGAAATTCGGATAAGACATACAGCCTCAAAAGACCATCCACGATAATGACCAGCCCCATCGCGAATGTAAGGCCGGGCGAAGGGATCAATCTTTGATACCATTTCATCCTCGATAATGGGACCGGAGGACTCCGCGCAGAACGGATTTTAACAATCATTGAATACACCAGCATTCCAGTTCCCAGGATCAACGCTACCCGGATGAGAAAATCATCATTAACTGTTACGGGCACCACAACCGCGTAATGCGTCTGTGGTAATCTGTTAAACATCTTTTTTCTTCTTGATTTTGTCAACGGCAATAATGGCTCTCCCCAACCTCTCTGCCCATCAATCGGCGACTCGTGAGTTATCATTTGTACCCTGCGGCCTGGAACCTGAGATGAGGCCCTCACCGTCGGCACCGATCCGACGAATAAAAGCATGTCCTCGACCATCACCGCGGTTCGAAGGGATCGTCGATACACTGCATACCACGCAATAATCACCGCCAATGCCGCAATCGCCGCGAATGTTAGAACCGACGGGAAAAGGAGGGCGCGGGCGGGGGCGTCTCGATGATTCGGCGCCGAAAGACGCCCCCGCCCCGCCATCATTCTTACCCTCATCTGGAAAATCTTAACCAACGACAAATAATAATGACGGGCGAGGAAGAATAATCCGGCGGCTAGGATAATCACGACAACCCATCCCACGATGACATCCCAAGGCATAAGCAATTGACTTTGCAGCTCGTTTTCTTTTTGAATCTGTTTAAAGAAAACATCCCAGGCCTCTCGATTAAAATCTATTAATTTCTGAAAGAGATCTCGATGAAATATATCAAATACAACTTCATGTATATAAAGACGCTGAACCATCTCCGGTAACAACAGCCATTCTGCGGAAGTTAAGGGCAAAGAAGTTGCTTTTAAATAGGTTAATAAAAATAGACGGATTTTATTTGGGTCCAAATGATATTCTGTAAAGTAAAGCATCTGATTGATGAGATCGACTATTCGAGGACCAATAGACGATAAACCAAAATCGAGAATTCCTATAAGTTGATTTTCTTGGAAGTGGACATTATTCGGTTTGTAATCTCCGTGGAGGATGGTAAGGATAAGGCTGTCAAGATGAGGATGAATGGTTTCATATAACGTCGATAATTGCGAAATGATATGTCGGTAGTGGGCGAGGACAAACGGCTCTTCTTTCCTAAAGGGTGGGCCTCGACTGAAGATGTCAGCAGCATATTTCTGCTCTATTCTTTCCTGTGTCGCTTCAAAGTTCAGAACATCAATGATAGGTAATTTACCAAAATGGGGGTGTAATTGACCCAACTGTGCCAAACTCCGGTGCCCAATGTCATGGATCCTGGCCAAATGCACGGCCGTCTCTTTAAGTTGTTCTTCGGTCATCGTATCTAATTCCCCCCGTATCCCGCCGACAAATGGGCTTAAGCTATAACCATATTCTCCATCCAGAATATAAGGTTGCCCTTGGTCAGTTAAAACAAAAGCATCAACCAAAGCCCCCTCTCGATAAAGAATTTCTTTTACTTTCGCTTGAAAATCAAAAGACTCTATTCTATTGCCTCGTAAATTATTAACCTTGAGGGCATAATCTCCCTTCGAAATTCTCATACGATAGACCCAACCTTCGCCGCCTTTATTGGCATAGTTGATCTCTGCTATGGATCCGAGGGAACCCCAATGAGTATTAATCACTTGAACTAAAATAGGATTCACAAAAGCCTGAGCAAAAATATTTCTAACTTTTACAAAGCCTATTGTGGGCAATAAACGAAAAGCAAAATATTGTAATGTTGTTTTATCCCACCTCATAAGGGCCCATAAAAGCCTTCGAGCCTGATGAATTCGTTTTGTTTTCATCAAAACAACGAGCAGGCCAAATCCGATGATCAATCCTGCCACTCCCATCGGCCATCCGAAGGAATTGTGTTGATTTCCGGTTCCCTTATTTACCAATTGTTTTAGATAAAGAGTCGCCGCATACGCACCATATAAATCCTTTGGAGAAATAACTTCCTCTTGACGGACAACACCATCTGTGTTAAATTGCGTTCCATTCAATCGGCTTCCCGCCAAAATAAATAAAACTTTCCCCAATTCCCCAAAAATAATTCCTAAAACATTTCCCCTGCGACCACCTTGATTGACAGACGAAAGGAGGTATGGTATGTTTATGTTGAAATTCTGGTCAGATAAAAGATTAGAGGCTTTAAGTAAGGTTTCCCTCAATTTATTCCAAGCGTTTGTTATTGCCTCTGCGATTGGAGGAATTTGGAATAAATTTGATTCGTGGTTAATAAAAAGTATATTTGTAGTAGCCACCTTGATGTTCTTATTGATAGGTATTCTGTTTTCTGATAAAGTCAGCCAAAGTAAAAAGGAGGTGTAGAATGTTTGGAGCGGTAATGGCCATTGTAATATTTTCAATTTTAACCATTTGGATTTTCCTCGAGAAATACTTCGAGAATCATCCGCGTAAACATTAAGTACGATTTTCCGCAGGAAATCTTCCACGTCGTTTTGTCCACCCTGCCTCACCATCCCCAAAACCCCCAACACCCGGACGCTTACGAGGAAGATCAGAGCGTCCACTGCCGTCACGGCGAGGGTGGTTGTACCGTCGGAAATTTTGTTGGAAATAACTTCTCTCGGTGCATCCGACTCCTTCGGACGCCGGTTGGCCAAGAAATCCCAAATAATCATCATCGCAACACCGAGTAAAATCAGATCGAGCCAAATATCGCCGGTGCTAAGCCGGAAGGCCGCAGCCGCCAAGGGCAACAAAGTGAGGATAGCGATGAGACCGATCGTCGCCCCACTCAAAACCGCAACAACCCCTGGAATCACCTTCTGCCAGAGCTTTAAATTTTCTTGAAGATATTCGCGAATTTGAGGAACCGCTAAAATCCCCAACGCCAAAATGACAAAGCCCAATAAAACGATAATCCCGACGACAAATTCTGCATTAACTATTGGACCAATCCAAAAAACATTAATACTGTTTATTATCCTGCCTTGATCATTCCCGTCCTCCGTCGATTTAAGAAAACTGCGAACGCTATTGAGTTTGGCGATCATTAACGGTGTAAAGTGACGAAGAGAAAATAAATTCCTTTCGCCACGCACGTATTGATTATAAGACTCTATAACCTGTCTATTGGAAAATGGCAGAGGTTGAAGAGACTGTTGCAAAATGGTTAGAATCTGCTCAAAATCATTGGGATACTCTTTTTCTAAAGTAGCTTTCAACGTATCCAAATTCATATTTAAACGCTCTGGTGTATCAGAAACTTTCTCCCAATAGTCTTTTATTAAACCATCGAAGATCGCACTTTTATTAGGAAATTCTTTCTCAAAAATGCTTTTTGCAATATGTTGGAATTCAATATTGTCGATCACCGTTGAAATTTCTGGACTCAGATCGGAAAGATATCTTAAAAGCAAGGCCACTTTAAGCAAAATCCTCTTGGCTTTATCTATTTTTTGTGAATCAGATTGACCCAAATCAATGGCCTGCCTGGCGAGCTTTTCTGCGACCGCTTGCAGTGCCAGCAAGGGCATTCGAATTTGTTTGCTGCCAGGTTCTTCTCCTGCCAGGGTAAAATAATCAGCGCCTTCTAACAGAACAGCACTCCCCCAATGAAGAGCGACCTCATTATTTCTTCGATAAAATGCTGGTTGACTTGTAAGGAAATTCACACTCATACAGCAAACATCTATTGCCTTAATTTCATAAAGACTGCTGCCAAATGAACCATCAAACACTTTATGGTCCGGAACATGGGAAACATTATCAATGACGACAAAATCACCATCCGGGGAGTGACGCGCCACTGAGCCTTCCCAGAGAGACCCCGTCATATAGATGGCAAAAATCTTTTGCTTAACGCGCTTCTTGATATCAGAGATAAGTTTGGGAAGATCCAATAAGTACAACCGTTTAATCACAAGTTCTTTTGATTGATCATTCAAACTTCTAAAGATGAAATTCCGATGAGAATTCTCTCGAAGCCAATTCACTATTGTTTGAGGATTACTGACATCGACCATAGAGGGAATAGGATCATGCAAGCGTAGCGGTTCTTGATAATTTGTATAATAGATACCTTCTCCCCCTTTAACCACCATAAAGTCATGGACGGGAAATTCACTTGGTAATTTTTCTTCCACTATATAGGCTGTCAGTTGGTTCTCTTGCATATGCAGATACCCGCGGTGTACCACCTGGCGCTGATCAACATTCACCTGAACATAAGAATTCATTTGGACTTCATAACGCACAACTCGATAAGAACTCCAAGCACGTCCGCTAATAACTGGAAAGACAATACCATTGTTGACGCTTTGCATCTGCTTTGTCTCCGTCCAGAAAATACCGGACGGTCCAAATAAAGGTTGAATGTTTTCTTCAAACAACCGTTGGCCTGATTGAGGTTCTTTTGTCGCTGTTTGATGTTCTTGCGCCGCTTCTTGTAAAAGACGATTGGCTTCCTTGGCAAATTCCTCAGGGGTTATTTCTTTGGGATTTTTATCAAACATCGTCGTCAATAACTCTCGAATAATACCACCATGAACAATCCCAAATCCGCCGAGCGCATAAGCGGCCTGGGTATTTCTGTTGACCAGAGCATCAACTAAATCATTTCTCAATAAATCATACTGATGGACAATGCTATCGCCGTTTGGTCTTTTACTGTAAAATTGGCCATAATTAGGATTATTGGCGATCACCCCCGTTTCTCCCGTCTCTTCCTGCAGCCATAACAATTCCTCGACGCCCAGAAGCAGAATAACATCGCCGCCCTGTCTTCTGGCCTGATACTGTAGAATCCGTAAATAGTAATGGGTCGGCAGCGAATATTTTCCACGGTTGATCCTATTACCCGTCTGTATTAATAATGAATTTCCGGCGATCCATCGGCCTTGCTCATCGATGAATTCGGCCTTCAATAAATCGACCAGCAGCCCCACCAGATCTCCATGCAAATCGCCGATGACAATTGCCTGTTTCCACAACGGAAAAACAGGCGCGAACAATTTCTCTGAAGAGTCTTCACCCAACGACTTTATCTTCGCTTCTGTAATCGCTTCCTGAAGAACATTCTCCCAGCTGTCTTCATTCCATTCCCAGGCTAATTCGAATTGTTCATACAAAACTTTTTCTTCGTCAGTCAATAACGAATCCTCTCCGTCCCGACGGGATAAATCAAACGTCGCCATGGCGAGAACCAAAAGGGCAAATACAAAATTTAATATCAATGTCTGGATATTCAAATCGATGACTAACCATCCATTGCTCGCTAATAAGACTTCAATTTTTGCCTCTTCTACATCAATTTTCTTTTCTCTTATTTCTTGTACATAGCTTAAATCTTTTGCATGTTGTCTTAAAAATTTGCGTATTCTCGCTGTTAGAATGGATTCCAACTTTGCCTTAGTAAAACCATCTAACTCTAACAATCCATCACGAATGATGCGGAGTAATTCATTTTGCAGGTATTCTCCATAACCCAAAGAATGAACTCTAGAAAGGATCCTTTGTTGATATTTCAACATATTACGATATAAGAAAGTATCTTCTGGAATATTTTTCTGTAGACTGATCATATAATCTCGATTCATAAGCACTGTGCCAGAAAATTTCATTTTGTTTATCTCATTTTGCCATTGCTTGAAATTCTCCAGTGCAAATAAATGTGGATCATCCAAACCGATTCTCATTCGTTCGGCTTGTCCTAAGGCTAACATTTCATCAATAAGCCAGGCCACATCCTTGCGGGCAATTATGTTCCCTGTGGGTTGACCTTTTTCGTCTAATTCTTCTACTTCCAAAAGACTTCTTAATAAACCTCGAGCAATGGTTATAGCAAAATTCTCATTCCACACTTGTTCCACCCCAACCATACGTGAGTCATGTATGAGATTATCGAGTTGAACTTTTAATAACCAAATATTCTGCTGCCATGATGTAGGTTTCTTCCCTATATAATCTGTGGGCAACCTTTCTTTGCGCTTGGACAATAACAACGCAATAAATTTACGGACGTGAACAATGACATAGATATTGTCAAATGGGATCATGACAGTTGGGTCACTCATATCTGGCATGATTTCGTGTACTCCTAATTCTCGAATATGTGCTACAGTAAATGCCCCAGAAATTCCTCTGAAATATAGCTGCGCTTCTAATCCTTTATCAAACATTAATAACATACGTCTTATTCCTGTATTGATGTCTTTCATGTTGCCGATTTGATAGGTCTCTTCTAGTAAATAATGTTCAAATGCATTATATTTCTCTGAAAATTTCATATCATTCCATAATTGCCTTATGGCCTCCCCTAGTTCTATCAATTCTTCGTCGGGGACAACGTTTAACCTTACCTTTGTTCCATCCGCTTCCGTGAGCACATGTTCAGTGTTAATCAATAAAACATGGAATAGACCTCTGACACCTTGCCAGGCTAAGTCTCCTTGTTCATTAATTATTCTTGGAATGATCGCATTCCACCAAGCCTTGGCTTTCTTCGAAAGTCGTGATCTGTTTTCAATGTTCTGTTTAATCTGTATAATTTTTTGTTTCGGCATCCTATTCTCATTATTCACGGCTATTACTCTGGGTTGTGTCTGCGACAGTATTTCTTCTATACTTTTTAATTTATCCGGATCCATTTCAGTAATATAAATTTCGCCTTGCTTCATGAGATGACGCTCATATTCCTCAAGAAAGGTTATGAAATTTCCCCGTTGTTGTTTTTGTATTTTTGTGTAATTTAATAGTGAATAAATTAAGCGATAAATGAATTTACTGAAGCTCGCTACAATTAGGATTATAAGAAAAGCAAATATTATCCAATTCATCAACGAAACTCTAAGATGAAAGTCCTCCTCCCCAATCTCCTCCCTCTCAAACAACGCCTCAATCCAACGAGCGATCGCTTCTTGCCGGGCTTCGGGGATTCGGCTGGTCATAACAAAAGAGCCGATCGTTATGGCATCTTGATATCGACACTGGGCATACGCAATATTTAGCCTCAGAGAAGCTATGGCGCGCGACATCAGATGGAGAGTTCCGACCCGACTGCGGCGAAGAACCATCAATTCCAGGACAGTCCCGCTTCTATCAAAAAATATTAATGAAGAACGAAGAAAGCTTCTGTGTATACGGCGATAGCGATATTCCTGCCGATGTGCGGCAAATATTTCGGCGATCGTCGTCTGTCCGTTGAGTACAGCGCTCAATTCTTCGGTAATCTGTATCTGTTGATTATCATCAATAACCTGTCTTTGCTGTGGATCAACGGAGATGTCGACCATAAAGCGATCGATGATCCGCCCGGTTTTTTCAGAGACGACGTCCGCTGCCACGACGCGTAAATCATGGGCCGCCAGAACGCCGGTAATGTCGGCAAGGATCCCCGGACGATCCGCGAGAGAACCCGGGCGATCGTTGGGTGCGATCAGGACAAGTTCATAAAGTCCCGGATCGGCGACTTTATCCAAGGCCACTTTAAACTGAGAAATATCGTCTTGAGGGAACAATGAATGAACATCGCTTTCCGTCAACGGCGGCCACCGGTAAACAGTAAAAAAGATCGGCAAGTATTGAGGTTCTTGCGGATTCTCCGGCGATCGAGGCAAGCGTACTTCAGGCCATATCTTCTGCATCGTCGTGACCATCGTGTCGAATAGACTAATCGCATGGCGGCTAAATGCGATTTGTTTCTCTCGAGAAAATCGTTGAAGGTTTCCTCTCACGCCAAGACTCTCATCGCGTAACCGGATCTGTCCTAGGTAGGAACGATAAGCCCCGAAGAGAGCCCACCAGTTGATCCTCCGGGCAAAGAGTAATCGTAACCACCAGACAAAGAATTCATGTTCAAAGGCGCGGTCCGCCCGATAGAGCTGCCCCAGCAATCGAAAATAATTCCACTCCTGAATGCCGCCTAAACTTTCCTTGATCGGTTCTTGTATAAAGCCAGACAGGGGAGGTTTCATATATCGAGCATTGCGCTCTTCAATCAAATATTTCGTCACTGCTTTCCAGTGTTGCCCCAAATGCTTTCTTCCCTCTGATGAGATCCTCTCAAATAAAACCTGATTTCCGGCTACATACCGTCGTGACAGAAAAATACGATAGGTCCATAAGAGGACATAACGCAGCTGTTCTTCGTTTTGCCGCAGTGCTTCGGGGAATTCCATTTTTAATATAATTTCTAAAGATTGAATGCCATGAGCGAGACGATCGCGCAATTCCCCGGGGAGCTCCTCGGGGCGAACCTCCCCGAAGGCGCTATCGCGATACATTCTCTGTTCGAAGACCTCATAATACATCTGATCCAAAATATCAACGGCGCTTATCCATGGTGAATCATTGAGATCTTGTGCACGCGGGACAATCACCTCGGTATCGCTGTCCGAAGATTCCGTCTGCTGGCGATAACCATAACTGCCATAGGCCATGATAAGGGCATTTTCGAGCAACGGTTGATCCTCGACGGCCAAAGCGTAGAGGCGTTGAATCAGACGATCATCGAGCAGAGATTGGGCCTTTTGACGAGATTTGAAATTTCTGAAATATTTTTCCTCCCATATTTTCGTACGATATTTATTACGCAGGGCCTTGAGGATAACAGGTGTTTGCGCTTGATCGATATCTGCCATTTCGTTTTTAAACCCGGCCAGGGAACTAAACCACCGCTGCCACACCCAAACCAAACCCACCGCCAGGGCCAGCCCGACGATCAAAACGACGATGCTGGCCTCAATCACTGCCATCTCTTCCACAGCAATCTCTGGGGTCTGGGTAGAAAATTTTTGTCGTGGACGAATATCGATTTTAAGTTCTGCTACTCTAGCAGAAGGAAGCTCAATAACCGGCGTACGATTCGTGATCTCCACAAATCCATCAAGAGCCACCCCGACACTTCCCCTCCAACCTCTCATGGTGACAATAATTCCTCTGGCCGCCAATCGACTCTTTACTTCATTCATCATTTGACGAGGATGGGAGAACTCATCCCACGACTCCGGATTCACCACGATATCCAGATCCTCATAAGCCAGCAAGACCTTGCCCAGTCCTTTACGTCTCGTGGAATTAATGATCCTGGATAAAATTTCTACTTTTTGATCGACGTCCTCGATATCTCTTAACGCGTAAACCAAAGAATGTGTACCGACGACCATATCAAGTTGAACCTCGGGATAGACACCATAATCCATCTGCTCTATCGATCCGAGAAATCCATGCCATTCAACCCTTTGTTTTAACCGGTCAGTGTCGATGGACACAACCAGTCTCTGGTCCGTCCCGATAGCTTGTTCTAATTGATCTGCCGTGACATCCTTTAGAATTAAAGAAAGCGCGCCCGTCATAGCTCTCAAGGCATTTTTATTTTGATGAATATAATATTTTGTGGCGTATTGTGAAGGATTCAGGGCTGCCTTTAAAATTTCAGGGTCACGATCGATGAGGGTGATGACACTTTTTCGGTTGGTCTGAGCAAATAAGACTGCGGCTGTTTCGATCGTCTGAGGAGACGAAGAACTCAATCGGTTATCTTTCCCCGGCCCTAAAATCAAAATATTGATCTTTTCATTGACCGGAAGAAATTTATTCAAAGTCTGAATATGGGATATCATCCGTTCATAGAGCTTTAAATATCGCAAGGAGAAAGTAAAATTCGTCCGTCCTGTCTTTAGCGGTTTAAGAGTCGCAGGATTCAATTGCTCTAAGGTCTCGACATAATTCTTGATCAGCATGCCGAGAGAGAAAAATAGGAAGCTCGAAGCCAGTGCCAGCATTTCCATACTACCGAACTGCGCCGGGACGATCAAACCGAGTTCCATAGATAAATCATCATAAGCGTCTCGAGGGATTTCATGAATTTCGAATTGGGCAGAAGGCTCTTTAACATCTAACATCAACCAAGCAACCCAGGTTGTTAGCGTCAAAAGAGTCTGCACAATTTTCTTCAACATCGGAATCTCATTCCAAGCGTATTCATCACCGACCATCAATCCGGTCAATTGCCCCCTGATCTTTTGTGTTTTGGCCAATGAGCGTTCGATCCTAACTCTAATAAGAATCAGTATAAAGGCCAGCATCCCAATCCAGACCACCAGGCCATTCAACATCATATTTTGTTCAGTACTAGCTCCATTGTCATTTAATGTTGAATTACTCCTAGCAACGATAAACTCTACGACTCTTTGATCTAAGTCGAAATAAACAAATTTTTCCCAAATAAGATTGCTAGCTAAATCACTATCACCACCTTGTTCATAGACCTGCGGCTGAGTTAGACGAAGACTATACTGTTGCTGATCAGGTAATTCAGCGTATGTTACAAAAGCCCGATCAGCACGAAAACTCCGCCACTGACGCATATGTGCATAGGTTGGAATAATCTCAATCGATCCAAAACCTAAATGCCGCGACATCACTTCCAAAACATAAAGAAGACTACTGGCATAATCTTTATATCTGGGCCCTGAAAGCCCTGAAAATCTCTGAGGCATACCTTGTATTTCCGTTACGATTATTCGACTATTTTCTCCATCAAGATAGAATCTAATAAAGCCTATTGTGCCTGGGATGTGACTCACCTCTAAATTAACACCTCTTGCCTCTAAGGAAATTCTATCCTCGTCATAAGGAATCAACGCCAGAACAAAAGCATCTTCAAATTGAGAAACTCCCAGGTGTTCAAAAGGTAAAATACGGTACCGTCCAGGCGTAAATCGTATTCCGGTCTCTTGCTGGAAGGTCAACACTTCTTCCGCCCATTTTAAACGGTTTATTAATCCAAAATTAAGTGTAATCAAATTGCATTGCAGACGCTTTACTAAATTCCTAATCCTATTTGGAACATCGTTTTGATCCAATTCGATATGTCGAACGCGTTTAATCTCAACCAACATCTCTTGCAAACTAACAATAGTGCGTCCATTCGCTAAGAATTCTCTCAAAATTTTGGTAACAAATTTAATATCCTCTTCTTCCAACGATCCCGTCTGCTTAGAGCTGACTTGGATTTGTCCTCTTGCAAGACGATTTAATAACGAATGATTTATTCTGATTTCTTGATCCTTAAGTTCTTCAATGAAATGACTAATTCTTCCTGACATTCTTCTTTGTCTAATCCGTCGTACTAAAGAGACTTCCGAAATATTTGAAATACCTTCTGCCATTAATCTCTCAATCTCTTCTCGAATAATCGCCATGTCCTCTGCGGTAACTTCCTCGATAGAAAATTTAATAATATCAACTTCATAGCGATTGACAGCTGATTTGCGATCAAACCATTCTCGAAGATCTCTATTGCCTGATATTAAGTTGATCATGACATTCGGACTTAAACTTTCTAGTTGTCTTAATGGAATACCATACTGCTGAATAACATTAAGCATTCCGGTTGTAATCGTTTGTAATGTTAATCTAGTCCCATGGGATTCTTCTAAAATATTTGCAATGAGCGAAGAGACGGATAAAAGATCATTATGATCCATTCCAGACATGGATTCAGTGATTGATCTCGCCGCCATTGCAACATCTTCTCCTAACTCCAAAGATATTCTCACAATTGTCTCAATATATTTCCAAGGAAGTTTCTCAGCGAGAAGTGACGTAACCTTATCTTTAATGCTGGGATTGTTGTGATTAGAAACAACCAGTGCCATTAATGGCAGCGGAATCCCATCAATCATCAACTGCTGAATCAGAGGTAAATACGGGTCCAAATGTATAATAGCTTCACCAATACTTAAAAGATATTTCACAGGAATTCCTATCGACTTGATGTTACGCAAACGTTCTGATCCAACAACACGAAGACCTCTGATTGTTGAAACATTTATACTATTTACATCCATACCCAGACTACGAGCTAACTCAACATACCTCGTCAAATCTTCACCTCTAAGTGCCGTATAAACCGGAGAGAACGCCTCTACATTTAATCCTGCCTCTAAATATTCTCTAACCCGAGCAACAACTTCTTCACGATCAAAATCTCTTTGAAGATCTTTAATAAATCCGGACATATGATGTAAATATCTATCCTCAGTATCAAACTGCAAAGCCATTTCTAAGCTCTCCAACCCAAATTCGACCTTCGCCCAGATAATCTGCCAGATTTTTTGAGAACTGATTCCTCTTGCTCTTAGCCCAATCAACTCATTTTGAACTTCTAGATAAACTTCATCGATGTTTATTTGTCTTGCTGCATTTTGTAAAATACTAGCAGTTCTGAAATTCATTGCTCTGCCTAAGAAAGGAATATCTTCAAAGGGGATCGCTTCCCTAATAATGAAATCAATGACCCTTTCATTCATCCCAACAGTGGCAACGATCTGCCTCGCTTTAGATTGTCCCCAACCAGCTTCTTGAAGTTTGTTAATTAAATTCTGCAATGGTGTTTGATCAACACCTGAAGGGTGCCAACTGGTAGCCATCCCCACCACCCCAATCCCGACGAGCGAAGCGAGCGCTTGGAGGAAACTCAACGGCGATAAAATCCATGCATTTAAAATAGCTATAAACCATGAACCATAAACCATAAACCATAAACTAAAACCAAAAACCCCAATCATTCCGCCGATGATATAAATAATGATATCTCCTCTGCCTAACCACGCTCTGAGGAATTGTTTCCAGACAGTGACGCTACCAAGAAAAATCACCCCAACTACTAAAAGAGCAATCAACCCCATCGGAGTTATGCGCATTTGAGTTTGAGAATCAGGAGTTAGGCCTTCCGATCTCCTTTCGACTTCCGCTTGAGCCATATTAAATATTTCTTTCTTAACTTCTTCTAGCAAAACTGAATCTAAGACACCAAACCCTAAACTATTTTGGTGGAACACATCTAACCTTAAATCTTCTAATCCCTCGAGAACGATTAAAGGTAAAGAATATGTTTCTCCTGCATATTGTGTGCTCCAAATAGCCAGATATTTATCCTCGAGTTCTGTAAAATACCCATTAAAAAAGGCTTTTAAGGTTTCCATGGGAGAAGGAAATAAATTAGAATACTGGTTTAAATCCATGGAATAGGCCATCATATAAAGTAAAATCCTAATTTTTCTCACTACACTGGCTTTACTCAATTTATGATCATAAAGTAATTCATCATCTTCATTTTGCATTGCCTGTAATTTTTCAAATAAATCAAGATATGTGTCATAATCCACCAGCTCTTCATTGTCTGCCTCTTCACCAGCAAAATTAAAGTCTTGAGCATGGAGTGTTACTTTATATAGATTCAGATTCTGTTTAACTGCCTCAGAAATTCCTAACTCTCGCATAACCATAATCATCATTTCTCTTGCAGATAATACAGTTCCCGTCGTAAAATACCCCAAGTTAGCTAATGTGCGGGAAACTCTATGTCTTAAAAGACCCAAACCCTGATCAGCTTTTAATAATTGCGGCAATTTTACCAGGCGATGAGGATGAAGAACTCTATTAAAAATTAAAACCGGATTCAGTTCATCCCCTTCCCGGTCTTTAAGCCCTTGGGTCGGTACTAAATTCCCCGCTCCATCAGGAAGAACAGAAACAAATCGATAACCCAAAAACTGAACAAACCGTGCTTTAGTGTTTTTAACAGCATTGTTACTTTCGATAGCCCGTCTCAATTGTTTCTCCCAAACAAGTCCCATCCAACGAGTATTGCGAGGTTCTTGATTATCAATGTGCCAATAAAACGGAGGTTCGCTCTCCTCTCTAAATTGTCCTGCTCCTTTGACCCCTAACCATGTACCATCGCCCAATGGAAAGTAAACTTGGCGGCCGTTTGCTACTTGATGAACCGGGTACATCGTATCTTCGCTATAACGATCAGTAACGCCGACGATAATGCTAATACCTTGAGCTGCCAGTTGATCTGCTATTGCGGCATTGCCCACGAGAAAAGCACTATGATGATCTAAAAATCCCGGGCCGCCGATAGCTATTACACCTTCTTCATCCACGATGTGAAGTTCACCAACCTCGGGTAACAATTGTAAAAATATCGGTCTTAATGATTGATCTTCTAAGAGTACCTCTACAATCTCCGGGGTATAAACAGCTGCTCGCAACAATTCTTTATATTCCCATAGATTATTTTCTTTCAAATATTGTTCAAAGTTTGCCCGATTGGGTTCAGAAATATTCTGTAAATAATTATTTTCGCTCTCTGATCTTTGAATCAGACCAGGCAAATTATCCTGAGGTTCTCCCGAACCTGCCGTCATCCCCACCGCCCCAATCCCGACGAGCGTAGCGAGCGCTTGGATCAAACTCAACTGCGACGGGATCCACGCGCTGAGAGTTCCGACGAGGGCGGGGCCTTTGGAGATGATTAAGCTATGCCAAAGGCCCCGCCCGATCGTCGATCCCATCATTCCAGTCAGTATAAGCACAACAAAAACCCCAGCCGTTACGCCGATGATCGTCATAATGAGAACAACCCTCTGCCACGGTGAGAGGGGGCGTAACGGCCGAAATTTTGTTTTTGAGAAAAATAGGGACATATCCGATTTTCGAAGCCACATAACAACCGCCGTTGCTACGGTCAAGACAGCCAGCAGCGTTGAGACTTCTTCTGTCCCCGGCCACGGAATAATTAAATGGGATGTGTCCCTAATTTCTTCCCTGAAACGCTGAACAGCCTTATCCATTTGTTGTTCTATGTTGCCTTGATGGATCAGGATAGAGTAAAGGTTTTTACGCGGCGGCATCCACGAAAGCGATGGGCCAGGCGTCAGTACAATGGACGCAAGCCCATACATTCCGCTGGTTTCATGTAGGAAGCCCGTGTCGGCAGTGATAACCCCAGCGGCGATTCCAAAAAATCCAACTGGAAGTTCATATTCAGGCCACTGGCTTGAAGGAGAGCGTATCACCAGCCGAGCAAAATCAACGCCTGGTTCCCGATAGAGCGTTTCTATTATCCGCCGAGCTCTTGCCCCACCCTGTGGGAAGACGAAATAAGCGTGAGGAATTTTATATAATAATACAGTTAGCCATCGCTCCCATTCCTCAGATGAAACTGGATTGGAGTCAGCATAGACATTGATGAGCAAAATCGATCGCTGTGGATCGAAGACAACCTCAGAGTGATGCCGGGCATACCACTGTAAAAGTAACTCATAAACTTTTTGATGCTCCCTCTCTGGTACAGGAATAACGGGCAAGTTATTTTCGTCGATATCCAAACCAAACGCCTGTGCTAGACGAATCGTATTCACCCAGATAATACTCTGAGATGAACCTATCGACATAGTCTGTGAAGGCATCCATGGCAACACATCAACAAGGCTTCGTTGAGCGCTTCTATCCGAAAATATCGCCTGCACTGGCTCAGTAATACCGCGTACGACATTCCCGAACAGTTGGTCAGGTCGAGAAAGAATATTCAAAAAATAAGGACGCAGCCCCATAGATTCTTTTATTCTTCTTAACCGATCGCTGGGGGATCCCATCTCAATGACTAAATCAATGGGATGATCTGAATCGCGAATAAATTCAATAAGATCAACCGCCTTAGAACTCCGGTGACTGACTTGCCCTCCCGGTTGCCACTCTAATCCTTTAACTTCTGTGACCGCGCGGGACAGACGAGGCAGGTGCGAAGCAATATAAATCGTGGCATCGGGAAAGGTTTGATGCAGCCCCATAACTAACGGAAACAGTTCAACAACAATATGTCCAAATTTATGATGCCGCTGTAGTATCAGGATATGTTTGATTTCTTCTTTCGGCAACAATGCCAACGGCCTTCTCACTGATGGGAGACTTATTGGTTGATTTCTTATTGAGTGCTCGTCATCACCGGAATGGTCGCCATGAACCATTGCCAATAGAAAAGGAACGGACGCTATAAGCCATGATCCATAAGCTATGAGCCATGAACTATGAGCTAATAAGAAGGCCGTTACGCCAATGAATGAAAGAATGATTCCATCTGTCCCCAGCCACGATCTGGGGGAGCGTAACGGCCCGATAATTGCGATGAGAGTTAAAAATAGAATTCCGATGGAGCGGTCAAAAGGTAAGATAGAAAGAAAGGTTGTAACCGCGAGACCGATGAGAGCTACAAATATAGTCGGCGGACGGGCGAGGATCGAGGAGCCCAAAAGTTCTTTCCTTAATAATTGATAAATCCCTTCGGCAATTAAAATCAACACAACTCCGGCAACAACGATCTCTATTCCCGTCGGCAGGCCGAGAAGGACGGGGAGTTTAGTATCTCCGCCCTCATCTCGACCGGATTGCTTTTGTGCTACTCTGATTGCGCTCTGCCAAAAATCATCACTTAAAATAAATTTCCTCAGCGATCCTTCGGTCTGCCCCCAGAATGTCTCCTCAGATAAACTATCTCCTTGGAATTCCTCAGTCCATTGATATAAAAGTTTTTTGTCTCGATTTAACAATCGATTTTTTATATTAGAAATTAAATATAAACGAGGGTCATCGATTAATCGTTCGGCAGCGACTCTCTCGATCCCCTGCTCACCCATCAACTGAATCATGAATTGCTTTAAACGAAGATCCCAACTATCTGTATCAATCCATCCTCTTATTCTATCCGCCGACAGGAAGAAACTCTCATTCCGATCCGGTTCTTCAATAAAACCATTAATACTTGCATAATAACTAACTGTACGACGATACGCCGAACGTCTGGCCAATATAAGTTGGGGAAGCCGATGATAGAGGCTGCTATAATCTGCCTGTTCATACATTCCAAGCAGTATTTTTTCTCCATCTTTTATTCCCGACTTTTCATCTAATCGTTGCATAAGTTTTCTGAGAAGTTCTAATTCCTTGGAGTATCCACTATCGCTTAAAAATATTTCTTGAAATACCGAACTTAAACTTGATCGGCCAAAGCGCTGTTCCAACTCCGATTTAACCTGAGCCAGAAATTTTTGCGCCAAAGGACTATGGCGATCAAGGATATAATGGGTCAACCCGAGCATGGTTATATATTCGGTTATAGCTTCGTCTAACATATGTTCCAGACCGTTAGCAGCACCTTTCAAAGGATAATAATTCTTGTGGAGTCGTTCATGCACGATCGTCTTCAACACATTGAAGTCTGAATGAATATTGGAGAGAATAAATAAAAGCCTAAATTGGTGTCCTTGCAAATCTCGTACAGGAATCATTTGGCCTACAACAAACTTCCCGAAGTATGAGGATGAGAATCCAAAAGCTTTGCCCAAAAAGGAATCTCGCTCGACAAAGAAGGTCGAATGATCTTCATCCGGGATAATCCAATCGGCTTCGCCAAGCCACTGGGCCTGTTCAGAAGTTGGTTGAGCAGCGTGCTGGGCGATGAAATGTAGAGGATTTTCCGCCGCTCGAAACGCCTTCACCCAAGCCAGAGCTTCATCATCATTATTCTGACGAGAAAGATCTTCAAAATTATTCCAAATCTCCTCAAACGATTTAGGCGCAGGCCAGTAACGATCATTCTTATCCTCAATGTGCCCTGCTCCTTCGGTTCCTGAAATCTCGCCGGTCATAGACCAGGATGGGGCTTTTAACTGGGGAATTCCTCTGACGACAAAATTCTGCGGAATCCCCTTCACTATCCCCATCACCGCAACTGACAATCCCAGCATCATCAAAACAAATCCCGCCTGCCAGAATTCGCTAAAATTGGCGGGCAGGCCCACCTGAGCCGCGAGAACCTCTGTGCCCGCAGCCCCCGCCGTCATGCCAGAGAGGCTGAGCAGGCTCTCTCGGTTTTCTTTTGGGTCATAAAAAACAAATCGGGACAGTTCCCGTTTTCTCCAAGCCAATCCTATCCCGACGAGGGCAACCAGAATCAATGCACCAGCGACGAGGAGTGTTGTGCCCGGCGAATCCGGGACAGCGATCATTCTCGGCTGGGAGGGGGATTCTGATTGAGAAACAATCTGGAAAACTAAACCATTTTGCTTGATCCCTTCTTGCACCATCTCCCGTCGTCGATCAATCATAGACGCCACCTCAATGCGAGCAAAAGAAACGGTGGCTTCATTGGGAATGACCCTGCGCTTAAACATCCGTTCTAACAAAGCAAGTCCTTCTGGCGAAGGGTCACGGTTCACAATCCATGGAAATGGCGTTTTCATTAATACTTCCCAATAACGGGCAGCGGTCAGTTCCTCGGCTACACCCGCCAAATGACGCCCAGTGCCACGATTGTGCGGATGCACTTCCAATGAGAGTAAAACTCCTGAATCTAAAATTAATTGAGCAAATCCTTCCATGCGCTCATCCGATAAAGCAAAACGCGTGATCGCTAAGGTCGGCATATAAAACCATTTAGCGGATAAATTTATTTCATCTAAAATTAAAGCGAGCGTTGGGCGGAAGCTAAATTCAGAAAAATGATCCTCAATGGTCTTTCGAATCAACTGTCGATCAGTCAAGGTCAGTTGATCTCCAGCCACATAACGTAAAGCCCTCATTTGAGATGGTGTCAGTCGTCGATCGAGAACATACAGACGATTGTCCTCATAATGTCCCGTCATTCCTATATGATCTCTAAATCCCCCCATCGCCATCCCCACCCCCAAAACCATCCCACCCGTCGCTAAAATCCATTGCGCGAATCCCTGGAAAATTAAAACAGTCGTCCAGGCGTCAAGCGGGATAGAGGCAATAATGAGGGACACCCCTGTACCACCTACGAGGTGGAGCAAGGGTATCCCCAATAAAATCAAGGCCGCTACGCCGATGATTGAGATAACGAATACAACCGCCCTCTTCCACGGTAAGAGGGAGCGTAACGGCCGGATTATTTTTTGGAATAAATTTCTGACGGGAGAAATAAAATGGAAAAGAATAAAGGAAGCTGTTGGCGCGGGACCGATGAGAGTTGAAGATGAATCCGGCGCGCGGGCTTCGAGGGAAAATCTCAGTCTTAACATTTTTAATAATTGATAAATCCCGGCCAAGGTGAGCAATAGCATCAGGCCGAAAGTCATGGCAGGCATGCTGGTAAAAACAGAGTTACTATCCACTGAGGCGCGTGGGAGTTCTTGTTTCTCTTTAAAATCAAGAATGCGTCGAGCCATCCCGGGGGTTATGGGAACCAAACCCCGCTCGATTTGTAAAATACTCCAGCGAGAGATGCTTAATTCTTTTGCTAATGCTTGTTGGGATAACCCGAGTCTTTTTCGAAACTCTCTTAGTGGCAAAAGTAAAACAGAAAACTTAGCATTCTCTGGCGGTGGTTGTTCTAGCCAACTAGCAATTCGGCCAAACACCTTTGGTGTTATAGCAAATGCTCCTCGCTCTATATTTGAAATATATGCTTGAGCAATCCCAATTCTTACCCCAAATTCTCTCTGAGATAAACCTGTTTTCTTTCGCAATCTCTCGAGATCTTCTCCGGTAAAGACAATTTCTTCTTTGGTAAAAGTGACCCCTTTTTGCACAAGAAGAATTTGGAGGGTTCTTGCCCTGATCTTAAGTTGCCAATAAGCTAAAATAACCGTTTTTAATCTGTCTAAATTTTTCGCTGAAATAAACCCCTTCTTAATAACAAAATCAAATAATTTAGCTGCTCGGAAACGGTTTATGCTCAAATCCCTGGCCACGGATTCCAGGTCTCGATGGAGATCAAGTCTTGTGGAATTCCAAAGAAGACGTTCTCGAATATTCTTAAATCTTTCCGCCATAATATCCCGAATCCAATCCATTATCTCTCGGGGATGAGAATCCACATTTTGGGTAAGCCAATCCTTTAAAGCAGGTTCTCTTATTATTTTTTCAACGATGTCCTCTGGCGAAAGATCTCCGGCTTTAAGCCACTGGATCAAGGCCTGAGGATCTCTTTTAGATTTAATAAATTTCAGCAATCTTGGATCGGTTAACAATTGGACCACAAAGGACAATAGGGAAGCGGGGACGGTCATGCCCAGGAGGATTTCGCTCGTTGGAACGATGTCAAATTTTTCTTGAGAAAAAGGAACTTCAACCCTCCTCCCATCTTTCCAAAATTCATTACTATGTGTCTCATCCGTCTCCGGCAAAACCTGGCGTAAACGTTCTTTTAACTCTTCGGAACCTTCCTGAGCCCTGGCCCAGTCCAGGATCACTTGTAAAACCATTTTTTGAGAATGCTCCGGGTCAGGATATTTTTTAAAAATATTTGGATGTCTGGGTTCTAGTATCCCTGTGATTTGTAAATTTGAATAAAGGGCAATCTTAAGTGCCCAATCACCTTTGTTAGGCTGATTCTGCCATTTATGGTAATATCCATTATAAAAATCCCATGCCGCTTCCCATGGCGGTATAAATCCTAGATCCCACCAATCTCGAGCGCTTCGGACTTTGATCGGCCCCAGCCCCGATTCAAGTCTCTCGACAGAAAAACCTTCAAACATCCGATAGAGATATTCTGCAATAGCACCTAAACGGCCTTCTTTCCAGATTCGCCGCGCTTCCTCGGGGGTGGACGAATATATTTGGAAAAAGATGGCTGGATCATCCACAATAAAGTCTGTCACGACCGAAAGGCCCCAGAGGAGGTGATTCCTGTCGTCATCGTCTACTAAAGGCCATAATTTTAGTAACTCTCGGCCTGTCTCGACGATAGCCTCATTATCCACCGGTCTTCTTTCATTCTCTTCGATATGCATCCCAAAATAACGCAAATGCAGGACAGTGAAAACCCCCGGCCAAATTAAACGCAGACGTCCTCGAACATCCAGCCTCTCTCCTAATTTTTTAATTCTTCGGGCAGCCCGATATACCTTCTCAAAAGAAGGATTAAACTCAGAGGCTGGCAGCGACCAGTACTGAGCCAAATGTCCGTCGCTAGATTCCCAATGAAGGATATTTCCTTCCATCGAATGAGCCCTCCAATAATTAACCAGACGAATCCCTAACCCCGGAAGATCCTCATCCGAAAGAACGGGGAAGGAAACTGAATGATAATTTTGATAAATCTCTTCCATAAAGAGAGCCTGGAATATCTCCCTAACCTCCTTCCAGGCGTCTCTGGCATAAGTATATAGATTCATCCGGCTGACGATTTCATCAAACCAGAGCGCCGCCTCTAAAGAAAGCTCATCATTAATGCCTTCTACTTTCTCTGCCGCTCTCTCCTCGACTTCCGGCCCGCGACCTTCTTCAGGCTCGTCGAAGAAAGAGGCCATCCCCACCCCCAAAACCATCCCGCCCGTTGCTAAAATCCATGGCACGAATCCCTCTATTAAGCTCATAGATCGTAGGTCGTAGCTCACAGGAATCAGGCTATGAGCTATGAGCAATGAGCTAAGAACTAAAGAGGCCGTTACGCCGATGATGGAAATAATGCCAACAACTCTCCCCGGCCACGATCCGGGGGAGCGTAACGGCCTTTTCGTAAGAGATTTCAAATGGCTTGTAGCTCGTAGCCCGTAGCTCGTAGAAAATAGGGACACATCCCATTTTCGGAGTCTCACGCTAACTACAACCACCGCTGCTAAAGCTAAACCAACTAACAGCATCGAGATTGTTTCTGTTTCCTGCCACGAAATAATTAAATGGGATGTGTCCCGATTGCTTAAATGTTCAAAAATATTACGAATCCTCGTTACCGCAATCCCTTTAACCCGTCTTCTCAAATCACTCATATTTAAGAATGCGCCATTTTGGTTTCTTTCTTCAATAATCCTTCTCGATAAAATGGCACCGATCCCATCAATTTTTGTCAATCGTGCTTCTTGTGCTGTATTAAGATCAGATAATATTTCCGAGGTTACGCCTGGAACGACATCCGTTTCATCAAACCTTTCATAACCAGAAGGGCTGGGAATATACCGAATGGATGACATCCAAACATCAAACCCGACATCTTGAGCATAATCGTTAACGATTATTTCTTCATCGGGCATCATAATGACAACCCTTTCATTAATGATGATGGATTTAAAATGAGACTCGACTTTTATCGATTGAGCGTCAATATTTTGGCTCATTAAATAATTCCGAACATCTTCGGCGCTGACTAACGCATCTTCAATCTCGTTATAAAAATCTTTTAATTGATCTTTGCTTTTTGAAAGAACAATCAAGATGCGCCAATCATTCCCATGGATGCCTTGCAACAATCCTTGAATATGCAATTGCTTATTTAAAGCCGTATAAATTATTGTCTTTATCGAGGGAAGAGTGTTTTCTGGATGCCGCATAAGATCACCCAGATCCTTTTCTTCATCTTTTCCCAATAAAGGATAAAAATGGACAAATCGCCTCTCTTTTGTTCTGACATTCAGGGCCGCACAGACAAAACATTGGCTAATAGTTGCTTCTAATCTATTTTTGTCATCGCTTGAAGCGTAATAAAATTTGTTCTCGTTGATCTGAACCGTAACTGGATTCATATCAGTTCCGGCAACGACCATTCCCATTCCCATTGCCACTCCAACTCCGGCGATCATGAGGGACACCCCTACCGCACCTACGAAGTGCGACGAGGGTATCCCTATTGTATCGACGAGAATCGCATAGGGCATATGGCTTAGGGCGTATAAATTAAAACCATGAGCTACGAGCCACGAACCATGGATGATAAACCATGAACTATGAACAAATAAAGAGGCCGTTACGTTGAAGATCAAGATGATCAAACCAACTCCCTTTCGCCACGGAGAAAGGGAGCGTAACGGCCAAAGATTTATAGAGATAACGAACGTAATGAAGAAAGTTTCTGCAACTAAAGAAGGACTTAGAATTCCTAGGAAGAAAGCAGGATAAATAGTAAGGAGTACTATATAGAGGAAGGTAGTAAAGAAAGCGCTGAAGAGTAACCGGAAAACCCGATTCGGCGCGCGCGGACGAATCATCGCCGACAGCCGCTGGAGCTTTAATAATTGATAAATCCCGTCGGCTTGCGCGATCCTCTCTTTTAAAATCAATCGCTTCATATAAATCAAAATCCCTAAAACACCCAGCACAACCACCCCCATCAGCGTTGGGAGATTTAAAGGAAGAAGAACCTGAGTTGATGGTATCGGCTGCGTCTCGTTTCTTTCCGTCGGAAGTAATTTATTTTCAACAATCCCTGAAGTCTCTTCCATCTGTGAGGAACCACTTCTTATCATAAACTCCCGAATATTTATCCACTGTTCCAGCACCCAGGCCTGATGTTCTTCCGGAATATTGGCGGCATGGATGGCTGCGGTAATCGATAGGCCGTCATCATAAAGGCTAGCTCCGATTGTAACGAGCCATTGGGCCTGTTCGTCCGTGTATCCTCGAGCGGAGAAGAAAGATCTTAACTGATCAGCGAGAGTCGATTCCATCACGTCCAGTTGAACATTCTCCTTCGCAGGTAAGCTCTGTATCGCGTATCCGGCGGGATCCTCTACCATCTGATCCAATACTTCGGCACCTCCTATTCCCGTCCGATGAAGGTATGCATCGGTTAGAAAGAGGTCTCTTGCTTCTTCCAAACTGTAAGCGCTAATTCGTCCATGGGCGTAAGTGGTCTTATAATGCCCCTTCTCTGGTTGCTTGCCACGATATGATTCCACCTCATAGACGACAAATCGTTGGTCATCTACGATATCTTCTTGTCCTTGATGTTCCAAATAAAGCACAAGATGACCCACCACAAGATCCCACTGCGGATGAAATCGATAAAGAGAGCCGGTGTCACTGGACTTCAAACCCATAAACTCAAGCGCCTGGGTTTGAGTCGGAGAAAGAGTATATGTCCCGGCAGGAGAAACAACAACGACAAAGGCCTCCCTATCAAACACCTCAAGATGACTCATGAATTCATCCACTATTTCGGCCGACGATGAAGGACTACCACTGATCATGAGGGCTTTTAAAATTAAGGCCCCTAACCATTCTTTGACATAGACATCCTCCACCCCGGAGGCAGTTGGTAAAGGAAGACCAACTTCATGAGCGATCACTTCACTCAACCGCACAAGCGCCACCGGATCAATCAAACGAACCCGCTGGTGTTTATAGTGCAATATCTTACTTTTCGACACCCCTGAGCGCTGCGCCAATTGACGTAGCGAAATTCCGATAGATTGAATCACTGTATCTAACATGTTAGCTAAGGAAAGGGCGAGGCGATTGAATCCTCCAGCGTCGGAAATAGGCGGCACATCTGTAGCGTTGAACTGATGCAGCCGCATCGCCCCCACTAAAAACGGAAAGACTTCTAGCGGAATCTCCCTCGGTAGCGCGGCAAGAATAACTTCAAGAACCCGTTGGACAATGGATAAAGTAACATTAAATCGTTGAGTCCCTTTCTCTAAAAACCGGATCGTAGAATCTCCGATGGAAGATAACTCACTGAGGTGCTCAACCGTGAGGGGCGTATGCTGGCGCAAAACTCCTAACGTAATCCCTAATTGCCGCAGACTCCCTTGAAGCTGTCGATTGGCTCCTGCGAGCTGCGATTCCAAGTTAGTGGGAACAAACCATGAAACGGGTTGCCCTAGCGCATCTGCCGCGCGATTAAGTTGTTTGGAATTGGCTGATTCACCTTCTTGCCAGCGTAATAATGTATGATAATGCACCCCGGTGAGCCGGCTTAACGCCATGACGCCATGAGTGCTAATCAACTCTTTAACACGACGGGCTAGCACTTGATCAATCTGTTTTTTTAATTCATCAGCTTGTCTTTGAAGCATGCTGGCTTGCCGTTCCCATTTCAGGGCTTTTCTCAATGCAGGACCCCAGGGCATAGCGCGTCGTAATCGGTTCTCTCTAAAGAATTGGGCCCTTGCATCCAGATCATCAGCAACCGCGACATGAACATTCACTATTTCAGTAAATTCTTGGAGAAAGGCATTACTATGCAATCCCGGCGCTACCTGCGCCAGAACACCCATACCGACAACCATAAGAAGTTTTTCACTGACATGAATTGGTAAAATAAATTCGGCAGGAACGATTCCGAAGAAAAAGGCGAGGATTCCGGCGAGAATGGCAAAAACGAAAACACCAAGGTGAACGATCGTCGGGGCGCGGGCGGGATAAATTTTCGAGATGATCTCTAAAATTCCAACGGCCATGGCTACCACAACCACCCACACTACCAAAAAGCCGATCGAGTGGAGCTGCGAGGACTCTTGTCGTCCGTTCGCTTCAACCAATTCAATGGGAAGGATCGAACCATACTCTTCATATCGTTGATAATGCTGACGCAAAGATGCTTTTAACGGTTCAATCTGCCACATGCGATCGATCAAGGCATCTACTTTTCCGGTTAACATCTGACGAATAGCGGGATCAAAGGAAGAAGCTGTTTTTTTACGGCTGTCATTTCCTAACGTCAACCGGCCGTACATCCCCGCAAAAAATTCTGTGGCCACGGTCGTCGATGAGTTTTCCATTCTTAAGATCAACACCTTGATATCAGAAAGCGTCATGTCGAATAAAACCGCCGGCTCGGACTCTTCCGACATATGTATTTCTGTCCCGGCAAAAGCTTGATTGAATAATCTGATCGCTTCACTTTCTTTTAAAGGCGGTCCCTCTAAAATAGGAAACCACGTTGCGACCGGCTCATACTCCTCGTGGCTGAGGCGGCTTCGCTGGTCCGGGGTATATTCCATGACCATATTCTCTGCTTCTTCTTTATCCAGTTTTCCAGCCACCACCTCAGTTAAGATCTGCCCCAGCGAATTATAATTATGGGTTAAAATATTTTTTATTTCATTGAATAGCGTTAAAGCATGTTCATCGCCGTATAACCGCAGGACCTCCGCAATCTTTTCTAATTCTTCCGGCAACGGACCTTCTATAAAAAATCCTCCCATGTCTCCGGAGAGGAAATGAACGAGATGAACAAATTCATGAGAGAGCAATTCCAGACGTAACTCTTTAACAACATCGTCATAAGCATAAACAAAATCACCTATTGATCGATCCCCATAATAAGTAAAAGCCCGCGTATAAGGACCAAGCTTATTCTTTTTAAGAAGCTCTAGCCAATCGTTACGATTGGGGATAAAGACCGGCGATACCCCGTTTCTGTTTAAGGTTTGAATAAATTTCTCAATCATCAAATCCACCGGGTCAGGGAGGGCGGGAGTGAATTTTTCTTCGGTTGTTGAAGGAAGAGGAAGCTCTTTTGTCGATGGGGTGAGCGTGCTGCAGCCTTCAAAACTTAACACCACCGCCAGTATCGCAGCGCCCTGGACGGCTCGACCCGCTCCTTTTAATAAATCTCGACGGGCGAAACCATTCTGGAAACCCCCAGGAATTTCTTTTGAATGATCTTTGCTTTTCCTCAAAACAAACACGCCCACTCCAACCCCCAGCGCGGCGAGGGCGAACAGGATTAGTGCCGGATTTCCGTTGAGAAAAGAATATTGATGCTGCACGGCGTTGACTTGATCGGGCTGCTCTCTTTTTTCATCCGCCAAGACATCACCTTGACTTTTGATTTTCCCCAGAGTATGCTTAAACGCAATAAGAACAGAAAGGAGAATACGCAGATGGTTAAAATCGAAATCAACTTCAAACAGCTGGAAGAAGCTATTGACAAACTGCCGGTTAAAGACCGAATTAAACTCCTTGAACGATTCAGGAAGGATACTTGGAAGGAACGGTTTGAACAATTGCGTAGCCGCATTCGTGCCCGAGTAAAAAAGTATCCTATCACTCAACAAGAAATTGATGAAGAGGTAGAATCCGCCAAGAGAGAGTATCATGCTAAAAGTTGTCGTTGATACCAACGTACTTATTAGCGGTTTGTTAGCAAAAGGCCCGTCGAACAGTGTTTTAGAATTCTGGAAGAATAGAAGATTTGTCCTTGTTACATCCGCGGATTTACTCAACGAACTAATAACTGCCCTCAAACGATCTAAAATATCCCGAAGAATTCCCGAAGAAGAAATTAAAATCTTTCTCGAATTAATAGAAGAACGATCCCTTTCCCACGAAGACGCCATCATTGTGACTCCAACCCATACAATCAACAGCTGCAGAGATCCTAAAGACAATAAAGTACTCGAGTGCGCCGTCGAGGGCGGGGCTGATGTGATTGTCTCCGGCGACTCTGATCTCTTAGTACTCAATCTCTTCCGAGGCATCGATATTATTCCTCCATCGAATTTGATTAAACGGCTCAAGGCTGCATAAAACTTATTATTGAGCTTCCCCTTATAAAACGAATGGAACACCCATTCAATGGCAAGGACTCCAGCGAGAACGGCAAAAGCGCCAACGGCAACGCCCGCGCGGGCGATCGTCGTCGGGGCGCGTATGTTTTTGGTTTTAATCAGCCATCGAACTATCATGAATCCAATAATCAATTCCGCCATTCCCAGAACAACCGACTGGGATTGTGCTCCATAATCCGTTTTCTCTTCATGCCTAGAAAATGGGGACTGTCCCTGTTTTTCCTTATCCGAGTTAATCATCGGAGTTCTGTGCACTTCCACCGGCACGACGGCTAAATTGGATTCGAAATCTGGTTTTCTCACACTAAAAACATTCATGGTTGATTTCACCAGAACTTGACCTCGTGGGACCGATGGATTTTCTCGTAAAGCACCACTTCCCATATCATAAACAAAATCATTTATACCAGGAGCTAACCCTCCTATCGATCCTGCGGGGACCATCACCTGCCTTGTCTGAGGGCCGGCTGGATGCAAAATTTCAAAGCCGGCTTCTTTCAAAGCGCTAGTTAAAATGCCATTCCATTCATCTAAACGATTGGCCTCCACATATTCAATCCCCAGCACTTGATCTAGAATGGCTTTCATAATTAAATAAATTTCTCTAATTTCTTTTTGAGTCGTTATCTTAGGAGGAAGTGGCCATTGATCTCCAAAAAGACCTCTCAAAAGATTATAAATTTGAAGTTGTAGTTCCTCGGCTAACTTCCCATTCGCCCACATCCACATCCGATAATTTTCATAGAGAAATAATTCTAAGAGTTGCTTTACCCCTGAGGGCAACGTCGGATTTCCTGTCTCCAAAGCTCTTTGCAAATTCTCTTTTAAAATTATTAATAAACCGGCCTCAATATACTCTCCTCGTTGCGCATGAAAGGCGACATCGACTTTGGGAATCACTACAAAATCAGCCAAACGCTTGAGAGTGGCCTCCTCGTCAGGATAAAAATCTTCAAAGAGAATACAAACACCTCCCGGCTGTAAGGCCCGATAAATTTCTTTGGCCGCCTGTCTGGGATCGGCCAGCACATTCAATAAATTCAAAGCTGTAAAAACGGGTACGCTATTAGGAGGGAATGGCAAGGATGATTCTACATCCGCCACCACACGGTCGCTTTGCTGTGCGAAATTATTCTTCAAGGTACTAAATTCAATATCTGATTGAACGCCGTGATATCGAAAATCATAATCTATCGCTTCAAAAATGAGACGAAGAAGTTCTCCTTCTCCGCTTCCCAAATCAATAATTTGTTCAACACCTTCCGGAACATACTGATTAAGAACAGCAAAAACAATCTCACTGGAGGCCGCTCTAAACGGACCACGGTATTTTTCATACTCTTTTCGATCCCAGGTTTCAACCCCAGACCGAGCGGCTGGATTTTGAGAATAAATCGTATCTCGAAACACCTGCTTTCTTAAATGGAAGAAATCCATATCGTCGGGATTTTCTCTTAATATCTCAATGATCCTTGTTCGATCAGCCATAGAGGCATTTTGAATGACTGAAAGGGCTAAGATTCTTTCGATAGTGATCCACGAGACGTGGCGATCAGCCAAATATTGCCAAAAATCGAGAAATTGTTCTAATCCCGGAATATTCGGCATACGAGGAATTCTCTCGTTAAAATCAGCCACACGCATCCGGCGAATATAATCTTGATTTAAGACACGGCTTAAATAACTGGCTTGAGTCTCAATCATCAAAGCATTGCCGTAGCCTAATTTATTCAAGGCAAATTGTAAGAAATGAAAATTAATCATGGCTGTCCATTGCCCCCACCGGCTTTTGAAAATAAGAATCTTATTAGGGTCGATGTCTCCATAATCATAAAATTGAATGTGGGCGTCGGTCTGCGGGTTTAATAATTTGACAACGCGTTCAAAATTCTGTAATGGGCCTAACGAAAGGGTGGTGAATCCAATCCCCGGCAGGGCCAAATATTCTCTAATCAATTGTTGATAGCGAAGAGGATATAAACTCAAATCAACTTCCTGAATTTCCCTGGTATGAAATTCTACCCTTTCTAGTACATCTTCGGGGAGCAAATCAATACCCGTAAAATCTTCTTCATAAAAATACTGCCGGATAAAATTCTCTGGAGACATGGTGCGTCCATCTTTGAGAATAATCGGCGTTCGATAAACAGGCCGGATAAGGATTTGGCAAAACATATTGTCATAAGATTCTACGGCCAAATGACCCGGAAGATCATCATAAAGCTCATTAAAACGAACATAATCAAACGACTCACCTTTAAAAGGTAATTCTTGACTGACATCAGCCAGAACAAATTTAACTAGATGAAAATGCATATCAAGTGTTCTGCGAGCCAGACTCAAGACTGAGGGCGAATAATCCACTAAAACATAACGAATTCTGGATAAATAATTGCGATGGTTTTGCTGATCAAAATATCTTATGGTGTTCAGGAAATCTCTAGCAAAAACGCCACTCCCCACGCCAAATTCCATAATACGAAGCATCGAAGGTAATCTTCCTGCTTCTTCCAAAGCTGCGAGATGCAGATAAAATTCTGTGGCATTCGCAAGGGCGGTTTGAGGATCATGGCTCACCATTGTCATCTCTTCACTGGTCTTTAATCGATTACCTTTCACAGTGTAGAAAATCTTATTAAATATCCTCATGAGATGATCGATGTCTAATCCTGGGTCTCCTTGATCTGTTCCTCTAATTTGGCCTAACACAATAAGTATGCCCAAGAGAGGGCTGACCATCCCTAATGCCATCAAAGCCACTACGCCGACGAGAGAGACGATCAGAACGACAGCCTTCTGCCATGAGGAGAAGGAACGCGACGGCCAAAATTTTTGGAAATTTGTTATATGAAAAGCTATTGGAGAAGAAGTGGGTTCACTCGACGGATAGATGCCGGATGTATTTTCATCTGACGCGCGGGCGATCGTCGTCGGGGCGCGGGCGGGATAAATCATGGTGATCATCTCTAAAATTCCGATAACGCCCATCACCATAAGAACCACCCCCCACGCCGGTATGCTGGCGAGGGTGGATTGAGATTCGCCTTCTCTTTTCTCTTGATTAAAAAAAGCAGAGAATTCTTTATGCAGCAGCTGATACTGCCGTTCGCCCTCTTGAAGTAATTTTTGATCTACCGGCTCTCCTTCCGTATACTGCCGGAGAAGATTCAATAAGACCCGCACATTCTCACGAATATTCGGAAAAATTCGCCGATCAACAAAATCCGGCAAATTATCTAAAACAGCATAAACCCGGATCAAACGGTTGGCCATCTTGGCCAGATGATGAGAGGATTCTGCACTGATAGTTGTTTTATAAAGTTCAATGAAATTGCCAACGCTTATTAGAAGACCTTTAATAACCACCGGCCCCACTTGATTATTTCTGGCCACCAGCGGTAACGGCTCTCCCAATAACACCACCCCGCCGGAGGAGCTGAAAAATCTTTCAGCGGCTTCCATGCTAGGGGGCTCTCCTGGAACAACACTCAAATCTTCCACAAAGCCGATATCCATTAAACGGGCAATTATTTCTCCGCCTCGACGGTAAAACCACAATTCGTTTAATGCCTTCAGCCGATCTTCTACCCCTTCAATTGTATGACGTGAACGCACCTTCTTCATCGCATCATCGGTTAATTGAATAATAATATCAATTTCGCTCGGATGCCGGGAGAACAAGGCGCTGCCCAAAAGGAAAATACGTTTTACTTCTTGCGTTTGAAAACCATATTCCCTTAACTGCTGCAACAAAAAGTCAACCAGCACAGAACCCTTGCTTGCTGTTTCTTTCGTCGGGCCGACCTTGGCCTCTAACAACCAGCTCAAGCGGTCTCGAATCATTCTTCTTTCTTCCCGATTAAGCCATTGCCATAACGGGGAGGACTCCTGATAATCTTCCAGCACTTGTTTTAAAGTAGGATATCGTTCGTTATTCTGATCATAAATAACCCCAAGCCACACCGCCATCACCATTAAAACCCATAAAACAACTCCGATTGTCTGGTCAGCCTCTGGAAAGTTGAACGAGTGGAATTGTTGAGGAGCGGTTGGGTGTTGGTCCGAGTCGATCGTCGAGCTGACCGGAGTTCTGCGCGGGAAGGTGCGGTGATTTTCGCGCCACAACTCCCTAAGAACTCTCGCCATATCGGAATTTATAAACTCTTCCCAGGACACACTCTGCCGGATTATAGGTTCACCTAAAAATTCCACCATAAATGGAGCATTCACGGCTTCATGTATCCCAAGTAAGGTCCGTTCTAAATTCATTCCTAAATAAGCAAAAAACTTAAGCTGATTAAGAAAGGCTTCTTGTTCTAATGGATTTTTAAAATATTTCTTCAACCCTTGGGAAAGAGTCGGTTCTGAGCCAAACTTGCCTTCAATGAATTGAATATAGTGGGTTAATTCGTGAATAAACTTAGAGCGGCCAGGGACGGTAATTAAATCTTTCTCTTGTAAAATCAGCACATAATCTTTCCCATCTAAAAGAATTTCTTTAAAATTCAAGGAAGCCTGTATTACTTTTTCTCGCAGACTTATATTTTTGAATCCTATATCCTGCAGCGCTTCATCTAACAAAGACCGCGTATTTAATATCTCTTGCCGTCTCATGAAACCTCCTCTAGGAATTATCTTCCCATCAGAGAGGAGAAACAGCGCTTCATTGGTTACATAGACGGTATTGATCTCACTCAATTTTATTTCAGAAGGCAGTTTAATGTGCTGTTCAATGAAATCAATGGCCGCCTCATCATCTGCGCTCAAAGTCTCTTGAGGATTGATCCTTTGAATTTTCTGCGTTGTTTGCTGATAAAACTTGACGAAATCTGAAACAAATCTTTCTCTCTGTTGATCGGATAGGTTTCTTAACTCCCGGAGTATTACAGATTGTTGAGAAAGAAGACTGCTGCAGCCCTCATTCAACACCACCGCCAGCGCCGCAACGCCTTGAGCGGCTCTTTTAAACAAAGCTCGACGGGTGGATAGAACTTCTTCAGCCGCCCCAACACCGGGTGTTGGGAGGGTGGGAGCCCTAAGGAAAAGGTCAATAACCACAATCCATCCCATCCAACCTAAATAAGACAAAACCCCGACGCTGTGTAGAGTTTCGGCAACGCTACGCTTAGTATCTTTGTCTAAGTTATTATCTTTGGTTTTCTTTAACACTAAATAATCTATAAAAGGATGAAATGCCCTCTTAAGAGGTTGTTGTCCCTGCTCAATAAAGGTTAAATTAAAATATTCTGCTGCCTGCGCAATGCGTTTTAAAGTAATGGCCGCGTAACTAAACGGTCTATTTTTTCCTTGTACCTGCTCAATCAATTCTAACAACATCGCTGCTTTTGCCCGACGTAAGATATCCTTTTCGTCTTTTATGATTTCTAAAAGCTTTTTCACCCGATGTTCTTTAAAGAGTTCTGGCGCTTCCGGATAATAGAAACCTCTCATCGGATCTTGCTTAAAGACACGAACATCTCGACCAAAAAAATCTTGGGCAGCGTGATCCATTTGAAACTCCAGGTCGGCATAATCACGATTCTGTTGATCTTGTAAAATCAACACAATGCCATCCTCTCGCAGCACGCGGGAAATTTCGATTAAGGCACGGTCTTGATCTTCCAGATTCAAAACATCAAATAATTCCCAGGCGATAAAAATATCTCTTGTTCGGTTCCTCAAAGGAAGATCCTGGATCATCGCCGTGATGAATTCATTGCCTCGATGCTCTTCTTTAGCGACAGCAATGGCCCTAAAATCGGAATCAATTCCTAACCAATTATGAATAGGCTGTTGAACAATCCATTTTTCCATCAATGCATAAAGACTTCCTGGTCCAATACCAGCTTCCAGAACCCGACTTTCTTTTGAAATCCATCTTTCTAAAAGAGGTTCAAGCGCGACTTGATAAGCTTCTTGTTGTTGAAAACGCTGCAACACATACGAAGCGTTCACATCCCAAGTTTTGGGTTGAGAAGATACTGCCATTCCCACCGCCCCAACTCCCGCGATAAGAATTCCGGCGAGAAATGTTGGAACCGAAACCACGTTTACGCTAAAAATAACGAATGCGCCGGCGGTGATTAGGCTAGAGGGAAGGAATAAAATCGAAAACACTGCAATGACAGCGAAAGCGATTTTGAAAAACATTCCTCGGTGATCAAAGACGCGCATAGTTGTAAGCGCGTTATAGACCGTGATCATCAAACCAAAAACCGCAGCGATAATAACCACACCAAAGATAACAACGAACATCATAGAACTCAGGTCACCCGGAAAACTAAACGCATGGATAACTCCTTCTTTAGGTTGTTCATCTAATACGTAAGTGTTGGTATACATCATTGGAAGAGCTCTCCCAGATTGAGTTCGAATCTCTCCAAAGCTTCCCGAAGTCTTAATAAGATATGGAAATTCTAAATCACTCAAGTTTGATATTTTTAGAGTTCTTATTTCTGTTCCCATAATATTCTTAATCGCAAATGCATATTCTGGAATTTGTTGATTGAGCATTGCAAAGAATGCATCCACATTTCTCCCCTTAGCAGTAATTACTTCAAAGCCTTGAATATCACTAAAGAAGGCAATGCCCCCCTTTCTTAATACACGTTTATTTTCTTTAAATACTAAATTCATATCATCAACATACCTTAAAACTTGTGTTGTTAATAAGACGACATCAAACGTTTGAGAAAGATAAGGCAAAGGTTTTTCTAAATTATGATATTTAATTTTTTTCGCAAAATGATTTTGAAAGTCTATAACATCTTCCTCCGTAATTTTCGCATAACGACTTGAATATATTGAATCTTGTGCTATCTGCAGAAATTTATCTGTTGAAACCACCACGGGCTCTTTATTGATAAAAGTAAATTGAATCCCTGGAAATCTTCTTTCCAGATCAAAAGCAATCATCCCTGCTCCTGCTCCCTCGACAAGAACTTGTGTAATTTTGTTATCCCAATATGCGTCTGCTTGCAACGCGATGAACGTACGAGAAATATCTCCATCAAATACTTCATCTTCATAATCAAAGCCACGTAAAACATTAGAGTGGTTAATAAATGGATTACTCTCTTCAAAAATTTTTGTGTATACATTAACTATCCCCACCGCCCCCAACCCCGCCGCCATCACAATCCCGATGATAACCGCACCGAATGGAATCGTCGTCGCAACTCCGTTGAGCTGGGCGCCTCTGGCCCTTTGCGCTGCTCCTTTTAATAAATCTCGATGGGCGAAACCATTCTGGAAACCCCCAGGAATTTCTTTTGAATGATTTCTACTCTTCCTCATTATGAAGACGCCCGACGCAACTAAACTCACCTTCCTGGTCGATGAATGTGTAAGCCCCAAAGCCATCCTCTTTATCCAATCCTTGAACTGTAAAAGGAATTTCTGGAACATCAATCCCATTTGAATCTCAAACGGTTTTAGGGAGGCGATAAATTTCAAAAATTTCCAGATCCCCAAAATCCCCAGCAGCGCCACCACGCCAATCACCAAGTGCAGCCAGGTCATTCCAGCGACGATTGGAACGACCATTCCCGCCACGAAAACCAGGAGCATCAACAATAAATTTCCATCGGAGGCGATTAGATTCGATGAAATATCCTCCTTATGCTTTAGCTGCTCTAAAAGAATTGCTTCAAAATCGTCAATATCCTTTCCTTCGAGCGATGCTTGTATCTCTTCCAAAGAAAGCTCTGTCTCTTGGATAACTCTTTCTACTAAAGAATGAATTCTTTCTAAATCAGTTTCTCGTTGATCCTCGATAGGTGCGGCTATGTCATGTTCGACATGAACCCATTCATTGGAAAGTTCACTTACATTATAATGATCGAGTTGATCATAGTAATTTAAAGAAAACGATAAGATGACCAGATTAAAAGTACCAACATCATCAAACGTAGGATCGGCCAACATACGATCGATGACTAATCTTGTATTGATTCCGTACTGTTGTTCCAAATGATTCCGCTGAATAAAGGCTTCAACAAATTGCTCACGGGTCTGATTTTCTCTAACCTTATCAATCATTTGGGACAGACGTTTTCCCTTCAACGCATGAATCGCATCCGTTATCTGCTCGATAATCCGCATTGAAGGCACTTCTTCTCCATTTTCGATGCCGGCATAAACGCGCGATGACATTCCTATCTCTTGAGCAATCCAATTCTGCGGCAGCCAGAGAGTCAATCGTAATTTCTCCAACTCTCGTCCCATAGCTGCGGTCGTTTCGCCATTGATTAGATAGCCGACATCCGTCTCCAGCGCCCAAGCTACCTTTAAAGCCGTAAATACACGTAACTGTTTAGCATGAACTGTCCTAAAACTGAATGCTCCAATCAGATTCTCCAATTGATAAACCGAATAACCTTTACGATTTTTTAAACGTTCTATCCGTTCTGCTAATGACGTCGGCTCAACGGCTCGCGAATCTTCTCGGTCTCCCAATCCCAGTGCTGTCCAAATTAGCTTTGTTGTCAGAAGTATTCTCGACGGTATTCTGGAGAAGGCTAATCGACTCTGCGGCCCATGTCTCAAACGGCTTATTCCGTCGAGTAAGGCCTCGTAATTTGGACATGCATGTCCCAATCCCAATAATAACCAACGAATGTTCACGTCAAGATAATCTGCCAGCGATACAATGCTAGAAATATACGGATTGGGAATACTTCGTTTAGAGACATAGACAGCCATTTGCGTTCTCAATTGAGAGATAATCCGATTATTATTAAATGCCTTATAAAGACTTGACCAAGAACCTCCCCTTTCTTGTAAGCGATCATTAATCCGATCGGGAAGATATTGGATGGAATCAAAATAATCCAAAATGGCCGGGCGGCATAAAACCTCATAAGCTTGATGTTTAAGATTCTGCACATGCAGTCTCAAATAACCTAACTGCTCAGAAATCGTCTTCAGGGACTTGGGATATCCTTCCAGGCCCAGATATTCTCTGACGATTCGAACTAATAATTGAGTATTAAGCATTTCGTCATAATTTTCATCCACTTCCATTAATATAAAAGTATTCTGAATCCGCCTAGCTTGAGGGCCATAAATCTTTCGTTCTAATACATTCTTCAAGAAAATATCTTCCTCTGTGCTGATAGTCACCTGGCTGTGTGGAACCTCGGCAAGACGCTCTTTTTCAGAAACACCCAAAGCTTCTTCTACATTCGCATCTAAAGCAAAGACTAATCTAATGAAACCACTAATGCGCTTGGGAACCTTTTTCAATAGGTTCCCAGCACTCCCACGATGAAGGATGCCTAACCGATTTTTTAGTTCATTACTGCTGATTCTGTTTGCCCTAGCTATACGATTCAAACGAACCGGCAGATTTTGCAAATCAGGCTGGTTAATTACTTCAGTCTCCAGAGATTCCTGATTTTGGATAATTTCTTCAGGCTTAATTTTTATATCAATAAGTCTTGTCATAGAAACTTTTAAGCCGACGGCAATTTGTTTTATGCTTTCCAGTTCCGCATCTTTTTTGCCCTCTTCCAACGGGCGGATTATTTTATGATCCACATGTGCTTCCCTCGATAACTCCATAATACTTAAACCTCTTTGCTTTCGAACATGTTGAACACGTGCTCCGATCTGAGTAAGAATCTCTCTATGGTCAGGAATCTGCGACTTCGCTTCAAGACGCTGATGATCTTGTTTATCGTAACTATCACTAGTTTGAAGAACAATCCCCACCATAAACGGCATCAACATCCCCACCACCAGCCCAATCATCCATTCCCCGGCCGGCATTCCACCGAAGAACGAAACATCCATCCGCGGCTGTTGGTTGTCTGGTTGTAAAACAATTTCCGCAGAAGGCTCCTTAATTCGTCTCTCCCGTCGTATACCGACCCGCGGCCTTTCTTGAGACTTGGTTAAATCATATGTGGCAATATATCGCTGCGGATTCACCTTAAGTCCCATTCTCCCATAAAATTCTTGAGCAGCCTCATTGACCACTCCTTGACCAACGAAAATCTCAGCACCTTCATTTCGTGCCTGTTGAAAAGTGAGTGCCACCAAAGTTTCGCCAATTCCACGGAAACGTCGCCGATAATTTTCATCCACATACAAAGCAACGGCTGTTTCCCACCTCGCTGGTAACTCACCAAACGCCCTATTGGCTCCTGCTTCCTTTTTATCGGGCTCAACCCAGAAGTGTGAATAACCAATCATGCGGGGTCCTTCCGATTCTTCAATCGTTACTTCCAGAAAATGTAATTGGAACTTTCTTTTTCCGGATTGAATAATTTCAATGCGATCGGTAAACATAAATGTCTGTGTTCCTTCCACCTCAATCCGAAGCGGCGATTCAGGAGCGAAGATCATTCCCAAAATCCCCATCCCCCCGACGATCAACAGCATCCCCGCGAGGCTGGCGGGAAGCGAGTACTGATGCAAGGGATTTTCTACAGAAATATTTTTATGCGACGGCAAATTCTTCGAACCGCTGGTGTTTGTCGTAATAGATTGATCTTCGCTTCTACGAATATGCCCGGCTCTTCTCTCCACAGAAAGCGCATCGCCCTGGAGTAATCCGACGACTATTAATATAAAAATAATCTGCAGGAATCTATAGAGAAAAGAGCCTCTTCCTTCAAGCCGTCTCTTCAATGCAGACCAAAGCTCATTTGAAAAACTTAAAGCAATTTTCAAAATGACAATTATTATGAGGCCTATAGATATTAAAAATATTAAATAAACGAACGCAGCAATTTTCAATGCGATCCAAACCGCAATCGCCTCCAGCGATGGGGATGAAGCAATATGATTAAGGATAAAAGAATTATCCGTCGCGGCAAACGCGAGGGAAGGTATCAGGAGAAATAAAAGCGAGGCAAGAATAATTCTGGTTGCGACGGCGGTAGGCGCCCGGGCGCGGGTGAGGAATCTTTTGAATCCGTCATTCCCCAAAATCCCCAGCCCTGTACCAACATAGTACAGGGCCAGCGCGGCGAGGACGAGCAGCCCTAGACTTCCGCCGAGGATAGAATACTGATGCTGCTCTTCAGGCTTGTTATTCAATAGAAGATAATCAAAAACTTTCTCCCTGATTCTTCTGACTTCAAAATCTTGATCTCTAAAGGCCTTTTCAAATATTTGATTGTTTTGACCGGCACCCATAGAAACTAATAGTTTTCCTCTTGGCACGATTATAAATCGCAATTCTCTGGCCACTTTCTGGAAAAAGCTTTCTGAGGTCATAATACCTTGGGCTTTTGTTTGTTCGAGAATGAAAGGCAGATATTCCCAGTTAAATAAATTAATAATGATGACGATATCCAAAGAATTTTCTTTAAAAGGCAAGGACTCGACAACTCCTTTCACGAATCCTGGGTGGCGGGAGAAAAGTCTTTCTAACTGAGGATGTGGACTTAAGCCTACGACCTGTTTCCCTTCTCTTTGTAAATAAGTAACGATATTCTCTGCACGTAAATAATCATCCTCAAGACCCGTTGATTCTAAGCCCACGTTTAAAATTGTTCCTTTGAGAAGGCCATCTCTTTTCATGCCCCATATCTTTTCGATCGATTGTATTAAATTCTCAAAACTTTGGACATGAAAGGAAGAATCGGGTAAACTCCGCCGATCGAGACGCGGCATCCAAACCATCGCCACCCCCACCACGGCGAGGAAAATAAGAAGTGCAGTCATATCAAAACCCATGACGCCAGGCAGGAGAATATTTTGATCGTCATTACGAGCGGTGAGCCGTCGAGCGATTTCTTCCATTGGTATTTTTTCAACTTGCGCACTCCTGGCCACCGCTTCTGGCATACTCCTGGCCAGTGACAGTAAATCATTTTCCTGATAACCCGGACGCAGAGGAACAGCTTCCACCAAAACATCCCCACCCTTCTCTTTAATCAACGGTATGTTCCGGGCCCCGTCTAAACTATCCCCTGATAAAACGACCACTTTTATCCTGACGCCCTCCAGACGAGCGGCATGAAGAAATAAGAAATCAACGGCTCCCTCTTCGTGATCAATTCCCCCGTCCTGAATACTAAAGCCGTTGTTATCCCGTAACACCGCAATGTTTCGTTGAACAGCGATCACCACCTCATTAACACCATAATTTCTATCAAATCCTCCTCGGGTAGATCGATTAATACGAAAATATTTTAACGGATATGTTCTTCCACGATTGATTAGCGCGAAATGCTCTTCCAAGTATCTGCTTGTGACAAAACTCTTGTCGATCGCCTCCAAAGGAGAGTAATTCCCGACATGAAACACCGCAAAGATCGTTGGTAGCGGCTGATTCTTCGGCAACAGACGCAGCAATTGCATCAAGCCTTCCAGCCCGCCATAATATCCCACGACCAGAATAATCCGATTGCGAAGATAAAAAGATGCATCGCCAAGCTGATTGCTGCCCAACCCGATGATCCCCATTACGCCCAGCGCGGCGAGGGTGAGCAGGATCAACAATGAATTTCCATCGAGGAAAGAATGTTGATTCTCAGGTGATAATTCCGGAGAAAATCTAAATCTTTCTTTAACCGTCCAACGGGGCATTGTCCTCCATAAATGAACAATCACCTGAGGTTGATCAGAATTCTTGAGGGTAGGAGATTTATTTTCTTCTTCAAAAACAGCAAATGAAATCTGCTTACGAGATAGCTCATTATAAAAATCAGAACGCACGACTTGACTCCGCTGGATAATACCATAATCTATTGGATTCCTCAAAGCCGAGTAGTATTCAAAATCCGTAAGATTACTCTCAGGATAGATAGCATCAAAAGGGAAATGGAATATCGTCCTTTTGCCTCTCATTGTTCTAATTTGTAGAATGCCCACAAACCACCCATAGAGACACTCTTCCAACGCTCCCCCAGAAAGAATAAATTCTTCCGCTGTCAAAACGAATTGATCTAATAATGGCAGCTCTTCTTCTTTTCCAAATATATATTCGTTATGTTTTAAATAAGAGGCAGGAACAGGTCCTTTAATCCATCCGTCCGTGCTCAATATCTCCAGAGTATTCCCTTGACCACTCCGAACGATCAGATCTTCAATAGCAGGTTTTGCATACAGTTCTGTATCAAAAAATTCTGCAGCATGAACAATAATGTGCCGTGGTGCATTGACCGAAGGAGAATAATTTCTTAAATCGGAAGTCTCGGGAGAAAAGAGCCATTGTCTTTGTTGTTCAATACTTTCTGGGATATTTTTACTATTGGTATTGTTTGAGTCCTCGGAAGACCCCTCAATCATCCCCGCCACCCCCACCACGGCGAGGGAAAGGAGGATAATGAAATTTGTATCGAGCGTGGCTTCCAGTGTCGTATCTCTACCGTTGGAGGACTCTTTCGAAGAACGATCAGTTCTATTCATCCGTTGAGATTTTTTCATTATGAGAAAAGATCGGAATAAAACATTTTCAACTGGAGGGCCCCGGGGTGTGACGGAGGTTAAGATTTGTTGCCATCGTTGACGGAAAAAGATCACTCCAGCTATATATAGAGAAGACAGCACCAGCAAGGCCAACCCGACGATCGCCGGAATGAAGCTCCCCATTCCAATCAATGAAATCCCAAATACCGGTCCGCTCAATTCCTCCCGAGAAGGAAGCAGAGAAATAAATTTTTCTAAAGAAACTGAGGACTGTTGACTTGTTTTTAATTTTATAGTATCTTTGGATCGCAAGGAGGATTGACTTTTATGATAAAACAATCTGCTGAACAAAAACCGCAAAAGGTTGAAGAGATCCGCAAAAATTTTCATAAAGAATGGCTGCTGATCGCGATTGACACGATAGATGAGAAAACCACGACTCCTTTGACTGGCCGTCTCATCGCCCACAGTCCTCATCAAGAAGATATCCTCAAACAATCTATGACTTACAAGGGTCTTGCCCTCATGGATTATTCTGAGGACAAACCTCCTAAAGATACGGTCTATATTTTTTAACAACCTCGATACCATGTCCCAATTTCCACTAGATCCCCAGAATAACATCATCCTTGTGACAGGAATATTCGAAGGCCCAAGCGATGCGAAAATGGTCAACATGGTATTTGATACAGGGGCCAGCATCACATCATTATCATATGAAATAGCTCTGAATATTGGGATAGATCCTGCGACTGCTAAAAAGAGGATAGAGATCGTGACTGCCAGCGGCAAGGAATATGTTCCTGTTGTCCTTGTCTCAAAGATAACACTGCTGGGGTATACCCTGGAGGACGTCGAGTGCATTGTGTTAAACCTACCACCGGGTACCCGTGCTAACAGTCTCCTGGGACTTAACATCCTCACCAACTTCAATATTGCGCTCAGATTTCTAGACAAACTCTTAGAAATATCAAAATAAGTTACCCACCAGACACCAACACTTAAAATTCCTCCCAACACACTCCCTGCCAATGGCGTCAGGAGAATCGCTAACATCACAACCACCACCGCAGCGGCGGGAACGACGAGCATTTGCTCTTCGCCTTGCTTTTTCTCCCCTGAGGGTTCTGACTTATCCACATCTGGAATCACCAGCGCCTGCTGCGCGTTCCCTTTATCTGCACCCTTCCTAAAAATCGTATAACGCAAATCCACAAGAAGATCTCCATAATTGTGGAGATACGAATTGAACTCTCGCCCAGTTCCCAGTACAAAAGCCATTCCACCATCTGTTAAAATGCGGACTATCTCGTGGGCCATAGCAAGAGGCAGTTCATCATGGGGCCATGGTTTAATTCCAATAGCCATTAAAATATCCACTGTGTTATTAAGGGAAACTCCGGTCTGATCAAAAACGATCCTGCTCAGATGATTGAAATCTGCATGATAAAGACCGTATTGGGTTGGGGAATAACCAGAACGATATAAATTCTGTGCCGCCGATTCAACTAAGGGATTCTCCTTAGTATTCATCCATTCCACTCCTAAGGCCTCTTTGAGAGAGTAACGTTTCAATAGTGAAGTTAATTCTGGCCATACTCGGCCAAAGCCGACACTCATCCCCTCTTTTCCTTTCAGATCTGGGAAGGATTTATATTTTTCCTCAATTCTTTGTTCAAGTCTTTCAAACATACTTTGAATGGTAAGCTCGGTGGTAAAAAGTTCAGTGGCCATAAATTCTTGATAAAAGGATTCGCCTTCCCAAGAAACCTGACTCTCAATTGGATTTCGGATGAAAGCCAAATGCCCTGAAGAAGAATTCTGTGGACCACTCCAACTCGCCATTCCTAATACCGCGAAGGCAACAAGTATCAACCAGAAACTTCCACCAGTCAAGACAGCGGCGGGGAGAAAGAGCAGTTGCTGCTCGCCTTTTCGCTCCTTATCTTCTTGTGAATCATTAAATATACGCCGATAAAGCTCTTGGGCTAATGTCATATATCCTGCCCGAGTACTTAGTGTATGATTCACATCAAAATATTGAATAGCTGGATCAAATGCCATTGAGTCATGGCCGTTATAAAGCAGCGCGCCTAAATGATGGATGGATTGCTGATTGATGTTATATTCTTGAGGGCCTTGATCATCTGCTGTCAAGCTCCCTTCTCTATTCATATTAACAACAGCATGGATGACACCAACCTTTTGCTGCCAGTTGACCCGCACTTTCCAGTCATCGCTCTGTGCTCCGAAAATCATTGTCTGAATCTCTTTGCGCAAACGCATGTTCCCTCTCACAGGCAAATTTTGATTATCAAACGTCGCTGCAAATCCAAAACCCGTCGTGTAAAAAATCAATATGTAGTCTTCCGCGAGAATACTTAAACCTTTCTCTTTTCCTAAACCATACAATGCTGTGATCAGAGAACTCTTGCCTTGCTTTGAAGAACCCATAACCACAATAACCTTCCCCTCTTGACTGATCAAAGCATCGGTTGGACTAAAGCGCGAGCTGGTATAAAGAGACACATAAGGTTTAATCAATTCAAATTCGGTGCGAATTTGTTCAACCCATTTTCTTAGTGAACCTTCTAATTTATTTAAATCTCTATTGCCATCGGCTAGGCTATACAAGACATCAAAGATATCTCCGTAAGTCAATTTATTTCTTGCGGCCATATCATAAAGTTCACTGAGTCTCCTCGCATAAGCATGAGCAAAGTCCTCTTCTCCCCGGGCTGTTGAGTGCTGCAAATCTTCTCTAGAAGGTTCTTGGCCTCCTGTCATCGCTGCCATAGCTACTGCGAAAATGCCAAGTCCACTTAAGAAACTAAAACCCGACGGCATCAAAAGAACCGCCAGGAACACCACCACCGCGAGAGCGGCAGGGAGGAGGAGCCGATGTTCCTCATCGATCTTTTTCTCCCCTGACGATTCTATAGCCCTCTTGTCGCTGCGAGGTGTCTTGACAAACTCCACGCGATCTATCACAATACGTAAAGATTGAGGATTGAGTGATTTCGATAGATTATTTTTGTCATCAACATAAACAATGCCAACACTGACTTCGATCTTAACCGTGTGGAATCCCTTATTCATATATTGGTCAGCTTCTATAAGTGTTTGTTCATCCAATGGAATTTCGATGACCTGTTCCCCTCCCTTAAGTTTAACTACTTTGACTTTTCCAATTTGGAAATCATAGTTTTGACCCCATACACGAATCCGCATATTTCCTTTGTCTGCATTTTTGATATGCACAATGATGCCAGAAGATTTCATCATTTCTAAAGGAACTTCTAGCCCAGATCTCCCCCAGTTGAACTTTTTAAAGACTGACTTCTTGTAACGGAATTTCCCTCTTTCATCTATCAAATCCTCTTTTTGGAATCTCTGTACCTCGCTGTCCGATTCATATGTATACTCCGCATCCCACGGATAAACGCGCTCAATACTGTCTGGTTTCTTCTTCAAATCTTCCCGCGGCAATTTATCATCGATGAAAATAACCTGAATCGGCGTTCTATTCATCGCTTCCCTTTTCTTTTGTGGGGAGTCTTCTCTCGTTAGCACTGGTTCCTCAAACTCTGATTCCTTCAACATCTCTGGCTCCTCAACCCGATGAAACGGTAACACAGATACTTGGTAAAACACTAGGATGGAGAGAATGATCCGAATAAATTTTCTATTTCCCATTAAAATCAACAATCCAATCATGGCTACTAAGTATGGATTCATCACAAAACCAACATGAATCGCTAAAGAAATAAGCAACCCGCGCCATAAATTATTTGTCCTGTTTAAGGCCAATACAATACCTAAAATAATCAAAATTTCTATTGCCAACGCCACCCAGACAAGGACAAGGTGACTGTCACCTTTATTTTTTTCTTTATTCCTTTTATCTACGGCATTAGCGAATGTTGTCTTGCCAGCTCCTGAGCCTCCATCGATAAGAACGAGAACTGGCAATGAACGATTTAGACGCAAAGCATCTTGTATAATTTTTTGTATTTGTTTCACTGCCTGATTAACGGTCAACCAGTATTCTCGAGAGTTTTCTCCCATCTTCGTCACCAAAGCCACACCCACCATAACGACGACCGACCAGACACCAAAGGGAATTTTCATCTCTAATCTTTCGGATGAAGAGCTTGGACTATCAGAATTATTTTCTTCATCTCCAGGTAATTTAAACTTAAAATAGCGCCAAATAATCCATAAGACACCATGAACGCCTGCCATAACAAACAACATCTTTAAGGCTACATCAAAATTCCATCCCAAAATAAAGCCCATCAAATTCGCCGTGCCGTGAGCGACAACCGCTCCAAAAATTCCAGCCCTCTCATAAGCAAGGCCAAACACATAGCCGGCCAAAACATAAAGCAGAAACTGATAAATCGTCGTTGGGTGCATTTCAGACCACGGTAAGAAATGCCACATAGCAAAGATGATCGCCTGTAAAATCATAGAAATATGCCGGCCTAAACGCGGTCGCATTGCTTCATAAAGAATGACTTTGCTTAAAACATCTTCCAGAAGCGGGACTAAACTAATTGATAAAAATAGATGAGGATTGTTAGAAATTACTTTTAACCAATCGGTCAAAGTAATAGCTTTCGGTGGACCAAAACCTCCGCTACTTAAGAATACTTCCACGATACTCCCCAAAGTAACGACCACCATAAAGTAAATGCCGACGATCCAACCTCTTAGATTGATTTGGAAACGAATATCATGTGTTTTGTTTAGATGAATAATCTTCAGACTCAAGATCAATCGCAGGAAACTGACAAGGACCAAAACCGCCAGAGCCGTTGGTTCAAAAAGATTCCAGCTCGATCTTAAAGCCCCCGTCGTTCCAGCTATGATTGTGAAAAGAAGAACGGTAGGATTAAAAGCAGATTTGATTCCGCGTAGAAGCAAATAGGACGTCCAGTAGATGACCATCGACACAAGCGGCAAATTCCAGCCTGAATAATAGGCAAAGAAGAAACCTTCAAAGAGCCACGGTAACCCATAAGATAAAACTGGCTCGAGCCACCATCCCCATTGTCGGATATAATGGGTATCACTAAACCAAAAGATGATACTTTCTTTTTTCAACGACAACCAAACCGTTTGAACCCTCGAAATAAATTTCCTTAAACCTTTATTCATCAAGATACCCAACCCGCCGAGAACTCTCGAAGACCATTTTTCGAAAATTCCTCGCTTCTTCAACACCCTCCACCCGATGAGCATCCATGCCGCGGCGGCGATCAAGACGAACAGAAGCGATGCCGGCAGGATGGCCAATTCTTTTTCTGCCCGGCTATTTTCCTGATTCTCCGTCGAAGGTTGCGGCCTAAGACCAAAATTTTCCGGTAAGACCTCTTCGATGGCCTTCTTTACGGAATCGGTCAGCTCCGATGATTTCGTCAAAGCCACAAATAATCTCAAAATTTTATCAATGGAATTTTTCTTTTCAGGATTGGAAGCGGAGATAATGACTGCTTCTAAGATTTTCTTCAAGATCAGAGAATCGTGACCTGCTTCCTGATTAATCTCAGTCATGACTTTGGACAACGCCGCCTGTGTATTGGTAATATCCTCGTCCGAGGCAATCAGCCTCTCAAAAATGGCGTGAGAAAGGAATCTTCTTCCCCACCAGATCACCTCGCGTTGATTAGCATGCCGGAGAAATCGTCGAGAAGATTGAGGCTTTTCCGATTCTCCCCATTGACCTTCGCGGATAAATTTCTTGAAATTTTTGTCATACTGTCGAAAAATATCGAATATAAACCAATAACCCAGAGAAAGAGCAAAAACCAAAAACAGCCCTATTCCTATATTGCCCATGCCTTTGAGTTCTGCTGTGACGAGGGATGATTCCAAAATTCTTGATTCAGCGGCGAGGGATGAAGCGGGAGTAAAAAATCCGACGAACGAGGAAAGGATGAGGACGGGAAGGATAAACTTGAACATACCGCGGGAGGGGGAAAGGTTTTTAATCGAACCGACGCTGTTTTTAAATTTCTCACTGATCATGACCAGCCAACCGCCAATCTGCTCAAAGGAGTTTTGATTATGGAATTTTCGCCAGCCGGCGAAAACCGCGACGGGATTCCAGAGTCCGATAAGCAACAAAACAATCACGGCGGGCAGTAGGATTCCTGGAAAGGCGAAAGTGTTTACCGTCTCAGATTCCGACAAACGTTTTACAAGATCCAAAACATAAGCGATATTCCGATCCGTTGTTACCTGAGGGCCAAAATCTTCTCTCAGGAAAGCCATTCCATTTAATTCTCCATACATAACGAGATATTGAACTACATAAGCGACCACCTCATGAGGGGAAAGATAAAAATGTCTTCCCGTCCTTGTAACCTGTCTTCCATCTCTCTGAATTGAACGATTTAATAATAAACGAACCATCATGTCCTCTGTCCCATGCCTCAGATGAAGGAGATTTTCTCTACTTTCTTCATCCACAGAAACAAAACCTTGCTGTTTAAATCTAGCCAAGTCTTCTGACTCAACCACACTCACAAATCGGCCATTCATCCTGGTTATCCACCGATGGTCACTCAAAATAAATAATCGTCGCTTCGCTAAATCCTCGTCGCCTAACGCATAGAGAGTGGCAAAGAATTCATCCAGAGGGAAAAATTGATTTCCAGCACTGATTCCCACAAAGCCGCTGTGTCTGATAATCTCCTGCCACATTTCCAACGGGAAGAAATTGGCAACCCAATGACCTAATTCATGAGGAATAACTTCCTCGTTACCCGCGATACCCCAAAGTGCCCTATTAGTAATTTTGATTGAATCTCTTGGATTCAAAGGAGTATGTCCGCCTTCGTCTCTTTCGATTTCTCTTCGGCTACTCGAACGAAACTCAATTCGCGCAGGAATAGGAGCGTTTCTTATTCTTTGGCCGAGAACGGGAACCAACTTCTGAAGCATCTGTAACGTTGTTAAATTTTCAAACAGATCATTCCCATCCATGCTTTGCAAATAAATATTTAACGTCATCGCATAGAGTATGGTGCGAAGATAAACCGCTTCGGCCACATCATCATTAAATTTTGCGGGATGATCTTCTTTCAAGCTTTCCATCAAGGCATACAGATCCTCTGCCGCTTTTTGATGGATTGTCAAATTCCGTTGAGAACCTTCTTTCAAATGCGGATTACTGTCCAACGCCTGGGACACATCCATGAGCAAAGCGACGGGAAGAATCCTAAGAACTTCGCGCAGCCCAGCAAGATCATCTAATGGATACGCTGCAACAAAATTATGTAAATTTTGTTTTAACGACGCGGCTTGAGCATAAATCTGGCCTAACAATTGGACAGTCTTTTCATGCCATTGACCTGCCTCTTCGAGCCGCGTTTCGATGACGCGGATGCGTGAATCAAGTGTAGAAAAATCTTCCAGCGATGTTACACCGGCTCGAAGGATTTCGACTTCTGCCAGATCTTCTCTGAGCCGCTGTTGAGTTAAAGAACCTTCAAAGAAGATTCCTCTTCCCATCGTTGTACGCACGGTGGTCAAACGGTCGTCGGTAGAAGTCACACGTTCTTGATAAAGCCTTGTTTCATCACTAACGGCTGCGAATAAGCGATAGACATCCACAATCAACGATTTCAGAATATTTTGAGAATACCCTTCTTGTGCCTTCTCTTTTATGGTCTGCAGTCTTGTCAAGAATTCGGCCCGCATTCTCCATGCGGCAGGAAAATTTCCGGTGATAGCGCTGTTGGTTATTTCAATTCTTCTATTTAAATCCACTTGCAATCTTGTATAGGCCTCGCGTACTTCTTTAATCTGTCTCACCAGACTAAAAACATCATTTCTCAGCCGGTCGATATCTGCTGCGATGGCGACCCGTGGAAATCTTTCTTTTAATAAGGAAAGCTGCCGATTGAAATCACTATGTTCTTCTTTACCTTCCAAGACAACCAACTCAGTCTCGATGAGCAAGATCACTTTTCCAACCGATTGTTTATTGGAAAGAAGTTCTGCAAAGCTTTGTGTTTGCTGTTCAAATCTTTTGATCCTCTCAACCGTTACGCTCTCTAACATAGCTAGGGCTGTTTCTATCTGACGGAGGAATTCATTCATCGCTTTCATTAAATCATCCGTTCCTCTATCCAATCCGGATTGATCTATTAATGATTGTATTTGATCCCGGAGATTCTCAAGAAGCGCCCGATAAAGCTGGCCGGACGTCCAAGCATTGACTGCTTGTTCAATTGTATCCACTGCATCCGTAGATCTGGCTAAAACCAAACCATTTTCAAAGGCTAAGAGTTGTTGGACAAGGGGTTCCTTCCTCATCAACGGCAAACCAACAAGTAACTCTTGAGCACTGGTAATAAGCCCATCCACTTCTTCTGATCTTTGCGCTACCGTTATCTGAATTTTCAATTGGACAAACTGACGTTCCACCACGGAAATATCTTCAACACTGGCGAGTCGATTAAGTTGTGCAGAAATATCTTGAACAAAAATCTGTAAGCGGGGTTTATGCCAATTATGTTCCGCTAGTTGAGACATCATTGAAGGAATATTCTGCAGTGAATAATCCAAAGTAAACAACGCAGCCACTTGATATGCAGTAAGCTGCAGCTCCTCGAGGAGATTGGATAAACTGCTTAAGTTTACGGCGGATGCAACCCGTTCAGAAATGTTCACGCATTGAGCGCACAACACTGCTTTTATTTGATCTGCATTAAAATTAAATGTTAAAGAATTTATATATTCACGCCTTTGTTCTGCGGCGGTTTTCACCCGAGTCGTCTCGTCTTGATAGACCTGAAGCTCATGTTGAATTTCTCCCAAGAGCGGGATTAATATTGAACCAAAAATTCTTTGTAGTTCTTCCAGTAAAGATACCGATTCAACGGCTTGAAGAGCGTTCTGATATTTTTGCATAAATGCTGTTCGGGCTTCCCAATGAATAGGCAGTGTTGTCATTGCCTCTAAAATATTCACCGCTGACGCGTTGAGCTGTTCATAAATTTTTAAAGATTCACGAATATTTGCATGCAGTGTTAAGATTTGAGACCCCAGAATCCTCAAAGGTTCTGCAGTATGTGCCGCAACAAATTCAGCCTTTAGTCCATCGAGCTGTGCTTGGAAGGCTAATCGCAAAGAGGCTGGTAAATGGCCCTTGATTAATTCCTGAACACTTTCTATCACCCGTTGGACAGAATAAAATCTTTCACTTAATTCAATAGAAGCGACAAAAGCCTCGGTTTGATTCTCAATCTCTACTGCATAAAACTCCTCATCTAACGGCAGACTAGGAACGCTAGCAAGAAGTTGCTGGTACACGCCGGACAGATATTCACGATGCCAATGATCAGCCGGCAAGCTACGAAGATGGTCTGCTGCCGGTTCAATAACTTCAGCGATCAATCGTGTTCCTCTTTCTTCAGCGGCTTTAATACGCAACAAATCCTGTTCAACTCTTTGTTCTATGTTATCAACACGTAAACGAATGCTTTGCAAGGCGTCCATGGTATCGGCGTTTTGCAAATCATTTTCATACCGCTCAAATATTCTGGCAAAAACATTCAAATAAGCCGGAGCATAAGGGCTTTTTGTTTTTTCTTGTTCAATTCTTTGTTTTAATTCTGAAATCTTTGCGACAATTCTTGATCCCAGGATGAAGAACTCTATTCTCTCGTTGAGTTCTCTCGCCAACGCATTCCACTTGTCTTGAAAAGAAGGAACCATGTTACGGTTGCTGCGTCGAGCGCTTGCTTCCGCATTCAACTCACTCAATCGTTGTTGCCACAGTTGTTCTTCTTGTGTACCTCTAAAATACAACTCGATCTTGACCGAAGCTTCAACGGCCCATCTTTGGTATTTCCATTGCCAGCCGACTATTTCAAGCTGACCAAATTGACGAGCTAATTTATTTAAAATATCCAAGTAATGATCCAATAAAATAGCGTCGGTCAAATCATATCTTATGAGTTGAATAGCTCTCATCAAATTTGGATTTAAAGGCATAGCAGAAAAATCCGTTAAAAGTTTCTGTATGTCATTCTTAATAAGAGTGTACTTCTCTACCAATTCTCGCGGCAGCCGCCCATAATAGTTTCTTAAATTGAATCGATCAGAATCATTCAATTCGGATCCCCTGCCTTGCAGTTGATGCAAGGCCTTCAGTGCCCCGGGATAATCTTCTCTATTTAAAGCGCTATTCAAATCTCGCAATAACTGGGAAACCGGTTCCGTCCTTAGCACAAAAACACCAGCGATCATTCCCAGGCCGGCGATCAGCATAATCGCTGCAGTTATTTCATTCACATTGAATCCATGTAAAGGCATGTTCACAAAGCTCATTGTCCCAGCCATAATCAATTTCTCTCCGGCGAAAACCACGACGGGGTTCAAGATTCCGATGAGTAATAAAATCAGCGCGAGGGAGAGAAGAATTGCGGGAATGACCGGAAGACTTAGCATTTGGTTATCTTCTTGAGAAACTCTATCTCGAGCCATCTCAATGAGAGGACGGGCTGACCTATTGAATATTTGTTGTTGATGTTCGGATAATTGTTCGAAGAGAAAAATAAGTAGCCTGGCATCTTGCGAAGATAAATTCGCTTTTCCGGTTTTCATTTGAGCGAGAGAAAAAACCAATTCTTTCAGAAGGGCTTTTCGCGTTGTGTCAGCAAGCAATTGTTCTGAGGCATAAAGATCAAAAATTCGTTTAAGTCGTTCTTGAAGATCTGTTAAAGGATTTGAATATGCGCTACTTAAATCAATTGTATAATTCCAACTTTTACCTGCTCGTTGCCTGCTCATATCCGGATACGAAATAAGTGTTGCGGCAAGAATAACATCGGCTTTCTTATAATGAGGAATATGCAGCTGTCTCGCCACTTCGGAAGCCGACATAAATCCGGCGGATTTAATGAGTTCATAGACCTGTCTCTCCTCAACTTCATGAGCAGAATTCTCAACTGCCATTCCCGCAACCGCCAGCGCGAGCATCATCAACAAGGAATTCCCGTCGATGAGAGATAGAGTCCAAGGCATCGTTTTTGAAGTGCTTTCAAAAATTATTAGTAGAATAACCGCTATAGCCCCGACAAAAAGGCGGAGGGAAGGATTGAGGAAAAGGGATTCAAGTGGGCTGGTAAAAATATTTCGGATGGATAAAAGGCTATTCTTGAATCTTGTTGCTATCAGCACCAGCCAACCGCCAATCTGCTCAAAGGAGTTTTGATTATGGAACTTTCGCCAGCCGGCGAAAATAACGACCGCGGCGGCCAGAGTCATGATCATCAATAAACTTCCCTCAACGACGGTGAGGTTGGAGTCTTGCGGAGGCAGAGATAGTTTGACAGGATTTAAGGATACGGTTACAAATACAAGAAAGTGACTGTCACCTTTATTTTTTACCCGCGCCAGATAATTTTTAAGCTGTACAAAAATTCTTCTCCCATTTTGCATCCTGCGCCCGACGATCATCCAGGCCGCGGCGACTACCGCCACGATGAACACCCCCATCCCCCATCCCGCAAACATCGTCGGGGTGAAGGCGGGGAGGGATTCGGAAGAATTATCAACCGAGACGTCCGAACCACGGACACTCTGAGGTAAGAGCGAATTTAAAAGAACGGTAAAATCGGTCGTGAGAATTCCGTCTTGAGGTTGATAGGAGTATTTTAAAGAAACCCTGACGAGCTGCATTAAGTATCGGACGGATTCAAATCCTTTCCCTTCGTTCACAAAATGGATTTCTAACATTCTGACACTCTGTCCGCTCGAGGCGGCTGGAACATTCAGGGCAAGATCCACGGCATTTTTAACCAGCATATCCCAATAATAGTCCTCACCTATACCGTTTTGCTCAACAACTAATCGTAAGAGAAATCGGTCCTTTCCTCTTCGTACTGGAATCCGATAAAATTCAAATCGCTGCTCCTTTAGACCTCTATGACTACGATTTATTGCATTATCGATGAGCTCATTAAGCGTGATAATCAGGTCTGAGCCTTTGAGCGTTTGGATGAGTTGTGGACCTAAATAGCTATGGATGATTTGTTCCAATTCTCTGGAATAAGAATCAGCCCTCGTAATGAGTTTATAATTACGAAAATGCAATTTAGCTCCTGTGAGATTGGTAATAACGATTTCGTTTTCTCCCACGGAATAAAATACATTGGCCAATACTGCGGCTAATGCCAGAGAAATGATCACTTCCCATCCCGCGAGCGTCGTCGGGGCGAAGGCGGGGAGGGAAGCTGTTGAATCTTTTTTCTTGACACTATCCATAGCGTAAGATATATTTTCTACGCTTACCACAGGAGCATTAGAAGATGAAGAAATATCCGTCCATTTTACGTTGTTATTCGCGGCCCGAGGGGGATCAATATATCGGGCAATGCTTGGAATTAGACCTAGCTGTCCAGGCGGATTCCACTCTGGCAGTTCGCCGGAAGATGGAAGAGTGCCTCCAAAGTTATTTAGAAAGTTTAGATCCCCAAAACGTGCGTGACCTGTTTCCTCGCCCAGCGCCGCTTCACGTGTGGGTGGATTATTACCGGGTATGTCTACTAGTCGCGCTCCATCGGGTTCTCCATCATCTAGGAAGAAACGTCCAGGTGTTTCAAGAACAAATCGTCCCTCAGCGCTTCGCCATTCATCATATGTTATTTCCTTGTTATCGATAGCCATAACAACTTTATATCCTTTTGCTTGAGCTTCATTAACCAAGAAGCTCAAAGGTTCTACCCCTAGAATATCGACCTCTTGAAAGATGGTTCTTAACAAATCCCCAAACTCTTCAACAAACTCACCGGTTCCCGTATCCAGATCTACGGCCGAGATTCTATTTTTATCTAAAAATACCCTTCTAATCAGCTCAACAATCGTCAGAATACCCTCTAAAGTGACAACGGGGAAAACCAATGAATTGTTAGCAAAATTCCCAATCTTCCTAGCAAACATCCTTCTGACACCGTAAGCGATGAGGACCACCACAACCGCCACAGCCACCACCATCCCCCATCCCGCGATCGTCGGGGAGAAGGCGAAGGAGGTTTCGTTTCTATAGCGAAGTCCCATCACAAAATACAACCATTCTTTTCCTGCGAATTCTTTATAAACTCTTCTCATAGTCATTCTGGCCGCGGATAAAGACATCAGGCCGGTCTCTTCTTCATCCGCTTGTTCACGGCCGTTCAATCTCGCCGGACCGCGACCTGAAGTCAATTCCATCAAATGTTTCTGACTGATTCGATTGGAATAGAATTGATGATCGAATAATAATTTAAAGGCTCTTTGCATATAGCCATGCCCTCTAAACTCATCAAAGATTTCGATCGTCGGGAAATCCCCTGCCCAATGACCTTCTTTCTCGAATAAATAGAAATTGGCGAACCCAACCCATCGATTGAGCCGAAGGTCGATGATCAGCATCACTGCATTATTAATCATTCTATTCTTGCGAGCCTCCAGTTCCAGCACAACAACCCATAAATTACGACTCATCACGTCGATGACTCTGGTGAACGGCTGGGCCTTGAAATGACCTAACCCCGCGGCTTCGCTATAGACTCGACGGATTATGTCTCGCTGCCTTCTCACTGTCCCGATTCCCAGGAACGTTCGATAAGAACCGCCTCTTAAATTCCGTCGAGCTTCTTTCGATAACTTCATTTCCTTAATCTTTACGGATTCCATAACCGCCATGAAAAGCCCAAAGAGAAGTAAATCCAGGACGGTTGCCATGGGAAAGACGGCTGTTTGCGCCTGCAGTTCTTTCTGGCTAATATTCTTAAATCCTTTCACCCATTCTTTGCCTAGATCATCGCGGCCTACTCCTCCCACCAGAAGATTCATACCTAACCCCTTTCGTTCTCCCCAGGGAGTCCAGTATGTCTTTTCTTTATCTCCGACGATAAATTCGATAATACCAAACAATATTCTCTGTTCTTTATACGCCACAAACCTTCTCACTAACCCGGCCAGCGGGCGGCTCAAATCACTAAACTCACGGCCGGTCTTTGCTTTCAAATATCTATTCAAGTCAACCTTGATATCCTGTCCGATTCCGAATAATTCCTCCCCGCTGATGAAATCTTGTTTCGCTTCCAATGTCTGCAACGCTTCACTCTTCCAAATCGTCTCATCCGAACCATTGGTGATTCCCAGGATTTTATAAGCCCAGTCTTTTAATATTGCTAACTTAGTTACATTGGCGTGTTCCTGCGCCACCCCGTTAATAATTTTTACTCTCGGATTCGCCGCCAATCGTCTGGCCAAATCCAACCGTCCATCCATCACCACAATATCCGGAACCAACGCTGCTCCTACGTGCGATCTCAACCATTCGATGTTGGGATACACCGGCAGCGCCGCTGCCTCCGGTGTGTGTGTTGTTAACACAATCTGTGTTTGATCAAAAATACTTCGCTTCCCGTTGATAGAAGATAAAATAGCTGAGCTTGAAATTCTATCCGGCGGGGCGTGGGCGAAATAGGTTGAATACGCGCTGTGAATTCCATAAACGATCATCCCGATCACACCCAAAACCCCAATCGCCGCCAGCGTCGCTATGGGCATCTCGCCGACGGATGAAAGGGAGATTCGGAAGTTAGAAATAGCCATATACAACCCAGCGAGAATAAGCGCCATAATCCCAATGAATATTCCTCTCAGATCCGGGAGGATAATCATAAAATTTTTATCCTCGCTTTTTTCTTTTGTTTCGGATGTTTTTAAAATTTCTTGCCTTATCCTCTCTATTCTTGCTGAGGCCCCCGTTTCAATTTCTGTTCCTCGAACTAATTGTCTCAACTCTTGAGGCAAACCTTGATTAAAACCAGACTCGCCAGGAAGAATTAAAGTGCCGGTAGTAGTCTCTCCTCGAGAAAGAACAATGGATGGAGGACTCACGATATTAGATTTAGTAACCACTGGATCTTGGATAGGATAAGAATCGCCCTCTTCGTTAAATACTCGTACAGGAAAATTAACACTGATTAAAGCAAGCATTTGCTTGATCAAAATTTGGAGAGGTTCATAGTCTGTCGCTACAATATCTTCAGGATGGTTTCGCATAGCCTCAATAAAAAATTGAATCGCTTCTGAATTTCCCAAAAGATGTCTTTGTTCTCCATCTCTGAATTCTATATACCCAGACATCAGAACATGCAGTATTTCCTCATCTGAAAATCCGTTAACTAATCCACCGGCGGTGAATAAAGCCACCACCTCAAAAATACTTTGCTGATGCAAAACGCTCGTTGGATCACGAACATCTTTCACCTCTTCCCCATCCAGTAATCCGACCTCTACTCTTATATTAGGAAAATAATAACCAAAATCTTCTATATGAACTCTTAAATTTCTTCCTTGAGGGTCATAAAGAAGATCTGCAGATCGGCGAGACCGCCTGACAACATCAGGATCTATGTACATAAATGGCCTCATCAAATATCTTCGTTGATGAGTCAGCATAGTGATCGCTGAATGGACTTTACCCTGCTTCGATAAATTGATAATCTGCGCCAGGCTCAAAAGAAAAGTCTTTTGATATCTCTTAAGAATTTCCTCTTGAGACAAATAGACCATACTTTCTCCCATATAAATCAGCATCTGATAGGGGGCCGTATATTCGACCTGTCCTCTCATCGCTTCATAATGGATATCGGTGATATTCCCGCCGGCCTGCGCGATGGCCATTAACCCTTCATATTCTGCCCAAGCCCCCCAACCAGGGAGTCTTCTGTCATTGAATTGTTTGAGAACATGAAAACGGATTTCTCCATTTGGTCCGCGGGCGGCTAATCTAATCACATTACGGCCCCAGGGAATGGATGGATTTTCAATGGCGAGGTCTTCTTTAAAACGGGATCCTGCGATAAGAAACTGATTAGCAAAACGATGGATAAATTCTTTAACATGAAGATCACCCGGCTGAACGCAACCAAATAACCGAATGATGACAAAGAGGGCATCTTCGGGAAGATGTCTGGCCAACATACTTAACCAAAGAATTTCCTGTCCATGTAGATTTCGGAAAATATCTTGCCTTGACCGGCTGTAATTGAATAACCACGATGCGTTCAATATTTTTATAATCTGTTTTACCTTCTCTTTGGCTTCTGATAACGATAAGGCATATGATCGAAATTCTTCCGGTCCCATTTCAACCATAGCCATCAGCGCTCTTGAAACATCCGAACCTTCATATTCATATATTGCTTTAATAGCGTCCCCGCGCGTCTGTTGGTCTGTCACGGCCTTCAATACATTTAAAACTGACGCTATCAACTGTCCATGACCTGGAGCGATAGGTTCCCACGTACTTGCTCCTCTCAAACCTCTCTCCCATAATCCCAATAAGCCACATCCCGACTCTTTCAACATAATCATGATTTGCTCAAAATTATGTTCAGCCTCAGAGAGTATCCGCGCATATTCTCTAAATTCTTCCGGCCCCATTTTTACAATGGCTTGAAGTGTTCTTAAGATATTTATATTTTCATTATGATAAACCGCTCGAATGGCATAGCGGCGTGCCTTCGGGTCGGCCACAGTCTTCAAAATATTCAAGACATGGATAATGGTACCGACTGCCTGATTTTTATCTGTGGAGGCTCCTCGTAAAGCCCGTCGCCAGGTGTCTTCGAGAAATCCCAGAGAAGAAATTCTTGATTCTTTAAGTATATTCATAACTTCTTCAAATTTCTCTTCTAAATCCTCTTCGGCTTTTCTCAAAAATGAAGCATATTCCATTAATGTCGTTACAATCCTTTCCTGTAAAGCCATCCTCTGTCTTCCCAGATACACCCAGTTGGATTCAAACATCCTTCTTTTTGCAATGAGTTCAGAAACCTGACTTTTTAAAGAAGTCAAATCCTCCAAAATCCAGCGGATGGCATTAACGTGCAGATGTCCGCCGATGGTTTCAAGCCTCGAAAATAATTCTCCAATGCGTTGGGCTATACTCACCTGATCTCTGCGGAATAGATCATGCGAAAGGTTTTGGATTATTTCAAGACGATAGAGTGCTTCTTGTTGAATCACCAATTTCAGCTCTTCATCCAAATTCTTTAATATTCCATATTGTTCTATCAAGTCTTCTTGTCCCCGACGGCCCAAAAGCTGCAGAACGTTCAGGGCAAGACGCTGCGAAGCGAGGCTTCTTTCAAAATCCAATTCTTTTGTTTGTTCCTCAATCAGACTAATGGCTTGAGCGGTATCTTCCATCAATCGAGGAAAGACTTGTGTTTTTAATTTATTCCATAAAACGTCGACTTCTTTTAATAATTCCTGGATTGTTTTCTTGTCCGGATTTTCTCGTCGGATATCTGCAAATCTTTTTCGTATCTGATCGATAGCCTCTAAATTGCTTCTGCGCGAAATTATTTGTAGAATCACTGGATCATTAAATAATCTTCGCAGTATTCTAAGGCTATGTTCTAAGTCACGGTCTATTCCATTTAAAACAGTTTGATATAAAGCCCTTGGGGAGTTTTCCGATCTGTTTAGTCTTCGTAAATCCTGGACAGACACAGAATTTGTTTCCAGATACTGGATCAATTCCTGTGACTGCTCTAGAGAACCACGCACGCGGATCTTTTGTTGCTCTGATAAAAGCATGTATAATCCAATTATTTTCTGGTAATAACGATTCAACTCTTCCCATATGGCCCGGCGCATCTGGATCGATAAAGAGTATTCTGATTTATATCCCTGTTCGAAAACCTGATTCTTTAATGCTTCACTTCTTTCTGCGTTTGGAATAAGTCGATATAATTCTCGCAACTCGCCCGAAGGCAACAACTCAAGGAATTTTCTGAAATCGGTTGGAATTGAGCGCTCAAATAAAATTTCTTCTCCATTTGAAGCGGCCATCATAACAATGAATGGAAAACTACCTATGCTCAAAATCCATTGAACTGATCCGTGAGAAATTAATGTCGCCATCCAGGTTAAAGCTAAGAGCGAGGAAATACCAAAATGATTCAACGCCAGGCCAATCAAGACCGCGAGACTCATTGCAAAGACGATCCAAGAAAGGGACTTTTGGAAGATATTGAAAGCTCGATTCTGTGCCAGGATCGTCGAGCGGGCGCTTTTAAGGATTAAGTACATCATTAGAATGACAGCCAAAACCCCGACCGCCGCGAGCGTCGGCATTTTTTCGACGAGAGGGAAGAATAATTGGTGGGAACTCAATCCATTTGATGGAATAGAAAGAATAGATTTTTGAATCCTTTGTTGAATCCTTATATCTTCCCGGACTCGAGAGATATAATTCCTTTCATAGGGAGGTGTATTTTCAAAAATGAAAGGTATTTTTACCCAGGCGTTGGGTTCTTTACTTTTTACTAAACCTTCCACTACCGGTGGGAATACTGACCATATATCTGCCACTTTATGCTGAAAAACACTGATAGTGGTTTGAGTTTTTCTGGAGTATAAATTTACAAAAAGATCATACAGCGGGAGAGAAGATTGGAATATTTCTGGAATCGTTCTCATTACCTCTTGTTTATAAATATGAATATTAGTCATCCCTTGAGAGTGAGCCGTCTCTAAAATTCTCTGTTGTGCTAAATTAGTCATAAATGGAATAACTATATGCAAGTGTAGCTTATTATTTACTTCTAATGAAAAAAGGCTGGAGGAAATTGTGTCGATTAAAGATGTGATCTGGTGGGCACTATAAGAGGCATCGTCAATGATAGCGATACCATAACCTTTATTAATCAAGGCCCGCATGCGCCTTCCTCGTAATTCATTGAGATTCAAAACTTCTGCTGGCGGAATTAATCCTTTTTCCCGGAGTAAATCATAGACCCATTTATTGCTCCTATGAACAATTTGCATTTTAAAAATAGGAGATACTCCCCTGCTGGTAACCACAAAATACCGCTGGTCTCCCAGATTTCTTCTAAATTCTTCTGCAGCCTGTGCAAGTTTTAATTCAAATTCATCTTGTTCAATATAAGTAATGTTTTCTACTATAAATCTGGCGAGTTCCTGTAATTCTTCAGGATGTGTCTGTATCCATCTTTGCGCATTTTCTTGACGGAAAACATCCAGGAGAGGTCTGGGGACGATCCTTTTATAAGATACTTTTTTATTTGTTTTGAGATAAGTAGCGATAATCGCTCTCTTGCTAGCCTGTGGCATTCTAAAATCAGGAATGCCAAGTGTTGATTCTATCTTACTTATCGCTTGTTCAATTTCCTGCCTTCTGAATTCTTCTGATTCAAATTTTAAGAATTTGTTCTTCAAATTCTGCCAATGATACTTGCGGATGAAATACACAGCGACGAAAGCCAAGACCGCGGCCATCGCACCCAAAACCCCAATCGCCGCCACGATCGGCATTTCCCCGACGAGCGGGAGGGAGAGTTGGTGAGACCTTACCCAATTGGGGTCATAGTCAATTGCGGCATAGTAATCATGGAAATATTTTATGATATCGGATGCGCGCTCATAAATTTCACGACTTTTATCTTGCAGCGGTTGAATGATATCTTCCATCACTTGTTTTTCCATGTATTTCGCATCAGGATCAGCTCTAAAACGGGCGATATCACGAGCGATATAGATAAAATGAGTCATCTCTCCTTCTAATAATCTGTCCTGCCATGCTTCAGCGAAAAGGAATTTTTGTTGTGTATGGAAGGACAGAGGATATCCCAGTCGATCACGTCCCTGAAATTCCGCAACACCTTTCAAGCGATACGTCTCTGCCCGAACGTCTGTCAAAAAGCCGCGCATCAATTCTTGTTCTTCACGACCAAAATTATATTTCCTAAACAAGACATCCAGCCGTTTAGCGAAAACGTCTTCTAAATCACGTCCTTTCCAGATAATCGCGCCGTTGGCATCCGCAATGTGACCCCACTCATGGAAAAGGAATTCTAAAAGCACCAGAAAATATCCCTCCACATAGGCCTCACGTTCATCGTTATTAAGGGAAGTCTCCCTGTAGACCTTAACCAGATGATCGACGTTGTACATAGCTATCTTCTCAGAGATTGAATAGCGTAAGGAATGAAATTCATTAGGCTCAATCCAATCGCCGGGCATTCTTAAAGGAGTAGTCGGATCAAATAAAGCACGTTCTGGAACATGGCTTAGCGCTTGATCAAAATACATTAAAGCCCATTTAAGATCGGCAATGATTCTCAGTTTGAGCTCTTCATCTAAAAATTCGGCCACCTTGTCAATCGATAAGATGATTCTTTTTTCGTTACGAACAACATAAAGCAAGAATGGAGGATAGGAAATATTATCTGTTTGAATCACGGACATAACGGCAACGACAACCAAACCAACCACAACCCCAATCGCCGCCACGATGGGAATTTCTCCGAGGAGCGGGATATATATTCCATACTTCTTAGAAGCATCAAAATCTCTATTCTGCTTTTCCAAAACTTCGGCTGCAGTTTCCTTTAATGATTGCTTGTTTGCAATCCCAAAAGAAGTTTCAATGTTATTGTGTGCGGAGAAAATTTCTGCCGAACCAGACTGCGCCAGGGCAGGAACCACTATGAGAACGGCGAGGGCAGCAACGAAGAGCGGTTGGATAAAAGCAGATAACCAGCGACGAGCGGACACCGGCGGGGCGTGGGCAAAATAGGGTAAAGAAGCGTTACGAATTCTAGAAACGATATTCCCGATCCCTCCCAAAATACCGACGGATAAAATGATGTTTAAAATTTCCAGATTTCCAAGCACCGCCGCGGGAGAATTATTATTGACAGATACTCTGCTTTCTTTTATGCTTCTTCTTGCACTTCCCCCGATTTCATTCCCCGCTAATTCATTAACCACGAAAGGAACAACCGCTATGAAGAAGAAAACCACCAGCAAACCAGATTCATTCACTGCCACCGAAGTCGGAACACTCATCGAAGAAGTAAACTCCAACATTGCAATCATTGCTGAGGGCCAATCGGCTTTGCGAGATTCTGTGGAAGATCTCAAGAATAAAGTTGATCGTTTAGAGAACAAAGTCGATGTGCTGGGGGTGAAAGTCGACATCCTCGGGACTAAAGTTACCAAAGTAGAAACGATTCTCAAAAGCCATGACGAAAGGCTTCTTAGAGTTGAAGAGATTATTGCTAAATAATTCTTCGGTAAGAAAAAGTCCTGCGCAAAGTGATTTGCCGCCGAAGTAACCCCGGTGGTTACCGGGCGGACTGCTCCGAGCCAAGAACCAGGAGTTAAGAGCTTTACTCTCGCCGCGGGTTGGGTTGGAAGTTGGCGATCGGTTGTGATCAAGATTTCAGGAGTATCTTCGTTGGGGATGGGTTGATTGTTTTGATTTTCTAGAGATCGAGGAGAAAGCCTTCCATAGCCCAATAAATTAACGATCCATGACCCGACACCCAAAGCGATCCATAAGAATGTTTCGCCGATGGGAACGATCATGGTGGAGAGAGTAGGAGAATTTCGTCGATCTTTCTTCAGAGATTGTAGAAGGGTTTCGTTTCCACTAACCAAATCAACTCCAAAAATCTCGGCATTTTTATTTATAGAAAGAAGTTGTTCAGGTCTTTGCGGATGGACAAGAAGAACTCGAGAATTCGCTCCTTCTTCTTTTAGGCCTAAAATACTTGCAGAATCAATAACTCTTAATCTATCATTTTCGCCGCTCATAATCTTTTTATCTCCCAACATAATCCATTGGTCATGCGGCATAAAGCTAAAGGAAATATCAAATGTCCAAGGATGACCCAGGTTAGAAAAGATAACTTCGATGGCTGATCGGAAAATTTCAACGGCCCGGGCTTCATTAGGGCGGATGGGGCGCGCATGTGGAATCTGTGGATAATATTCGGTCTTTAAAATAGGCTGATAATGTTCCGGTAATTGGAAGCGCTCGGCATCCCGACGGACTCTACCGCTTTCACTGGCAATATAGATTTCATCTCCTATCTTTAAGGAGATTTCTCGACGCTGCGGACTCAATCCTAAAATATAATTTTTATTGATAAAATAATGCTTCTGTTCCCCCATATCTCCTGGATAGGTGATGATTCCTAATACATTCTGATCAAAAATAACAGCTGAATATTTTCCTTCCACCTCTTTAAACTGTAAGGGCCCATCCTGGTTTAAGAAAACCTTTAAGATATCCAGGACGGCTTGAGCTTGCTCCCAATTACGGATCTGATGAAAACCTTCATCCTGGACAATTTGTAAAACGTCTAACCTTTGGGCAATAATCATATAATTATCGTAAGGTTTTTCTGCGCCCTGTTCAAGGGACTCAGACCAATAACTCCGAGGACGATCTACCGGAAACTGATCTTGTTTAAAAAAATGAATTTTATATCCGCCCTGCCGAAACCATTCAATATAATCTGAGAAAGGAAAATATCGTTCATTGCTTTGAATAATAAAATAGCCGCCTCGACGAAGTTTTGACTCTTGCTGAATAAGACGATTAAACCATTTAAGGTAAGTGCGCCAGTTGAACTCTTCAAAATTATTCGAAAGAAGATTCTTCGTGGGAGCGGCCATATTGTCCATATTCATTTCAATGATGATATCAAAGGCCTCCGGTAATCTTGAGTCAAGCAGCGAGTGAACAATTTTTTCTTCTAACCCTTGCCAATCTTGGGAGACAATCTGACTAGCTTTGTCCTGCTTATATGGAGTTGGAGCCTCGAGTTCCAAACCAAAAATTTGAGCATCAGGGGCAATCCAACTATTTCCTTCTTCCTTCATCTGTTCTAACTGACGAAGAGTCCATCCTTTTCCTGTACCATAATCGAGGATAAATCTAGCTTGAATACCTAATAATTCCTTCAAGGTTATCCCGGTGAAGGCTGAGTCTTCACTCTCATGGCCGGAGGATACCGCCATCCCCATTACAAAAATGCCAGCCCCCAAGACCCCGAATAAACTTAAGCCCGATGAAGACAGCAAGAACCCGACACCCCAAGCGATCCATAAGAGTATCCCGCCGACGGGGACGATCATGTTTGATAAAGTCATGCCTGTGTGATTAATTCCTTGATCTCGATCATAAATCAATTCAATCTTTACAGGAACTCGACGATGAAGTCCTAAAAACTCCCTCGTGATTCGGAATATTCGAGTGACCTTATTCAATGGAAGAATGTTCTTTGTCTTGCCTAGCGCACCATTGCCTCTAACATGAAAATCGCTATCCGGTGCATCTGTTTCAATAGCGTATCCAACATATATAGACTGCAAATCGCCGCCAAATACATATTGCCTAAAGACATCGCGACCCCAATCAGCACCTTCCCCCGATAGGTTGCTAACTGCGCCTGTATTAAATAATGATTGAATAGCTTCCCAACCCTTGACTCCTCGATACCATCTTCCTTGAACTATTAAGTTCATTTGACCAAGTATTCTTGTGTTTAGATGTGAAAGATTTATTTCATCATTCCCCACCAAGTTTTGTTCTGGCGAAGCAAATCCGGAAGCCATGGCGAAGATAAAAATCACCGGTAGGATTTGAAGCATTTCTCCGACGAACGAGAAAGAGAATTGGGCTTTAATTTTCTTTCCTTCCTCCATCAAAGCTTCACCGATCGCCCACGTATAATCCGGTCGGTCGCCGGCCAAAATAAGCTGGGCTTGGATATCTTCGGCGGGAATATCTATCGCTCCACCGACATTGAACACTTTAATTCCGGCGACCCTTAAAACATGAAAATCATTCCCATAAAAATCATCGCCGAAGTACCCGACATGCGCCCGGTTTAAGACGTTACTCTCTATAAAATCTTCCAGGGACTGGCCCTTGCTGGCGCCGATATCGATGGCGCTGGTGGCGCTGGGGATCATTGCGTATTTCTCGTCGACAATTATTTTTTCTGTTAGCAATATAATAATTTTATTACGAAGGGTTTTGCCAAGATTGATTTCCGTGACGGTGTTTCCACCTCGGAATTTAAACTCACTCAGAAGGGCCGTGACAGTTGTTTGAACAACCCGCCCCTTCCCGCCCTCTCGTTTTTCCATCCAGAATGAAGAACGCTCGGCTGGATATCCTGCGGAAGGTCTGAACACAGTGATCCTCCAGTCTGAATTTCCATCGATCCAGCTAGAATCCAATGCCCTAATGGTTCCTCCCCGCTCCGGATTCTTTTCTTCCTCGACAAACGCCGCTTTAAAACTTTCTTTTAATACTGCCGCCTCCACCGCCGGAAGATTCATCTGTGTTAAAACTTCATTAACGGTCTGATGATATAAATGAAGCAGGACGTCATTTCTTACCAGTTCATTAAAGAACATCTCAATTTTTGTTGTTTGATCTTCCGAGAAAGCATATTTTCCTTCAAATTTCTCATCGTGAATCCTTTGAATATCCTGATCGTTGATCTGGAATATAACCTTGACGCCGCTGGCATAGATGGTTAAGTTTTTCATTCTCTCTAAAGAATTGTGGCTCTTGAGATATTCCACCAACGGTTCGCCGATGCGGCTCATAAGCCTGGGCAAAGCGCTTCCGGAGATGAGGGCAATCTTACGTTCAATGAGTAAATCTGCCAGAAGATCGATGACAATTTGTGTTTGTTTCTTTTCTAAATCTGCTACTTCAATATCCAACTTTTGCGCGATCTCCCGCAGGATCTGGCCGGAGTACAAGAGCGTCATATCGATATCAAATGCCAACGCGCCATTTCCCGTCGGAAGAAGTTTTGCCAATTTGCTGGCGTTGTTTAACTCTTTAATCATCGAAAGCCGATTGCCGGCCCAATCCACCATTTCACTTCTTATAACCCAACGCATCACCAGGGCGAGGACAACCACCAAGATAACGGCCGTAGTCAATGCTTGCCACTCGACCGTGAGGATTGGGGAGGATTGGTTATCGGAAAAATCCTTGGGGTCTTTGCTTCTAATAAATTCTGCATAAAGCGAAAGCTCAATCCTGGGCGTCGGAAGCGCAGAAAGCGGTTGTTGCAATAATTCTTGATGAGCCTGTAAAACTAAATTGGTGATGACTTTTCGCCCCTCTTTTCTTAAGCTTTCAGCCAGTTGCTCAATTACCATCATTCCCCAATTAAGTCGTTCCAAGGGAGTCATAAAAATTTTCTTCTGACCAAGAAGAGTCCTGATGAACCATTCCATCGTCGCTATATCGGAACCTTCGAGGGTAAAGAAAGGATTAACCGCCCGTTGTAAAGTGATAACCAAATCAGCCACGGTGGTTTGTGCCTCAGCCAGACGACGTAAATTTTGAGATAACTCAGTATAAAACCTATTCGTACTTCGATTAGGATATCGCCCGAGAGCAATATCTTCGGCATGCCCTATTTCTTCAACAAGGACACTCTGCATAAAGGCCCATAAATAATGCCGTGGAGAGTTAAAACGCGCGGCCTCTTCTTGAATCAATAACTGCAGTCGAGCTTCCACATCCGAAAGCAGAGGAATTAATTCTCGATCTCTACGTTCTTTCCAACGGACGAGAACTTCATCTTTGTACAGACGAAAAGGAATTCCTTTTTCCACGGTTTCCATGAATGGTCCGAAATAAAATTCATTCTCAATAACATTCTGGAAAACGACCACCGCAAAATATCCTCTCCGGGTAATTCCGGCATGAGCATAGGCATATCTTTGGGCCTCATTAGGTAATTGGGTTAATGAATTCAATATCAATCCTGATATTTCTTTTCCCGGAGAGAATTCATAAATTTTATGTTCTATAACACGATAAGGAAGAATAATGCCGCCCATGGGTAAGGGCAGAATATCAAAACTGTATCCCACTTTAAGCAGTAGTCTATTTAGTTCAACAACAAACGTGGGGAGATTTTCTTCTGGCCCCGTTGAGGTGGCTGTAATTCCACTGTTTACGATCCACTCGATATTCCCTTTAGCCAATCGCCACTCGTTCATTAATTCTTTAAACGCCTTCTGAACATCTAGAGAGAAATGGTTAAGCCGTCCTTCTATCCGACTCAAGGCTTCCATAAAATCCTGCTCAGATAAAATATTCTGAATCAAATAGGGAATCTCTACTTCCATCAATTGTTTGATTTCTTGTTCCGGAAGTTCATTAAAGCTTGTCCCGGAAAAGCTGGCCGCCAGGATGATAACCATAAACATCAATGGCAGGAGCTGAATAATTTCTCCGGCGGCGGGGAGGATGAGGAGGTGATGGTTAGGCACATCCCGATAGGGGTTATTCGCAGATGCATATCTCGGGTCTCTATCAAAATATTCTATAAGATTAATAAGATATGTTAGAGAATGTGCACTAATATCACGATTAGACAATTTTTGAATATCCCGCCACCGGGATCTTCCGAGAGCCTTTTTGATCGGCCCCTCATTTCCCTTCCAATAATTTATCAGAAGAGCCTCTTTAACTTCTCCATTATGAGCCATAAAATCAATGCCTTCTGTGTCCTCAGCATAGTGCGTATTCCTTTCTAGAGGTTTTTGAATTAATTGAAGAGTAATCCATTGTGTCATCCCTTCATTTAGGCCCCTGGATAAAAATCCATTTGCCTGGGTGTGAAGAAGCTCATGAACAGAAGTTTCTAAAAGATCATAATTATCTCTACTGACAGAAATAAATATTATTCCGGGATAAAATAAAGGTACCGCGGCTGGAATAAGTTTCAATTCGATATCTTCAAAGAAGGCGAGACGATGATTTAGTTTGTAAGTTAATCCGATCGTTAACATATGATCAGAAACGATCTGCTCCGCTTTGCGGAAAGTCTCGATTTGCACAGGAGCAGGCGACACCTCGGAGTCTAACATCTTTTTATTCTCCATGGCTCTTCTCATCAAGGATCCTCTAGTTTCATTGATCCATTCCACAGACAATCTTTGTCTGGAATTCCCATAAATAAATTTCTTTCGGTCCCTTTCACTCACGCTCATTTGTGGATCGACCAGAGTCTTTATTTCTTCTACAAAAACATCGAAGAGTTGTCCTGTTTTCTTAGCCGATAACTTTCTATTGATATATTTCTGATACTGCACTGGAATTGTTTGAATATTTTTAACGTTTTGCCGTTGAATAATAAGTCTGAAAACAATCCCTATCGCAATCAGTGCAGCCAGCGCGAGGGCGGCGGGGAAGATGAGCCGTTGCGGTTGATCTGATTTAGATTGTTGCTCCTCCTTTACAATTGAATCCAATCCCGCCGATAACTCCTCAGCCTCCTTCAAGCTTTCCCGGGCCATTTCGAAAATTTCACGCATGACCTTATGTGTGGCCTGCTGATTTTCTTCTACTATCCGTCGAAGAGTGTCCAGGATTAAGACTTCCAGGGCGATTTGAGCCTCTTCAATTTTTCCTTGGGCAATCCAGTCCCTAGCATCTGCGATAAATCCTTTTTGCTGTTCAATCATACGTTTATCGAACTGAGCCTGATACATGATGAATAAATAATCCTCTATCTTTCTTTCTTGATCATAATGATCCCAGCCCCGGATGTTATAAAGCTGCAGGTATTCTCCCAATAAGAGTTCCAAATCACCGGTTCGATGAAGACCATCTACATCCATGAGATATGTTTTTACATTTGGCTCTTGACCGGATTTATAACCTCTTCTAAAACTGTCCACTTTAAAATCAGCTATGTTAATGTTCTGGCTCAAGAACAATTCCAAAAGCTCGATGATTTCTGCGGGTTGAATAATATTTCCTCCGACGATTTTTTCCATCACGAAAAATTCATGATCATTCGAGATGCCTGAAGAAACTAATTGAGGAGACGCTTGCAGTTCGCCTGATTCACGGATGACCTCTAATGTCTCGGGCGAACTTCTATACCCCGGGAAGATATTGACGCGGATAACATACGCGCCGTAATCAAATACATCATTGGTGAGATTTCCACCTATTCTTGCTAACTCTCTTTCCTGATCGCCTTCCTTGATAAACAATCGTCCAACCTCTTTTTGGCGTTCATAGCGGATGTTTTCACTCCCGGCGATCAAGACAAAAGAAAGAATCGAAATAGATGACACCAGATCATTAATCAAGTGATGAACGATGGCAGACAGGATAAACCAGACGGGGACGGCGATGGCGGTTAAGATGATAATGGCCGCGGCGATCATCGAGGCGGGCAGCACGCCGAGTTTCATGACGAGCATACCCAGCCGCGTCAAGCGTATCAATCCATAGATAATCAATATCACCGCAGCTGCCTCTACGACGGAAAGCTTTAACTCTTCAAAATGAGATTCTGTAGCAGATTCAATTTTCATGCTAATATTCGCGATATCCTTCCCCATTAATTCCTGCAAATATTTGAGGATCCCGTCGATATGCAACGAGCCGACGCTCGCCCAAACAGAACCTCTCGTAAGTCCGGTATTGATCAATTCCCAGGCCATACGATGATCTCTCTGGTCAACTTCTCCTAAGAACTGTATATATAGATCAATCGCCTCTCTGGCCAGCATTTGATTTTCCTTTGTTGCAAATCCTCGCACTACCTGAAGAATCTCATTTTCGGTCGGAACGCGTTTTTCTCTAACGAATTGATTATTGAATTTCCTCCAGGCCGCAAAACCTTTATGGTTTGATAGTCGTTTTCCTATCGTCTTTAAAGGAGCGAGATGTTCCAAGGACTGCCGCCTAGCGTCATCGTTATCGAATCCATATATCAAAACTTTTTCGAAAGTATCCTGATCTGTTTTCTCGTCTCGTATTTCCCTGAAATTCAGATATAAGAGAAATTTTTCCGCCCCAAACAATGCCGGATAAATCTTGGTTACGGCTTCCTCATAATTTTCGATTCCTCTTAAATCCATGAGAGCAAACAGAACATCTAAATCCGTCATAGAAGCTCTTGCCCCTTCTAATAATTGATCCACTTCTTCCTTGGTAAACTCCAACATCATCGTATTGATCTCTGGTAAAACTTGTTGGATATCTCTCACGTCGGATTGGGCATGGCCAATAACGTGACTTTCATTCCGGGAAAATACACCAATCCTTTTTCGATAAGAAATACTTGCCGGGGAATCTTTTCCGGCCTCGAGATCCTTTGCGTCATAGATTCCTCGGAGATATGTTTCAAGATTTTCCGGATGTATGTGGGAATGGCCGGCCAAATAAATCTTCTTTCCATTCTGCAGTTGTATAATGACAAATTTTCGCGGGAGATTTTCTGGTATCGTGGGAGCGTTTACTGCAGATGAAGCGGTGCGAACATCCTCGCGTATCTCCTGAATCGCAACAGGTTCTTTCACCGACACATTAGAAACCGCGCAACTTGAACATTGCAGCGCCACAATAACAGCGAGGACGGCGGTTAGAATTTTTCGCCCCCTCTGGCTCTGCAGTATCCCCGCCCCAACTCCCGAATTTCCGTCGACCGTTGCAATTTTTCTGAACGACCCTTTACGGATAGAAAAAATCATCGCAGCTAAAACGATTATGCCCAATATCAAAAAGATGATAGCTTGCTCGCTAACAAATAATCTGTTTTCATCCTCTTGATTGATCTGGGCCTTGATCTGTGGTTTTATATTTAAGATTTCTTCTAATTTATCAATAAAATTTAGAAGCTCTCTTCTGGCCTGGTTAATAATTTCCTGATTAATAATAATATCTTCGGGAACGGAAACAACCGGATACTTCGCTATGGGCTCAGAAGATTTCGCTTTCTCCTCGGTGGATGGCCCTTCCTGCGGAACTTCAATTTCCGTCTGCTGATTTTCAACAGACTCCTTCAGTTGAACAAAGATGGGAATCTTAATTTCCAACACGACAGGTAATTCTTCGATCACCTTGCGCATTACGGCCAGTCGTGCGGTCAGAACCCAGCGGTCCAAAGAGGTGTCTTCGGAAACCCTCACCAGATCCCAGATCCAATCACTCCATCGCTTCTCCGCTTTACCATATTCCGGCGGGACAAATCCATAAGGCGGCTCTCTGCCGGCGCTTTCGCTCATTTCATAAAGGACCCGCGCGGCCCTCGCTACTTCTTCGGAACTGAATAAACGGCGCCAATTTTCCCAATTCTCATCTGGAACATAACCTTTTACTTCTTTTCGTTCTTTGCTGATCTCTTTCCATTCATAATCACTCCATTTAAAAATTTGTCCTTCCTTCTCAACAAGATCAAAGCCGCCCCAAGATCCATCCCCCAACGGTATATGTAACCAATATTTTTCGATATCAAACCATCCTCCTGATTTTGGATAACGGAAAAGATTTTCGTGTTTTCTTTTAACATGGGGGAATTCATAATAACCATCTTTGAGTGTTTCACCCGTCGTTATCACTCGATAGGGTCCAACCGTCCCCATAGATCGAACCCAGAACCCTGCACGCTGCACACCGAGAGACAGATTATTCCAGACTTTTCCAGGAGAAAACATAAAATTACCTGATGATAATAAAAAGCCAATGAGTAAAGCCGGAAGCGCTAATCTATAAATTTCCTGCAGGACCGCTAAACTACTGGAGAGAAGACTGCGGAGGATCTGTTTTGTTCTATCGGTCATCCTTTCTCTAAAACGAGAAATCTCCAGCCGGAAGAAAAGAACAGGTCGATATAAAATAAGGATCGTTCCTATCATAAAGCTTCCCCAGGCAATGAGCCCAACCATGAACCATACCGCTTGAGGAATCTCTCCCCGCGTAGCTATGAGGAAGAATCCGAAATGTAGAAGAACAGATATGACCAAAAATCTCTTAAAGGTCCCTTCAGGTTCAACCCCTGCGAAATTGCTAAGACGGCGATTCATCAAAATTTGTTCATTTAGAATCTGGTATTTTTCCCTTAAATTGAATTTCCTGCCAAAATCTTCCGGATAAAGCAGCGCGGCCGCAAATTCATCGGCGCGCGCCTCAACACTGTTGGATAAAGAATACAGAGTCAGAAGAGTCCAGGGCTTTCTTGTATCCACAACATCAACCGTTTCTCCTCGGATTAATCTCAAATGACGATTTACCATTCCTCCAAAAAGATTTGATAAGTGTACGCCGATACCTAAAAGGACGACAGAGACAATCAAAGCCAAAGATTCGTTTTCAAAAATTCTATGCGCTGTCATCCAGGCAATTCTCTGGGCCCACAGAAGAGGGATAATGAACTCTATCTGCAACTTAATAAATAATCGGGAGGAAAGATTCCGCCAACCAATTTTCAACCACGATAATTGACTCAAGGCTTCGGCTGCCGACGGATGGCCTTCCACAATCACATGTCCTAACTCATGTGCAAACACCCATTGGAAGGCCCGGCGGTTAGGTAACATAACCACATTGATCACACCGGAGCCATCCACGACATAGCCGCTCACACCCAGAACCCAAAACCCGAGGCTACGATACCACGGAGTCAGACGGATACCACGAACCTGCTGAGCCTTATCCTGAGGAAGACGTTTTAATAGATCATTGATGTCCTGTAAATATTCCTTCGGCGCCCATTCCCATCCCGAAACACTATGTTCAGTTCCAATGAATGTTTCAATGTTTGCAATGATTCCTGCCTTCTCACTTAAATGGGGAATCGTCCCTGCGATAAGCCGGTTACGAAGATGCAGTACAAACCGAGGCGCATGTTGTCTTAAGTAGGCTCTTAGGAACAGCGCAACAATGATGACAATTAATCCAACAACCCACCAACTTGAATTAAATGGTAAGCGAATCTCAAATGATACTCCCCTCCCCCCGCCCAACACCAGCGGATCAAAACCGGAAACCGCAAAACCATAAGGAAACATTCCGGCGACACGTGCTTTTGATAATTGTGTTATTGAGCTTTTCCTTTCCAACTCTAAAACTCTCGCCAGCGTCGATTCTGCCAGCGAGAGTTTTAGAGTTCTGTTTACTAGAAGGAAGCTCAATAAATCAGGTACGTGTCCCTGGAAAATTCGGAAAATTTCAATCGTCAATAAACCCATCGGCGCAAACATCGCCTTGACATCAATTTTGAGTGGGGCTATACTTACGCCGTGAATATTAAAGAACGAAATTTTCTTTACAACATCGTAGGCGATTGTCGGTTGCGCCATAGACATAAACGCATAGGAAAGAATGTCATCAATTTTATGGTACAACTGGAAGTACGGCATCCTAAATACGGGACCTGGGAGCCGGTGATTCGTTATGACACGGCTCACGGACGGGCTCACCGAGACTGGCGACATGCCGACGGATCTGTTGAGAAAACGCCTTTGCCAACTGAGGATTATAATCAAGCCTTGAACTATGCCGAGATAGATTTGAAGAACCACTGGGAAATCTACCGTAACCAATTTCTGGAGGAACTGAGAAATGAAAAATGAAAATGAACTGGCCAAAAAGAATATTGAAATTTCCTTCGAATTCAGCCGATACCTGCTTGCCCACCCCGAGCTTGATGAAGCAATTCCTGAGAATGCTCTGATTCTCTTCCAGATTGAAAACGACCGCGCGCTGACTAAATATAATAAAGAACTCGCTAAACGCCATAAGGAAATCAACCAGCCTGTAATCGTCGTTAAAATCCAAGGTCTTGCCCCGAGTCGTTTGATCAGACCAACCCTCGCCACCAGCTTGAGCAAAAGATAAAACATATGAATTAATTTCGTTATTGACCTTCTCTCTAGTAAAAAGAATGTCAAATTTCCAGTTTCCATCGAGGGCGGAGGCTGGAGATTTGACATTGATAAAGAAAGGGAGGTCATCGCCCTCACATCGTCGTCATTCATCATCCCCAAAAGAATTTCCTCCCGCGCCCCGGCAAACGGCCGAATCCCCGCCGGCCAGATGACGCGGATGGGTTCGTCTTGAGAGCCTTGCGCGGACACGACGATCACCGCTAATCCCCAGGCGATCCATTCGATGACGGAAGCTATGGATAAGCTTTGGGTGGAAAGTAATGAAGCTCCCCGCAGCAAGCTGACGGGGTATCTTAGAGGAATTTCTAATTTGAGAAACCCAAGGTTTCTCAAACTCTTCCTCAGAAGGAAACCTCGGAGCAAGCTCGCGAGGAATTTCTCGATT
>Ga0209515_10000435_pt1 | contig 78107 bp, 102 predicted proteins | sample Subgroupgradi54m_FD_187454 | JGI IMG/M metagenome (GOLD analysis project Ga0209515, IMG submission 187454) | Subsurface groundwater microbial communities from S. Glens Falls, New York, USA - GMW60B uncontaminated upgradient, 5.4 m (SPAdes)... ...
GCATCATCAATAAATTTTAAATAATCTGAATACTCTTTAACCATGGGGCTCACCTCTTTTCGTTCTTCAGAACTTAAGAGGGCTAATGAGCCCTATATATTTAAAATTATAGGAATGCACCAACACATTATTCAAAAAACTATTTAAATAGTTCAGATAGCCCTTCTAAGCCAAAAATGATAAGATTATTAGATAAACCACATGATGATGAACTAACAAAAGGGATAATGCATCCTTTATTTAGAAAATGGTTTTTTTCTAAATTCAAAGAGTTTAGTGAGCCGCAAAAATATGCGATATATAACATACACTCAAGAATAAATACATTAGTCTCATCACCAACAGGTTCAGGAAAGACATTAGCAGCATTTGCAGCAATAATTAATGAATTAATTGGTTTATCAGAAAAAGGTATTTTAGAGAATAAGATTTATTGTGTTTATACTAGTCCATTAAAGGCATTAACAAGAGACATAGAGATTAATCTTAATAAACCATTAGAAGAAATAAATGAATTAGCAGGAAAGGATCTTGGTATTAGAATTGGTGTAAGAACAGGCGATACTACACAAGCAGAAAGAAGTTACATGCTTAGAAAGCCGCCACATATACTCATAACAACCCCAGAATCATTAGCTTTGGTATTGTCATCATATAAATTTGTAGAGCATCTTAAAAATGTTGAATGGTGTATAATAGATGAAGCACATGCATTAGCAGAGAATAAAAGAGGGGTTCATTTATCCTTATCTATTGAGATATTGGCTGCATTAAGTCAATATATGTGCAGGATAGGATTAAGTGCAACTATAAGTCCATTAGAGGAAATAGCAAAATTCTTAGTTGGCTATAAAAATGGTAAAGAAAATGATTGTGATATTGTTGATATTAGATTCCAAAAACAGCTTGATTTTAAGGTAATTTCCCCCTTAGATGATTTCATTAATACAACACACCTAGAAACATCAGATAAGTTATATTCTTTAATTGATAAGTTTATACAGGAACATAAAACAACATTGATCTTTACTAATACAAGAAGCGCAACCGAAAGGGTAGTTTTTAATTTAAAGTATAAATTTCCTAAGAATTATACAGAGAATATTGGAGCACACCATAGTTCATTATCGAAAGAATTAAGATTTGATATTGAAGAAAGATTAAGGCAGGGTAAACTAAAAGCTATTGTCTGTTCGACTTCATTAGAATTAGGAATTGATATTGGTTTTATTGATTTGGTTATTTGTTTAGGTTCTCCAAAATCAGTAGCTAGATTCTTACAAAGGGTTGGTAGATCTGGACATAAGTTACATGATACCATTAAAGGCAGGATACTGGTTCTTGATAGGGATGATTTAGTTGAATGTTCCTTAATACTTAAAAGTGCTATGGAGAGGAAAATAGATAAGATACATATTCCAACAAATTGTTTAGATGTATTGGCCCAGCAGATAGATGGTATTGCTGTTTCTCAAAGGATACATATTGATGATCTATTTAATTTAATTAAAAATAGTTATTGCTATAAAGATTTAGATAGAAAAACATTCATGGAGGTTATAGAATATCTTGCTGGTAAATATGTTGCTTTAGAAGATAGACATGTTTATGCAAAAATATGGTATGATGAAGAAACAGGTTTAATTGGAAAAAAAGGAAGGCTTGGAAGAGTAATTTATATGACTAATATAGGAACTATTCCAGATGAAACATTTGTTCAGGTTAAGATTGGAAGCCAGATCATAGGTACTATAGATGAAGGATTTCTTGAGAAGTTAAGAACGGGTGATGTTTTTGTTTTAGGTGGAAATACTTATGAGTTTAAATTTTCTCGTGGTATGGTTGCTCAGGTTAATGCTAGCTCTGGAAGACCTCCAACTGTTCCTAGTTGGTTCTCTGAAATGCTGCCTTTATCATTTGATTTAGCCCTAGAAATCGGTAAGTTTAGAAGGTTAATGGAAGAAAAATTCAAATCTGGGAAAGAAAAAGAAGAAATTCTTAAGTTTATTAATGAATACTTATATGTTGATAATAATGCTGCAAATGCTATTTATGAATATTTTAAAGAACAGTTTGATTATGCAGAAATACCTAATGATAAAAAGATAATTATTGAAAATTACAATGATGAAAAGAAAAAATACATAGTATTTCATACATTATATGGAAGAAGGGTAAATGATTGTTTATCTAGGGCATTTGCTTATGCAATTTCAAGAACCAAGCATTTTGATGTTGAAATAGGAATTAATGATAATGGATTTTACATTGCATTGCAAAAAAATAAAACAATACAGGCAAAAGAAGTAATGTCTTTGTTAAAATCCAAAGAAATAGATAAGGTCCTTGCTTTAGCTATTGATAAAACAGAGGTTATGAAAAGAAGATTTAGGCATTGTGCTACAAGATCTTTAATGATACTAAGAAATTATAAAGGAAACATTAAAAGGGTGGGAAGGCAGCAAGTTAGTTCAATGATATTAATGAGTGCTCTTAAAAGAATTTCAAATGACTTTTGTATATTAAAGGAAGCCAGAAGAGAGGTTTTAGAGGATTTAATGGACATTGAAAATACAAGGTTAATTTTAAAGAACATAGAAGATGGAAATATTAAACTTAAAGAAATATTTACAACCATTCCAACACCGTTTGCTTTTAATATGGTGCTAGAAGGTTATACTGATATTCTTAAAATGGAGGATAAAATAGAATTCCTTAAGAATATGCATCAAAGAGTGCTTGCAAAGATTTCTTTAAAACGGGGAAAACAAATTATTTCTTAAGTATCTGGGCTTGATAAAGAGTCGCAATAAGTTGAACAATACCCATTATAATAAACAGTGCTTTAAAAGAGAAGTAAATAACAATAAAGCCACCAAGTACAACAGCAATTCCACTAACTATTTGAGATCCCCCTACTGCAAGGCCCCATTCATATCCTCTTTGTTTTTTATCCTGATATCTTGTATAAAGTGCATCCCAGGTTGGTTCAGCCATGGCATAGGCTACGCCAATACCTATCTGAACTAAAAGCAGATGAAGAGGAGAAGAAACAAACAAATAACTAAATGTAAAAATTGTATTCAATATATAACCCAATAACATCAACTTTTTTTTACTAAGATTCCCATCAGAAAATTTACCAAGAATTATAGTTAAAATACCAGCCACTATCAGATAGATTGCCCAAGCCCAAGAAATATCCAAGATACTCCCACCCAATCTTTCAGCAAATACAGCAAAAAGTGGTCCTAATAGACCATATCCAAACATCCAAAGGTTGCTGCTATAGAGAAGAATCTTTATCTTTTTATTCACAACTCAAAAGATTTAAATAAAATATATAAAGATTAGTATTAAATTTATAGTAAATGGAAGAGAAGTTTATAGAGATTAAAGGTTTTAAAATAAGATATCTAGAAGGAGGTGAAGGAAATAATTTACTCTTTTTACCTGGTGTTTATACTTCCTGTGATGATTATTATAACCTCATAAAATTATTTGAAAAAAGGTATAAGGTATATGGATTAGATTTACCTGGATTTGGTCACTCTCAAAAGATAAATTCATTTTTAAAAATAGAAGATTATACTGATATAGTAAGAGATTTCATAAAAGAATTAAAACTAAAACACATAACAGTAGCTGCTCATTCAGCAGGTGGTTTAGCTGCATTAAACCTTAAACTCAATAGGAATATTATAAAAAATATTGTGATTATTGATTCTGCTGGAATAAATAATAACTTGAGATTTTATGAATTTCTAAAGTTATTATTTTTGGAATTTTTAGAGTTATATAAAGAAGAAAGATTCAAACTTAAGGCTAAGGTTTTTATGGGTTTTTCAATAAGAATAATAAAGAGTCTGTTTGATAAAAATCTTAAGGTTACAATTGAAAATGGATTAAAATATAATTTTGGCTCTCTAAAAAACATCAAGGTTCCTGTTCTAATCTTATGGGGAGAGAATGATAAAATAACCCCTTTATCAAATGCTTATGAGCTTAAAGAAAAACTAAAATATTCTAGATTAGTAATTATTAAAAATTCTACACACGTATGGTGTTTAACTCAACCAGAAAAGGTTATAAGGATTATGGAAATAGAGAAGTTCTGATGAAGTGTAGATTATGTAAAAATACCGCAGTATATGAAGTAGAACGTTTTTGTAAGGATCATTTTATTAAGTATTACGAAAAGAAGGTAGAAAAGGTCGTTGTATTAAGCAGGATTAAGGGTAAAAGAATCCTAGTCCCTATATCTGGTGGTAAAGATTCCTCTGCCTTAGCGTTTGTTTTAGCTAAGTATAAGGATGAATATAAAATAGATATGGAATTATTATATATACACCTAGGTATAGGAAGTTATTCTGATCATGGTTTAGAAGTTTCAAAAAAACTAGCAAAGCAATTAGGAATAAGATTAAATGTAATTACTATGAAAGATAACTATAATACAACAATAAATGATCTTAAAGATAAAAATGAAAAGATATGCTCTGCGTGTGGTGTTGTTAAAAGATATTTAATGAATAAGTTTGCTTTTGAGAATAATTTTGATTTCGTTGCTACTGGCCATAATTTAGATGATGAAGCTGCTTTTATTATGCATAATATATTTACACAAAATATCGACCAATTAAATAGAACTGGAATGGTTACAAAAACAATAAAAGAAAATAAATTAATTGGTAGGGTTAAACCATTATATTACTTAACTGAAAAAGAAAATATACTCTACTGTCTTTTAAATAATGTTACTTTTTATAATGAAGAATGCGTTAATGCTCATGGAAATCAGCAGCTTAAAAATAAAGAAATACTGTATAATCTAACTAATTCCAGGGATAAAAAATTAAGTATTGTTAAGAGTATAAATAAACTTAAGATAAATGCTGATGTTGAAGAATGGGTTCCTAGTTATTGTACAAAATGTGGTTATCCGACAACTAAAGGAATTTGTAAATTCTGCAGGACTATTGCGGGTTAAGCTCTTTTATTGTAACCTTTCTTTTATAAGGAACTAGAATTAGATTGCCATCATTTTCCTTTAAAAAATATGTATTTCCTTTATACTCAATTATTGTTTGGTCTTTCCCATTATCAATAACATCACCTATGATTATTGTTATATCATTTGGATTTGCAAAACCCTTTTCCAAATCTTTTACATCTATTTTTGATTCTCCATATTTAAAATCAGTATATGGTTTTAATAACCTTTGCTGTTTCCATGCGATTGTTCCAAGAGAAGCAACAATAATTCCAAGCAATGTTCTTCTTTCCATATAAAGTTATGAAATGAACTAATTTTTAAACATTTTGAATTAGACCCAGCGATATACTGAAGAGTTGGCTAGCGAGCATATTTAGAGATTGGCATCATAATAATAGTAACTTGATATTCTTCTCCTTACAAATACAGTAAAAACAAAAAATTTAAATAGTTGTAAGGGGAACTATTCCTGTGAGACTTATAAAAAAAGAAGGTTATTACTACTTGAAACATTCCTTTAGGAAAGACGGCAAAGTTATAACAAGAGAGAAATATTTAGGAAAAGAAATTCCCAAGAATATCGAAAAAACAAAGCTTGAGCTACTAAAAGAAAGTCAAGAATCGTTATACATAAAGCTAGAAAAGATACGATATAACTTTCAACAAGAATGGAAGAGATGCCCGGAAAGCGCCAAGCAAAGGGAAAAAGAAGAGATAGCCTTAGCGTTTACGTATAATACGAACGCTATTGAAGGTTCGACTATAACGCTCGAAGAAACTAGGGAAATAATTATCGACAAAATCGCACCGAATAAACCATTAAAAGATATTCGAGAGACAGAAGAGCACTTTAAAACATTTTTAGAAATGTTGGATAAGCCAAAGAAGATTTCTAAAGAACTACTATTAAAATGGCACAAAGACATATTTAGAGAAACGAAACCGGATATCGCTGGCAGATTCCGAGATTTCTTAGTTAGGGTAGGTCCTTATCGTGCTCCTGATTGGCAGGAAGTGAAAGACTTAATGAAAGGTTTCTTTAAGTTTTTAAAAGAAGCTGAACTGAATCCTGTAGAGCTTACTGCAAGAGCACACTACAAATTTGAGAAAATTCACCCATTTGGCGATGGAAATGGAAGAGTTGGTCGACTGATAATGAATCATATCTTATGGTACCATGGATATCCGATGATTATTATTGAATACACCAAAAGAAAGTCCTATTACAAAGCTTTGCAAAGAAATGAAGATGGTTTTGTGAATTACTTTTTAAGAAGATACCTAACTATCCACAAGAGAAGATATGCATAAACCATGGTCTGCTCCAATATTAATGGCCGCCATAGTTATTCAACATAACTTCATTGAAGTTCATACAACCATAAATGAAGTGCCTTACGAAGTAGCTGGAGCCAATCTTAATATAGGAGAAAATAGATGGTTAAATCTAATCAAGTTATCAGCATATTCACAAAAGTCCGCCACTCAATAATCTGAATTCCTTATTTGTATTCCAAATATTTTGTAATTTACTAAAATTTTTATCTGTATTTTGCATGAAACGAGCAAGTTCGTCAATTGTTTTTAATTCTTTTTCAGAAAGTTTAGCAAACTTTTCAGGATTTCCAAAATTATTACTTGGACCGTATATGTAAATGATTTCGTTATTCATTAAACAATGAAAATCGTAGAAGAGTGACCAAAGAACAACTATAAGCCCCTTTTCAGGTTTAGCATTCCAGAATCTGTTCGGATCATCTTTTCCATTTCTGATCTTTAGCCATACACCGGCTGGAAAATCAAACTTTCCTTCCGGCAGATCATAAGGATCAAAGTTTTCATTTAAGCTCCAACTTCCATCTACGTCTATAGTTATCCATCTTTTTTGTTTAGAATCCCAATATTGATTTATCCAATGATCTGCACTAACTTTACCTAATTTTCCCATATCGAAATAAGGCGCATTTCCAGACCTCACTCTACAAGATATGCCTTTTGATTTTAAAATAGAAGCTATCAAAATAGCGACAAATCGGCAAGTAACTACAAGTTTATCTTTCTCTTTTCTATCTTTAACAAAACCTCTTTTATCTCTTCTATAAAGTTCGGCAAGCATTGCTGAAGCCGTAACTAAAATATCATCTTCAGGTTGTCTATACCACGGAACTTTTGTCATATCCCCGAATTTCTTATCCGCGTTGGTTCCAACATTTCCCGCAACTAACGTAGTTCTATGAATGATATTCTTTCTAATAAGATTTCCAATCTCCTTAATATCATTTGGTAAATCTTTCTTTAGAAAGTCCTCGTAAAGCCCGGGGTTTGTATAGACTGAAAATTCACGGTAAAAATCCAAGATTCTCTTGTCCATGAAAAAAGAATACTCTTGAATACTTATTAACCTTTCCACTTTGAGTCTTTTAGGTGACGCTAACTTTACAACTCAAGAATTCGATAGTTTTTTAAATACACCTTTTTCTTCTACTATTTTAATGAAGCATAAAGATTTTATTTCTACAAAAGACTTAACTAAAGAAGATATTCTTTACATTCTTGATGTTGCTAAAAGAATTGAAGCTGCAAAAAAAGAAGAAAAGATAAATCTCTTAAATGGTAAGATCTTAGCTACATTATTCTTTGAACCTTCTACAAGAACAAGATTAAGCTTTGAAAGTGCAATGAAGCAGTTAGGTGGAGGTGTAATTGGATTTGCAGATAAAGCAGTAACATCAGTTGTTAAAGGGGAATCTTTAATGGACACTATTCGAGTTATTGAAAGATACTCGGATATTATAGTTATAAGGCATCCTTTAGATGGTGCAGCAAGATTATCTGGGGACATATCAAAAATACCAATAATTAATGCAGGTGATGGTAGCAACCAACATCCAACACAAACATTGCTTGATATGTATACTATTCAAAAGATTAAAGGAAGATTAGAAAATTTAAACATTGGATTCTTAGGTGATCTTAAATATGGTAGAACTGTTCATTCCTTAGCATTAGCACTTTCATTATTTAATGTAAATCTCTATTTTATTTCTCCCGCAGTATTGAAAATGCCTCCCTATCTTATAAATGAGGTAAAAAATAATAACCATAATATTATAGAAACTGATGACCTTTATGGTGTAAGCAAAGACTTGGATATTATTTACGCTACTAGGGTGCAAAAGGAAAGATTTGCTGATATTATGGAATATGAAAAGGTAAAAGAATCCTATAAATTAAATAAGGAATCTTTAAAGGAATTTAAACAGAATGTTAAGATTATGCATCCTTTGCCAAGGGTTGATGAATTAGGTTATGATTTAGATGATACAGAGAATGCAGTTTATTTTGAACAACTAGCAAATGGAATCCCGATAAGACAAGCCTTGATCTGCTTATTACTTGGAGTACTAGAATGAATAAAGATGATTTAAAGATTAAGAATATTAAAGATGGAACTGTAATAGATCATTTGCCTACATCTACAGCATTAAAGGTATTTGATATCTTGGGTCTAGGAAATCATAACTCAACCATAACCATTGCTATCAATGTTCCTTCTAATAGAATAGGTAAAAAAGATATACTTAAGATTGAAGATAAAGAGCTTTCTAAAGAAGAGACAGACAAAATTGCACTTGTAGCTTCAACAGCAACTATAAATATTATTAAAAATTCTGAGGTTGTTAAGAAAAATAAGGTTGAAATCCCTGAAAAAATCGTAAATATTATGAAATGTGGAAACCCAAACTGTATTTCTAATCATGAACCTACCAATTCCATATTCTATTTAGTTAACAAAGAATCAACCATGTTTAGATGCCATTATTGCGAAAGAATAAATGGGGTTAACTCAGAAAGTCTGATGCATAAATATTAATAAATATTTTTTAGGCAACAATCTGTTATTTAGAAGTGGGTGGTCGAGGTTTAACTCCAATGGAGATTAAACCAAGAAGTTCAAAAAAGACTAAACCAATGAGGGCGAAGCCCCATCAAGTATAGAAAGAGAAGCCTCCCAAAAAAGAGTAAAGTTTATAAAGTATTTACTATACAATGATTAATCGTTTAAAATGATATTAGGGAAAAAAACTATTGAACCTGTACAAGAAGGATTTAGTAAAGTAGAAGGTACTAGCATAGAGGAAGTATTGGGAATATTGGATGGAAAGGGGATTAATAGGTACTTAGCTTTTCCGAGTGGACGCCATTTTGATGAAGATCGTCAACATACAATTATACTTACTCGTGCTGATTACCATAGGTTGATGAAGGAAAAAACTTTTGGAGAAGTAGATTTTAGAGGACCCGGTATAACTTATGCAGGATTATTTTGTGATGCAAGATATAGTAATGGTCAGATAATGAAATCAGAAATAACACAATTGAGATTATACCATCCATTTTTTGCTCCTGAAGATACTGATTTTTTAGAAGCTAATGGGATTAAAAGATATGATGCAATGAAGCCGTATTAGTGATAGTTGACACCTACTTTTTTAGAGGACTTATCAACTTTCAGTCTTTTTTGAATTGAAACTAACAACTATTAACCAAACATTTTATTTTCTTTATATTAAATTTCTTGAGTCAAAGCGATATTTTATAAATTCTTACTTTAAAAAATAAAGAATGAAAGACAATAAAGACTTACAGAACTATCTAGAGAAAAATAAGATAAACGCTACTATACTAAAGCTAGATGGAAATACAAAAACCGCACATGATGCTGCTGATGTTCTTAAGGTTGATAAAAAACATATTGTCAAGAGTGTTGTTTTTATAAGAAAAGGTGGTAAACCGTTGATTGCTATTGTAAGTGGTGAAGATCGGGCTAGTTTTGATAAAATTGAAAACTACATAAAAGAAACCATAAATACTGCATCACCTGAAGATGTATTAAATCTAACAGGTTATGTTGCTGGTGGTGTACCTCCTATAGGAACAGATGTTGAAACATTTGTAGATGAAAAAGTAGCTAAAATGGATGTATGTTATGCTGGTGGTGGAACACAGAATCATATCCTTAAGATTTCCACCAAAGACATAATTAAATTTAGTAAGGGAACTATCTTAGATATTAAAAAACATGGAAATTAATAAAGGAATTAGAATAATAGATCTTGCACTATATCTAGAAAAATATAAAACCTTGATAATTGCAGATGTTCATATTGGTTTTGAGGAATCATTAAATAAACGTGGTTTTTTCATCCCTAGATTTCAGTATAAAGAAACCATTGAAAGGCTTGAAAAGATCCTAAAGGATTTAAAATTAGACAATATTGTAATAACTGGTGACTTAAAAACAGAATTTGGTGAAATAAGTCATACAGAATGGAAGGATGTACTAAACCTATTAGATTTTCTTTCTAAGCATTGTAAAAAAATAATATTAGTAAGGGGAAATCATGATATTTTATTAGGACCAATAGTAAAAAAGAAAAATATTGATATTATTCCTAGTTTTATTTTAGATGACATAATAATACTGCATGGGGATAAAATACCAGAAACCATCGAATTCGGTAAATCTAAGATCGTAATAATCGGCCATGAGCATCCTGCAATAGGTATAAGCAATGAAATAAGAACAGAAACCTACAAGTGCTTTTTAGTTGGAAAATTCAAGAATAAAAAATTAATTGTATTGCCTTCATTTAATTTAATTGTAGAAGGTACAAATATATTAAGAGAAAGAGTAATAAGCCCATTTCTAAAATCAGATTTATCAGATTTTGAGGTTTATGTAGTATCAGATAAGGTTTATAAATTTGGTAAGATAAAGGATATAAAGAAACTACCTAAATAAGCTTTTAATCTTCTCAGTAACATCTTTTTTTGGAGGCTTTGGTACTGCTTCTTCATTATTTTGCCGGGTATTATTTTTACTGTTTTTAACTATCTTTTTCTTAGGTTTTGCTCTTACTTTGCTATGATTTAATAATCTTAATGTATGTACTCTATCATTAATTTTCTTACCAAAATCAAATATTAAATTATCCACAGTAAGATAATCCTGCATTTTTTCTGAAAGTATTTTCTTTTTATCTAATATATCTACTTCTACCAATTTTAATTTTTTATGTCCTTCATTTAACTTCTCTGATTCTTCTTTTACTTTTTTATTAAAATTTTCAGTACCTGACTTAAGTTTTACCTCTCTTTGAGCTACCTCTTTTGTCAATTGCTTCCTTAATACTTCTACTTTTTTCTTGAAATCATCATCTAATCGTTTATTCTTTTCTTTGTAAAGACTATCCAGCTCAGAGTTTCTTAAGCTAAACTCTTTATTTGCAGCCCCTATTCTTTGCTTTAAACTAAACTCATTTTCTGCAACTTTATTTTCTCTTTGAGCTACCTCTTTTGTCAATTGCTTCCCTAGGATAGCCTCTTTTTTCTTAAGTTCATTCTCTAAATTCTTTTCTCTTTGTAAAACATTCTTTTCTCTTTGGACTACTTCTTTGGTTAAGCCTAATCTTAATGACTTTTCTTTTTCACTAAATTCCAAAACTAAATTTTTTCTTTCATCATCAAAAGATCTTTTAAGATTAGTAAAACTACTCTCTTTATCAGCAAGTTCTTTTTTATATGCCAATTCGCTATCATTAAGCTTCTTATTTAAATTTTTAATAACTTCATTTAAAGAATTTTTTACTACTTCATATTTCTCGTTTAAGGAAGAAAGTTCTTTATTCCTCTGCACCACTAAGTTTCTTAATTGTGCTTCTCTAGCCGAATACTGTGAAACAATTGATTTTTCTCTTTGTTCATATTTTTGTGAAATTCTCAGCATTAATTCTCTTTCTTTATTCTTAAGTACTGCATCTTTTTTAAGAAGTTCTTGTTCTAGCCTTTTATTTAGATCTTGTTCTTGAAGTTTCAACTTTTTAGCCATTTCATTCTGTATGCCCTTAGTTATAGAACCAATATCTCGCTTTAGAACCTTTTCAACGCCAAATGTTCTTAAATTACTCTTAACTGATTTTGCTTTTATTGGCTTTAAAGCTGTTAATTTTTCTTTTGAAAAGTCTTTTTTCCTCTTTTCCTTAAGAATTACAATCCCATCATCAACCATATAATTAAAATATAAAACCATATTTTTAATGGTTACTGTTTCTTTTAAAGTTATATTCATAATCTTTAAAAATGAATTTTTAGATATTTCTTAAAATGTTAAAAGCAGATTTCCATATGCATACAAATTATATTCAGCCATGGGAATGTGGTCATAATCCAAAAGAATTAATTGATAAACTAGTTGAGTTTGGATTTGATATTGCTTGTATTTCAGAACATGCAAGATTAAATTGGTTAGGCTATCAAAAAGATTTCCCCGATGCACTAAAGACTTATTATGACTTTAAAGATTATGCAAAAAGCAAAGGACTACTTCTTATACCCGGTGTAGAACATAAGATAGAAGGGAAACATGTTTTACTTGTAAATTTTAAAGGAGAAATCTCAAGATATAAAACATTTAAGGATTTAAAAAAACTAAGAAAAGAACATAAAGATACAATTGTAATAGCACCGCATCCTTTTTTTATTAAAAAAATGTGCTTAATGAATGATTTATTAAATAATATCGAATTATTTGATGCAATAGAATATAATTCATTTTATAATAGATTTTTAAACTTAAATAAAAGGGGTGTTGAAGTAGCAAATAAAAATAACAAACCAGTTATAGGAAATTCTGATGCTCATTCCTTAATGCAGTTAAATCATACTTATACATTAATTGATGCTAAAAAAGATGTTAATAGTATACTAGAAGCAATAAGATTAAATAAATTAAAGCTTGTTACAAGACCTTATTCAATCCCTGAATTTTTTGACGTTATTTATAACATAGTGCTAAACCCAAAGAGGAGGATTATAAAAACCAGGGAATTTAAAAAGTATATAAAATTAAATAAGGATATTAGATTACTTCAATAATTCCCTAACAGTATCTGCTATCTTCTTACCATCAATCTTACCCCTAAATTTCTGCATTGCAATACCCATGACAGCATTAAAAGTAGATCCTTTATTTTGGTTAACTATTTTTTCTATCTCTTTTCTTAATTCATTATTATTAACATTTTTAAATTTAGAAACCTCAATCTTATTACCTCTGGCTACCTCAGCAAGTAGTTCTACTACCGCTTCTTTTGCAATCTCACCACTATTAAGATAAAGTAAAACTTCCTTAAACTCATTAAAACCAAGATTACTTGCATCAACATTAAACCTTCTTCTAATTTCTTTTGGCATATCAATAATAACCCTTGCAATAAAATCCGGTTCAATGTTTCTAAAACCAGCAACTAAAACCTCAAAATAATCTAATTTTCTTTTTACAATCTCTCTTGCAAATTCTGGTTGAATATTGTGCTGTTGTTCTAATTTTAATGCCTGATCAGAGATTAATTCTGGCAGCATAATACTTAAAAGTAATTTCCTATCAAATTTAATAACATTAACATCAGTTTCAGGGTACATTCTAGCTGAACCAGGTATTGGCCTTAAAAAAGAAGTCATACCATCAGCATTAACCTTTCTTACCTCTGAAATTATTTTTTTCTTTCCATCAATTAATTTTCTTTGTCTTTCAATCTCAATATCAACTACTTTTGGCATTATCCTCAAATCCTGAAACCCCTTTAACTCGACTCTTGGATGATTTAAAATACTTAAATTAATATCCTGCCTTATTGTTCCTATGCCTCTTTTTACCTTTCCAGTACTTCTTAATATCATGCCTATTTTTTCAGCTACTTCCTTGCATTGCTCAGGAGTTTTGATGTCTGCTTTTGTTGTTATTTCAATTAAAGGAATTCCTAATCTATCTAATCTATAAGTAATTGATTTTTCAGTTTCAGATATTTTTCTTGCTGCTTCTTCTTCCAAGCATACTGTAGCTATTTCAACCTTTCCATGACTGGTTTCCAAAACCCCATCCCTTGCTATTAACATAGTTCTTTGAAAGCCAGTAGTATTGCTTCCATCAAGAACTATTTTTCTCATTACGTGGCTTTCTTCTACTGGTTCAGCCTTAAGAAGTAAAGCAACTTGTAAAGCAATCATTAAAGCATCCTGATTTACATCTAAGGGGGGACATTCGTCAGTTTCAATTAAACACGTTGTATTTCTATAACCTTCATAAAAAATTTCTTTATTCTTGGCTACTTCAAATTGAGCAGCTACATCTACCTCTCCTAATTCACCACTTGCTGCCCTTAATTTTCTTTTTAACATAAAATCGGGATTATCTTCCCTTAATTCAGAAGGACAATTACAGAATAATTTAGTAGTATTTATTTGTTGATGAATTTCTAAACCTATTCTAAGATTAAGCTTACTATAATCCATAGAATTAATTTTAGTTTGCTTTATATAAATAGTTTTTGATTAATTCTTTCTTTTCCAACCTTCCAAATCACCTAAATCAGGATATTCTTTTTTGCAAATTTCATTTAAAATTTGATAGATAGCATTAACACAAAAAATATACTTTTTAGATCTTTCAAATCCCAAAGCTAGAATTCTATAAGCAAAAGCTTAAATAACTTTCTGTGATGTAAAATTATAATGGAAAATCGGGATTTATTAGCTATAGTAGAAGTAACTTATAATGTTCAAGAACTTTTAGACTTCATGAGTAACTTAGGTGAAGATACTAGAAAAAGAATGTTATATAATTTCTTTGTTATGAGAGACATAGAAGGAAATTATTTTATTACAAAAGACCATAAACTAATACCGGCTTCTCTAACAGATATTGAAGGTTATAAAATGAAGCTACTTACAATAGAAGCGAAAATAAAAGCTGAAATCTCAACATTTGACTATCTTATTGGAAAGGTAATGCAAGGAAAAAGAGTAAAACCTCATGCACATGTAAGAGATGGAAAAGGTATTTTAGACTTAGGTACAATTTTAAATTTTGATTAACTATGGAATGGAAAACTATTGAAAGGCCCGGGTATTTTGGAAAGAAAAGAAATGAGATTTATAAAAACCATAATGAAGAATTTGGTTTAGAAAACTGGAGAATCGCTTGGGAGCTAAATGGAAAAACAATTCCATTTGAAATTGCATGTCTAATATACGAAGATGGTTACTACACTGATTCTTTCAGAAGAGAAGATTTATGGAAAGAATTAACATCAGTAGCAAAAGAAGTATGGGATTATAGTGAATCTGATGTTGAATCTGGATTAGATTACTTAATACAAAATGGACCTGCAACACATTTACAAGATATTTCAATAAGAAGAGTTGTATTAAGAAGGGGGATGGAATTTAAAGGAGATAAACTAATCCAAATAAGGAGTCATGTGGATTATTGGGGTCAAAATCTAAGCCCTGGTAAAGTAACATTTCATTTACCACAACTTATAGTTAATCCGCATCTTGAAGGTTGGTGGGACTATAATTCAATAGAAGATTTTTATCAAAGCAATAAAGTACTACAGATTAAAGAATAACTATTTTCTTTCCCAAACAATCTTATTATTTTTCCTAATCTGCTTAATCCTATGCATTGGAATAGTTTTGCCATCAATCGTTAATATAAAATCCCCTTCTATATCTATGCTATCATAAGGAATTTCAATTAATTCATTTTTAATTCTATCAAAATAAGCTATAGAGTATTCTTTAGGATTTTCTCTTTTATCCCATTTAATCTTATTTAGAAATTCTTTAGCCGTAATCATATAAGAAATGTCTGTTGATCAATACATTTTGTTATTTCACCAGCATAATTATGCAACATCATACATTTAATTTGTTTTAGATCCTTATATTGGGTTAATAACCAACCTAATTTAACATAAGCTACCTCTGGAAGCATATCTTCTAATGGTAAAACACCTACTTGTTGTAATTCTCTGCCTGTAGAATAAACATTCATATTAACCCTACCATAAATACATTGAGAAGTCATCGCTATAACTGTTTTTTTACCCATTATTTTAATAGTATCAAGTAATTTTCTATGATCTTTAGTATATTTATCAAGATGTGTTACAGGTGCATGCCCTAAACCCGTTCCAGCTAAGATTATTCCTTTATATTTTTTATAAAGCATTAATTCTTTATAATTAAAACCCGGTCTTACATATAATATAGCAACATTTTTATTAAAATCTATAAAGTTTTTGAGTTTTTTATCTTCTTTTTTCGGATAATCTTCTCGTAAAAATTCTACTTTACCTTCTGGAAACACCTTTGCATATGGAAATACATCTATGCTTCTAAATGTATCCCTTCTGGATGTATGCATCTTTCTTACTTTAGTTGGCTGATGTATTAAACAATAATCATCATTAGACGTTGCATGCATACAAATAGCAACCCCAGCAAATTTAGTTTGCGTTATAAACTGTGCAGCACATATTAGATTTAAAGCAGCATCTGAACTTCCCCTGTCAACACTTCTTTGAGAACCAACTAAGATTACTGGAATGGGTAAATCTTGTAACATAAAGGACAATGCAGCTGCAGTATAAGATAATGTATCTGTACCATGGGTAATTATAATCCCAATAGGACTATTTTCCTTGATTTCATTCTCAATTTCTTTAGCTAATACTAACCAATGTTCTGGCTCCATATCTTCAGAGAACATTTGAAATAATAACTTACTCTTTATATTTGCAATATTTTCTAATTCAGGAAACATCTTAAGAATATCTTCTGGTTCAAATGAAGAAACAACACCACCAGTTTTATAATCAACCTTACTAGAAACTGTACCGCCAGTATGAATAATAGAAATTAATGGATATCCTTCTTTTTTTTCTATTTTTCTTTTTATTAATTTTTTCTGAAACTCTTTTGATAGTAATTTTACTCTTTTTATTTCTTTATTACTTAATCCAATATTATAACCACTTTCTAATTTAATTGTTGTAAAATCTTTATCTAAAATTTCAGGTCTTGGTATTATTCTTGCTTTAATCTTTTCTTTATTAACCCTAGTGATCTCAACCAAATCCTTAGAACTAAATTTTTTTGAAAGATTTCTTTTCATTTTATTAACTTATCTAGTCTATTGTTTTAAATATTTCTATTAAAATAAGGAGTATTATATAGTAGAAAATATATTTTAGATTTAGAAAACATTTATATACTAAGCTTAAAATAAGATAAATTATAATATTAATTAAACTTCATCATTAAGTTGTTTTAATCTGGGCAATTAAAACGATTATTATTTGAGCAAGATGAAGTTTCTTGTACATTAACTAGCGAGCTCTAATTTGGGCAAACTAAAACTCTTTCTAAAGTAGGGTATGTATACTCAAATATAAATATTTAGGTAATGGAGTATATAGAACTAAAATAAAACAATGGAGGCAATAGGGGGACAAAATGGAATTTTTAGTACAAAACGCGATGAAAAGCGCACAGGAAAACAGATTTGCTGACAATGTTATTGGCCAAGCAAATATTAAGGTTATTGGAGCAGGTGGAGGAGGATGTAATGCCGTTAATTGGCTTTACAAAAAAGGAATACAGGGTGCAGAGATTGCAGCCTTAAATACTGACAAACAGCATCTAGACCTAATGGAGGCTGATAAGAAGATTCTTATTGGAAGAAATTTAACTAGGGGTTTGGGCTGTGGTGGTTTCCCAGACAAGGGGAGGGAAGCAGCTAAGGAAAGCATACAAGAACTTAAGGAATTTATAAAAGATTCCGATATGGTATTTGTATGCGCTGGCTTAGGTGGAGGAACAGGAACAGGAGCAGCACCTGTAATAGCTCAATTAGCTAAAGAAGAGGGTGCAATTGTTATTGGAACAGTAACCATGCCGTTCGACATTGAAAGGGCAAGAGTAGACAAGGCAGAGTTCGGTTTACAGCAGCTAAGAGAGGTTTCTGATACTGTAATTGTAATTGACAATAATAGGCTAGTACAAATTGCAGGTAACTTACCAATAGAACAAGCATTTGCAGTAGCTAACGAGTTAATCTCAACCATGATTAAAGGAATTGTAGAGATAATTGCAGTTCCAAGTTTAGTTAATCTAGACTATGCAGATGTAAAGGCAATAATGTCTGATGGCGGTGTTTCAGTTATAGGGATTGGTGAAGCAGATTCTGAACATAGGGTAGAAGAAGCTGTAAGAAGAGCCCTAACTAACCCATTATTAGATGTAAGTTATGAAGGTGCAACAGGGGCATTAATACATGTCTCTGGAGGAAACGACCTTACATTAGATGAGGTAAGTAAAGTAGGTGAACTAGTAACAGAAGCACTTGATCCGGATGCAAACGTAATCTGGGGAGCGAGGGTAACTGAAGACATGAAAGGAAAACTAAGAATCATGACCATCATAACTGGTGTAAATAGCCCATACATCTTAGGAAGATCAAACAAGAAACAAAGCGTAGCTAGGGCAACTAAGATAAGCGAAGAGCTGGGGATTGATCTAGTAAGGTGATTAAGCAGTTTTAACTGCTTTTTTATTTTATTTAAAGAGAGGAGGAAAAAAGAGGTGAATTAGTTCTTTATACTCAAGGGCAAACCCCCTAAGTGAATGCCCTTCTTTAATCCTTTGCTAATGTCCGGTAAAACGGGCATTGGCATTTATTTTTACTTTAGATTATCACCAAAAAGAGTATAATCGCCAAATAAGTATGCACCAAATTTCGTCAAAGGCTTAAAAGAAGGTTTAATCCTGCCATAAATAAAACCGCCCTGTTCCCATCCGTTACCTACAACTATTCCATAGTCATCAACCCCGTTCTCAAAACTAAATTTTCTTAGGGTTACAGGCATTACTGTTTTACCAGAACGATCAAATATCTCAGCAATAGCCTCTAAATCTCCAGTAATGTTTACCTCCCAAACCACTTTATTCCTTCTTGTACCAAGAATAACCTGTAATATCCTATCTTTAATTACACTATCTTCAAGTTTTTCCATTTTAATCTTCCAAAAATATTACCAACACCAATCAAATAAGACTTTATAAAACCTCTTAATTTTAAGAATTCTTGTAGTATCCCAAAATATTGCCCTGCCAGCTTATTGAGTATGATCGGTGTTAAGTTCTCCTTAAGGGACGAGAAGCCCTTAAAGGGTAACGAAGAGTTAGTCTTGGTAATTAGATTTAAATAAAGATCGTCATCGTAGATGATTAATAGAAATAAGCAAATTTCAAAAAGAGATAACTAAGATTTTTTCAGAAATAGCTAAGAAGCCTGATTTCAAAGAGCAAAGTAAAGAAGACATTCTAATCCGCATTATGGAAGAAGTTGGTGAAGTATCAAGACAAGCAGTACATGAAAAGCATCGAAAAGACAAATTCGATAAATCCAACTTAACAGAAGAAATCGGCGAGGTAATAATGCTTCTGAATGTTCTTGCATCTAAATACAACATTGACGTTTCTAAAGAATGTGAAGATAAGATTAGAAGAATGAAAAAAAAGTTCGACATAGACCAAGATTGATTGCACATAATCCTAGTTATACGTTTTTTCTCGAAGAGAAAAGCAAAAGAATTTAAGTTCTGAGGAACATTAAATCCTTTGAGTTATTTAAGAGGCTCTAGAAATGACAATATTATCAATACTCGCTGTAACATTTGGAACACTTAGTGGTATTGCAAATGCTCCTCAATGGTTTAGGATATTTAAAAGGAAGAGTGCCAATGTATTGGTGCGTTAAAGGTTGGTAATATTACACTTTAAATTAAAATATTAAGATTAAATAATTTCTATCTAAAATAGTTATTAAGATAAGCAGATGCATCAAAAATCATTTAATTAAGCCTCTTTAAAATTTATTCTTGTTAAAGTAATTTCTGTTTCTTCTTCTTTAGTTGGTTTGCTTCTCCAAACCTCTAAAATATTTCCATCGGCTATATTTACTTTAATTTTATAATATAATCTTTCCTTGCTTCCGAAAGCACTCAAAAGACTACAAATAACATAAAATTTAGTTTCTTCAGTATTTCTTTCTAAATTTTCTAAACGATAATACAACATTCCAACATTACCAAAATTCTGTTCTAAGTATTCTCTTGCGATTGATGTAGCTTTAGCTCCATCAATTTGATTTATTTCTTTTTTAACTATGTTCTCTTCAGAATTTTCTTTTTGCTTTTCTGCCATAGTTTAAACATCTAACCCTCTTTTATAAACCTAATTAAAAGGTGTTTAAATAACTTACTAGAATACCTCATAAAAATTCGTCCTCAATTGGTAGTGTTTATTGCTTTACTTAATCTAATTAACTCTAACCATTTATTATTTTGTGTTAGTTCCAAATCAGTAGCCAGTTCATAAGGGCATTTATTTATTGCCTGATTTATCCTTATGAAATTATAAAATATCTCATAACCTTTTAAGATTAAATTAGCACTTCTTAAACTTCCATGAAAGCCACGAAAGACTTTAGTTCTTGCTCTAATATTATTATGCAATCTTTCAATAGGATAATTAAAAACATCTTCTTGTTTGCTTGTAACAACTCTATTATGAAAAACATTAAACTTACCTTCTTTAAGAGAATAACCAAATACTTTTTTTACAGCACCTATATAACTATTTAATCCATCTGTTGTAACCATCTGAATTTTAGTTGTTGTTCTTTCTTTTGCAGAAGAAATTATAGAAGTTATCTTTTTCTTATTTCTGCTTCTTGCATATTCAGAAGCAATCATAAATCTTGTTTGTGGACATACTCCATCTATGAAAAAATTATCTTCTGTTCCCTTACTGCCTTTTGTGTGGCTTTTTCTTCTTTTGTATTCTATCTCGTCAAATTGTATTTCTTCGCTTAGGTTTAATCTTAACTTGTCTGTAAATTTTCCTATAATCTTAGCATATTTCCAGACCCATCTTAAAATCGTGCTATGGTCGGCGTTATGAGGATAGAACATTCCTAAATGCTCCTGTGTCCCTCTTGTAGAAGCCCCACGATAAAATAAATCTACTGCTTGAGTAATCTTTTGAGGATTGTTCCTCATCCTGAAAAATCCATCATCTAAAGTAAAGTATTTATTACAATCTTTACATTTGTATCTCTGAATTAAACCCCTATTCTGTGTTTTTCTTTTTGTCCATTTAATAGTATTTTCACTTTTACAAAAGGGGCATATTGCTTTTTTGTTCTCGTTATTTTGTATTGTTGTTTCCATTTTATCTATATACCTATTAGGTATATAGAGTATATAAAGATTATGGTGATTGACTATACTTATTAGGAATACTCTTTATTAACATAGTTTAGTCTTATATACAAGAATGCATATATATTTAAATAGTAGAAGAAACATTAATAAATATGACAGAACGTAGTATTAGTATGCAAAAAGAGGGATACGGAGCTGGTGTTCTTATTGTTGGGCATAAATGTTATAGGTGTGGTCATGCTTGGGTTCCAAGAGATATAGGCGAAATTCCAGAGATATGCCCTAAGTGTAAAAGTCCTTATTGGAAAACTCCTAAAAAATTATTCAAAAAAGGGGAGAAGAAAAATGGCAAGTAATTATCTTGATATAATTTTACATAAAAGTGATAAATATTTAACTCAGGAATTAGGTTTTAAAGGTTCTGAAAAATTTATAAAAGAATTGAAAGAGAAAATAAAAACTAAAGATAAAGACGAAATAATCAGAAAGTTCCATGAGCTATATGAAAAAAAGATTAAAGAAAAATATCAAAAAGAAACAAGCCCAGAATACAATAAAGAACTATTTAATTTCATAAAGAAGAACAATAAACAAGTTAAAATAGTTTGGGGCGATTCCTATAATAATTTAAAACAATTACCTTCTGAATCTGTGCATTTAATGGTTACTTCTCCACCATACTACAACGCAAGAGAATATTCTCAGTATGGAGATTTAAATAAATATCTTGAAGATATGAAAAAAATCATAAAAGAATGTTATAGAGTTCTTGATAATCATAAAGTTTTTGTTTTTAATGTTGGAGATATATTTGACAATGATAACATAACAACAAAATCAGTTTGGGGGGATAGGAGATTACCTCTCGGTGCTTATTTCATTAAAATATTTGAAGAAGAAGGTTTTACTTTCGTTGATGATTTTATGTGGGATAAGGGAGAAGTCCAAAGCGAAAGGCACAAAAATGGAAGCACACCATATCCATTTTATCAATATCCTATGAATTGTTATGAACATATTTTAATATTTCATAAGCACAGATTAGATAACACTCATTATCCTTGCCCAGATTGTGGAACCCTACACATTAATGGCAATACACAATCAGAAATAGGTTTAATGTCGTGGGAATGTAAAAACTTAGATTGCACAACCAGAAGTGAAGGCAATAGAGGCAAAAGATTTTCTTTAAAGACTAATTTAACACAAGATGCTAAAAGCAGAGAAGGAAATGAAGTGCCACATGATTTAATCAAAAAATGGAGAAGGGATATAACTAAATTCTCTCCAGTTATTAAAATAAACAGCAAAGGAGAAAATAAATTAGGGCATACCGCACCATTCCCAGAGGACATTCCAGAAATGGCGGTTTATTTTTATTCTTATAAAGGAGATATAGTTTTAGACCCATTCGCAGGAAGTTTTACAACTGCGATTGTAGCTAATAAATTAGGTAGAATTGGAGTAGGTATGGAATTAAGAAAGGATTTATTTGAGAAAGCTATAAAAGACAATATTAAGAATAAAGGTGCTGAGTTTGAAGAATTTAATTAATCTAATTTTCTAATAAATCAAATCTATTATGAAATTTAGACCATTTTCCGAAATCCTTAGAATTGAAATGTTGTCTATCTTGGTCTTTCAAAAATGATATTCCTTTCATTGAGTTTCCCATAGTTTTAATAAAATCTTGAACGGACATAACCAAGAAATGAGGTTTATCTTTATCATCTATTAAGCACCATATAAAAAAGTGTTCTGGAGATAAAATTAAATCTCTTGGTTTATGGTCTATTGCATAACTATTCTTTGATTTTTCTATTCTTGAAGATTTAACTTGTATTGTTCTAAACTTTGTTTTATATTCTTTTGAGCCACAAGAACAAATAAAATTAATTAATTTAACTTCTCCATGACACTTATCACAAGTTGGGATATTTGTAAAATTCTCAGAACCAGAGTTATCGCATTTTTTACATTTAGTTATATTGCCTTCATATTTTGCTTTACATTTATTGCATATTTTTATTGGTATGATATTACTTTTTTGTGTCCTAGAAAAATCCTTACCACACTTATTACACTTCAAAGCAGGAGTTATCTCCCAATTTTTACCACATTTAGCACAAGAGTATTTATGAGCAACAATATCGATATACTCATCATACATTGGATTATAAACATTCCAACCATGTTTAGAAAGTTCAAAGGACACTAAAAATTCACCGTATCTTGAAAAGTGCTTAACATTTAGGTCACCTGTTTTCTTAAATTCTTTTTCTAATTCGATTTCACCGTTTGGCTCTTTTTCCATACATAAATTAGAGAAAACCCCTATAAAAACTTATTCACCAACCGCTAACGCAACAATGCAAGTGCCAAAGATATTTCTATCATAACTTACTCTTTTTTGTTTATTGGTGCAGTAGTTTGGATTTTTTATGGTATTAAAATAAATGATTTCCCGATAATAATTACTAACATTCTTGGCGCGATAAACATTGGATTAGTGGTAATCGGTTGGTTTTTGTATGGAAGAGCCTCTTAAATAATTGTGTATAATCGCTGCAGACCGAGACGAAGTCGAGGCGAGGAACGAAGTGATAAGAGTTCAGGCGACTCGCGTTATTTTTTCTTTTTGAACCAACCAATTAAAAATAAAATTCCTATAAAAAATGCATTTCCAGCAATTTGTATAGACCAAGACAGCATATACCATTCAAATGGATTCCTCATTAGTACAATAATATACAATAGTCCAGCTAGAATAAAAGCAATTCCTCCAACTATCTCATATTTCCAAGATACTAATAGAACAATCAATAAAACAAGTGCGGGAATATTATGCATAAATAATGCGCCAAATGTCTGCCAAAAGCTTAATTCAGGAGAGAAAACATCTAATGACATCAATGCTAAGAAAAATATGAATATATGGATAAAATTCTTGGTGTCCAATATATAAATTTGTTAATCTTTTTTTTCATATTCTTATCTTCATATTTATATTTAATTTAAGAGATTATAAAAATCTTTTCATTTAAGAATTCTTTTTAAACAAATCTTTAATCTTTTCTAAAACCCCTTGTTTCTCAGGGATAGGAATTTCTTCTTTCTCTTGCAATGGCTGTTCTGTTTTAACCTCTTCGGTTTTTACTTGGGGCAAAGGCTTGTATAAATTATTTTGTGTTACTTGTTTTTGAGGAGATTCTACTGTGGCATATTCTTTAGGAATTTGAGGTAAAATACCAAAATTAGCCTCTTTATTACCCCAAGATTCTAAGTAAGTTGTTTTATTAATATCATATTTTAATTCAGTAGAACCAAATGGCTGGTCTGAATGTCCTAAGGTAATAATAATCTCAGGAATAACATTATCAGGGATCTTTAATATCCTTCTTATTGAGTTTTCATCAAAGGCACCAATCCAGCATGAAGCTAAACCATAATCAGTTGCCATTAAAAGTATATTCTGAGCAACAATCGCACAATTTTGTTTTGAATATAAATCCTTACCCCTTTCACCATACATTCTTTCCATATCATCTGGTTTATCACATATAACCAAATGAACAGGGGCTTTAATCATCCAAAATTGATTAATACATGCAACTGAAATCTCTCTTCTTTTATCTTCATCAGTTACAACTATTATCTGCCAATTCTGAAAATTACCTGCAGAGGGGGAATTCTTTGCAACTTCTAAGATTTCAGTAATTAAATCCAGGTTAACCTTGGTATCATTATAATCCCGAATAGAACCTCGAAGCCTTATTGCATCCTTAGTCTCCATAGTAACCTTTAAATTGGATCTATATTTATACTTTTTGTTATGAATTATAAAGAACTGGTTTCAGTATATGAAGAACTTGAGAAAACAACAAAAAGATTAGATAAGACCTTTATTATTTCAAAAATTCTTAAGTCTGCCCCTAAACAAGATTTACAGAAGATTATTTATCTAATCCAAGGCCTAGTATTTCCTAATTGGGATGAAAGAAAATTAGGAATGAGTTCTATGCTTATATTAAAAGTAATAGGAAGTGTTACAGGTGTTTCTAAAGAAAAAATAGAAAAGCAATGGAAAAAAGAAGGGGATTTAGGAAAAGTTACTGAAATATTATTGAAAGAGAATAAACAAACCAAATTATTCAACTCCAAGGATTTAACTGTTGAAAAGGTATTTGATAATCTTCAAAAAATTGCTTCTTTAACCGGTGAGGGAACAGTAGCAAATAAGGTTAAATTGGTTGCAGAATTAGTTGGAAATGCAAACCCTGTAGAAGCAAAATTTATTGTTAAAACTGTTTTAGGTGAATTAAGGGTTGGTGTTGCTGAGGGTTTAATAAGGGATGCTATTGTATGGGCTTTCTTTCCTAAAGCTTATGGTGTATTTATTCAATGTCAAAAATGTAAAGAATTTGTTCCTAAGATTTCACACTGTTTAAGCTGTAAGGCAGAATTACCTAAAAAAGCACCAGAACTTAAACATGGTAAAATAGTTATAGATAAACTAGAAGATATAAAAAAGAGAGATCTGGATAAAATAGAAAATGAGGTTATAGTCTCAAATGAAAAAACAGCAAGAGAGATTTATAATTATTTTATTGATAAGGTACAGCACTCTTATGATTTATCAAATGATTACGGTATAATTGGATTTAATATAAAGCATAAAGGACTTTCTAGTTTAGATGAAAGTTATATTACATTAGGTGTTCCAATAAATCCAATGCTGGCAATAAAGCTTGACAATATTGATGAAGGAATTGAAGCATTAGGTAAACCATTATTAGCAGATATAAAATTAGATGGCTTTAGATTACAAGTACATAAAAAAAACGATAAATTCTGGTTTTATACGAGAAGATTAGAAAACGTTCTTAACCAATTTAAAGAATTAATTCCTCTATTCAAGCAAAATGTAAAGGGAGATTCTTATATCTTGGATTGTGAGATCGTAGGTTATGATCCTAAGACAGGAAAACATTTACCATTTCAAAATATCTCACAAAGAATAAAGAGAAAATACGACATTGAAAAAACAGCGAAGGAAATTCCAGTAGAGATTAATGTTTTTGATATTTTATTTTACAACGGAAAGAACTTAATGGACGCTTCACAAAAAGAAAGAAGGGAATTAATTGAAAAAATTATCCATGAAATATCAAGAAAAATAGTACTAACAAAAGCAATTATAACAGACAATGAAAAGAAACTTGAGGAATTTTATGAAGAGTCATTAAAGGAAGGTAATGAAGGATTAATATTAAAAAATCTTAATAAATCCTATACGCCTGGAAGATATGTTGGTGGTTGGGTAAAGCTTAAGCCTGTTCTTGAAAACTTAGATCTTGTTATAATTGGTGCTGATTGGGGTGAAGGTAAAAGAGCAAAATGGTTAAGTAGTTATTATATTGCATGTCAAGATGGTGAAAAGTTAGTTGAGGTTGGAAAAGTAAGTACGGGTGTTAAAGAAAAAAGTAAAGAAGGGACTACATATAAAGAATTAACCAAATTACTTAAACCATTAATAATATCAGAGTCTGGAAAGTATGTTAAGATTAAACCAAGAATAGTTATTGAGGTTTCTTATGAAGAAGTACAAAAATCACCTACCTATGATTCTGGTTATGCTTTGAGATTTCCACGTTTTATTCGCTTAAGGACAACAGATAAATTAGTAAAAGACATTAATACTTTAAACGATGTAAAAAGAATCTTTAAAAATCAAAAAGGTAAGAAGATTATTATTAGCATAGGTTTTTAAAATAGATTGTTGTTTAATAACATAATAATCTTTAAATAGTAGTAATATAAACATAATTACGTTATGTTTTCTATCAGTGAGGAAACATGATTTATATTAAATAGTAGTTAAATCTCTTAAGGGGGGAGTTAATAATGATAGTAAAAGACGAGTTTTTAAACAAGCTTAGAAGATATTTTGCGTTAAATCTTTATGAAGTAAGAATATGGACAGCGTTGCTTTCTCGTGGTGTTTCTACTGCAGGTGAATTAAGCGATATAGGTAATGTTCCAAGATCAAGGGCATATGATGTTCTTGAAAGTTTAGAAAAGAAAGGATTTGTTATAATGAAGCTAGGAAAGCCAATAAAGTATATCGCAGTTGAACCACTTGAGGTTGTTGAAAGGGTAAAGAAAAAGTTTAAAGAAGGTGCTAATGAAGCTGTTAAAAGATTAGATAGCCTGAAAGGAACAGATGTTTTAAAAGAATTAGAGTTATTACATAAAGAAGGTATTGAATTTGTTGAACCTTCTGATTTATCAGGGGCAATTCGGGGGAGACATAATCTCTATACACATTTAGAAACAATGATTAGGGGTGCAGAAAAGAATGTCACTATAGTAACTACTCAGAAAGGTCTCTTAAGAAAAATAGATGCATTAAAACCAGAACTGGAAAGATTAAGCAAAAAGAATGTTAAGATTAGGATTGCAGCACCCATTAATAAGGAATCTCTATCTGCCTTAAAAGAATTAGGTAAAGTAGCTGAAGTAAGACATTTAGATAAATTAAATGCAAGATTCTGTATAGTTGATAATAAACAGTTAATGTTTATGGTGCGTGATGATAATGATATACATCCTTCATATGATATAGGTATTTGGATACATACACCATTTTTTGCATCTGCTTTAAACGGTTTATTTGATTTAGCTTGGAAAGAAATGGAGCCTGCTGACAAGGTTATTGATAGACTTTAAAGCCCACCCGGCATATAATAAGATAAATTTTTAATCTTATTTATTTCTTTTAAATAAGAATCAAATTGTTTTTGAAATATATCAGTATTTATTTCATCCTTTTTTAAGTAAGTTACGCCATCTTTATCTATTATTAAAATAGCTTCTAATCTAAAATTATCATTAGTAAAATATTTAATTTTCCTACCATTATTCTTAATTACTTCTATAATATTAGATTTATTTTTATAGAATCTTATATATTCACCCCCAATTTTTCCATTGTATTCAGAGGTAATACGATTACAAGCTGTTAGGATTATAAAAGAACCAAGTACTATTGATTTTAGGTTATTTTTTAAATTCATTAGTAAACAAAACTAATAGAAATTTATAAATTTATTTCTGGTTTAAGTTTTAAAAGGATAAACACAAACCCTAATATTTGAAACATTAAATGGTTTGATAGTTATATGTTCGCCATAAGATGCAGTTAAGTCCTCTATTGACTCAACTTTCCCCGAACCAAACTTCATACCTGCGTACTTAACTAAACTTCCAACACTATCATTCTTACAAAGCAGTATTTCCGAGACTGAATTTGGATCAATCGCCTTGACAGTAACTTTATCATCAATAAAAGATATCAACAACCCCAATCCAGTTCTTTTTTTAATATCACTTAAAGTTTCTAATTTCTCAATTTTAAGTGTCTTATCGTCTAAAACCCAGCGATGAAGCTCAGTTGTTTCAATATACACCCCACCTGATTTTTCAAGCTCTCTCTTCTTCATTTTAATCCCCCCCTAATCAACAAACATATGCTGTCCAAACTGCTTTAAAGGTTCATATTCATCGCTATTAACATATTGCTTATCTATTTGCATCTTATAGAATACTTCTACTAATCCCCTATACCTCTCCGATCTAATTAATCCAACATTAACTTCCCCCATAATATCCAAATAACCCCCCAGCTTTGTCTTTGTTACTATCGCATTAGCCGAGAAAGTTTCCCAAACAAGTTTATTTCTTCTTGTATCTGCAATAATTGCCTTAACTGCATCTTCTAATCTTTTCACTTTTTCTCCCTAATCAACAAATTCTATTCCTAATTCATTTTCAATATCTTTTTTATTTCTTTGAACTACTTTTTTGGTCCTAGAACCCATTATTTGAGGGCTAGTTACACCAGTTACAATCAACATTGTTCTTATTGTTCCTTCTAAGTCTTCAGAAATTTGAGCACCCCAAATGATCCTTGCATTCTCATCTAATTTAGAAGAAACAGTTTCAACCACCCTTCTAGCCTCATCTAAAGTCATATCTCTACCGCCAGAAACATTAATTAAAGCACCATTTGCACCTGAAATATCAACGTCAAGTAAAGGATTTGAAATTGCCTTTTCAACAGCCTCTTCAGCCCGGTTTTCAGAATCTGATTCACCTACACCAATCATTGCAACACCACCCTTACTCATTACTGTTTTTATATCTGCAAAATCAAGATTAACCAAACCTGTTTTTGTTACTAATTCAGCAATTCCTTTAACCGCATTTGTAAGAATCTCATCAGCTACCTTAAATGCTGTATGTAAGGGTAAATCAGGTGCTAATTCAAGTAATTTATCATTTGGAATAACAATTAATGTATCAACAACAGCTTCTAATTTCTCCAAACCAGTAATAGCATTTTCATACCTTCTATTTCCTTCCATTGAAAACGGAATTGTTACTATGGCTATTGTTAATGCCCCTAATTTTTTACCTATCTCTGCAACAACAGGAGCAGCACCAGTTCCTGTTCCTCCACCCAAACCACACGTAATAAAAACCATATCAGAATTCTGTAATTTTTGTCTTATGTCATGCTCATTTTCCCTTGCAGCTTCCTCCCCCATCTGAGGAATTGAGCCTGCCCCTAAACCCCTTGTAAGTTCTTTCCCAATTAAAACTTTGTGAGCAGCATTTGTATAAAGTAAATCCTGGGCATCTGTATTAATAGCAATCATCTCTGCACCTGTAATACCTACTTCGCTCATCCTATTAATTGTATTATTACCTGCACCACCAACCCCAACTACTTTTATTTTAGCTATTTGTTGCTCAAGAAGTTTTTCAAGCTCTTCATCAATGTCACTAGTTTTTTTAGGTGTAAATTTTAAATCTAACCCATCTTTTTTTGGTGTTGCTGCCTTTATCTGATTTATTATGTCCATTTTACCCCTATTTAGAGAAAGTTATACCTCTTTTCTATTACAACCAATATTTAAAATTATTTATTCTAGAAACTACTTATTGTAAAGGTTAAGTTGTTGCTTCTTTTTCTATTGTTTTATTATCCTTAACCTCAAATTCTACATTCTTTATCGATGGAATTGACTTTTGTAGCTTTTCCTTTATCATTTCCTGTATTTCATTTGGTATACTTTGCTTTAATTTAATAAGTGCTGTATTTTCCTTTAAACTAGTCTCTGCTTCTGGAAGGTACATTGTAGAAAATGCCTTAAGTTTTTCTTCATCATTTTCAATAACCTTAACTATTTTATATGCATAATTTATATTCTTGCCAGCTAAAGGATGATTAAAATCAATCATAACCCGACCGCCAGAAACAGTCTTAATTACGCCCATCAGGTTATCAACAGTTACTTGTAATCCCGGCATGGGCATCATATCCTGAGATTTAAATTTAGCTGCAGAAACTAACTGATATAATTTAGGATCTTTTTTTCCATAAGCTTCTTCTGGTACTAATTCAACTAAATATTCCTTACCAATTTCTTTACCCTCTAAATCCTTGTCTAAACCCTTAACAACAATTTCCTCACCAATACAAACAACAACCGGATTATATTTGTGCTCCTTATGATAAATATTATGTCTTTTTGCTATTTCTTCATTGGTTGTATCAAAAACAAGATTATTTTCTTTAATAGAAGCGGTGTATTCCAGTTCTATAAAATCGCCTTTTTGAACCTTATTCATGACACCTTTAGAATTTTATATGGTTTTTAAATCTTCTTCTTTTATAGGCTAGTTAAGAAAGTTTGCTTATTTTTTCTTAAATAAAGAAGAATTACTTAAAGCCATTGCACCAACCAAAAGCATTACTAAAAAGGCAACATAATAAATAGAATCAGTAAATATTTCTAAACCTGGATTAAATATTGAAATAACATTAAGATAGCTGTCATTTAATTCAACTAACCTTTTAATAGCCTTTATTGTTCCTATAATAACAACATAAGTGAATATTAAAAATATAAGACCTTCATTTGCCTTTTCATCCTTAATTACAAATCCTGTGAAATCCTTTAATCTAGGTAGTATAATGGCCATGTAAACATAAATTGCAGCTATAATAGCACCAACACTAAGAAGAGCTATAATATAATCATAAGCAGACATATAAATAAGTTAACCAAGTTAATTATTTAAAGATTTTTTACCTCTAAACAATTAATAAAAAGATTAATATTAGTAAATTTGTTTAAGTCCCAAAATGGAGGAGGCACTTCTAGAAATACATAACCTTTCTAAAAAATTTGGAAAGCACTTGGTTCTAGATGATGTTACATTTGATGTTGATAATAAAGACTTACTAGGAATAATAGGCTTATCTGGTTCTGGTAAAACAACACTACTAAACATATTAATTGGATTTTGGAAACCAACTAAGGGTGAGATTTTATTCGCTGGGGGTAAGATATCGAGGAATATTAGGGCAATAAGGCAATTATTTGGATTTGCAACCCAGGGAGGATCATTTTATAACAAGCTTACTGTAAGGGAAAATCTTATTTATTTTGGTAGATTATATGGAATGAATGCTACTGAAATAAAAGAAAGGACAGACGAGCTTCTTTCTTTTATGGAACTAGAAGATGCTATTGACGTTCTAGCTGATAACTTATCTAAAGGAATGCAGCGAAGATTAGATATGGCATGTGCTATGTTGCATGGTCCTAAGGTTTTAATAATGGACGAACCAACAGAAGACCTAGATCCTGGTTTAAGAAAAGAAATCCTAGCATTAATTAGGAAAATAAATCAAACTGGAACTACTATTTTAATGACATCTCACCAGTTAAGGGAGATGGAGAATATTTGTTCTAAGATTGCAATACTCCATAATGGTAAAATACTAGAAGTTGGAGCACCAGACGACATTAAGACATCTTATTCAAAGAATGAGGAAATACTTGTAGAAACATATCCTGGAAACTATAATGCAATATTAAAGAAAATCAACAAAAGGGATATTGCGGATGTGGTTGTTGATAAAGATAAATTAGTAATTTATACACCTAAAGCAGAAAAGGTTCTTCATGATATTATTAACTCAATACAACATTTAGGGGAAAGAATAGTTGATATTGAGGTAAGTAAGCCATCATTAGAAGAAGTATTTGAATCATTGACTAAGGCTTCAAAAAAAGGTGAAAAGAAATAAAAATGGAATTTAGAAAGATATTTGAGCCATATAATTCCTTATTTAAAAAAGAGGAAGGAACTAAAGAAAAGAAGGAACAACCCAAAGAGGGTGATATAAAATCATTAAAGCAACTAAAGAGTGAAACTAAACCTGTTGAATCAAAACCTAAGTCTATTGATAACACATTTAACAAGGGTCTTGAAGGGCAAAAAACACAATCTTTAATTAAGGAATTAGCAACATTTAATTTTATAATTAAGATAATTTATATGGTTAAAAAGGATCTAAAGCTTTTAATAAGATCCAAAAGTTCCGCATTAATTTTCATCTTGGGACCATTATTAACAATATTTCTTATAGGTATGTCTTTCAATACTTCTTCACTTTATGATTTAAGGATTGGTGTTTATTCAGAAAGTTATTCTGATTTAAGTAGCTCAATTCTTTCAGCATTACAAGACCAGCAATATAGGGTAATAAAGGCTAACAACCAAGAAGAATGTATAAAGGGTGTTAAGTTTAATGACTACCAAATTTGTGCATCATTCCCAGCAAATATGCAAATAACAAATGAATCTAAAAATATTATTAGTTTATATGTTGATGAATCAAGAATAAATTTAGCATATCTTATTTCTAGCACTATATCAACTAAAGTAAGCACGAAATCTTCTGAAGTTGGTATTGGCTTAGCGAATGATTTAATTACAAAACTTGGTAGTGTTAAAACCAAGGCAAAAGAAGGTGAACCTATTTTAGTACAATTAGAAACTACATCAAATGAAGCTAGTGGAAAATTAGATGATACAATTAGCGATTTTAATAATATAGATCTAAATTACAATGCAAGTGATTTCAACTTCTCCAAACTATATGGTGAGGTTAATAATTTAATAAATCTAACAAATAACAGTGCAGCATTTAGCTTCCTTAAAAATTATATTGATGACTTAAAGCTACAATCGGATCTTTTAGGTACTAAATTGAATAAAGCAGTTTCACAAAGAGATACAAATGTTAAAGTATTGAACGATATTAAAAATAAATTTGAAACAGATTTTAATTCTAATATTAAAAATGCAAAATCAGTATTAACAAATATACAGCAGGATGTTGATGCTGTTAAGATAACAAATGCAGAAAGTATAGTAAGTCCGATTAAAACCTCTGTAAATGCTGTAACTTCTAAAAAAACACACCTTAGTTTTATATTCCCAACAATAGTTATAATGATTGTAATGTTTATAAGCATCTTACTAGCTTCTACTTTGGTTATAAGGGAAAAAACATCTAAGGCTTACTTTAGAAACTTTATAACACCAACCGCGGGAATCTGGTTTATGATAAGTTTATTTATAACAAATATATTATTAGTAATACTACAAATAATAGTTATATTTAGTGCTGCCACTTATTTCTTCCAAAGTGAATTTGTTCCATTAATACAACCAATTGCCATATTATTAGTTATTACAATTAGTGTTTTCATATTAATTGGAATGTTTATAGGTTATATATTTAATTCAGAAGAAACAGCTACCTTGGCTTCTATTTCTGTAGGAAGTATAATGTTATTCTTTTCTAATACAATACTGCCGCTTGAATCGCTTCCAAAGTATATAAGAGACATAGCATTATTTAACCCATTTGTAATTAGCCAAGAAATACTTAAGAGTGTAATATTATTTAATGCTAAACTTTCAATATTTTTAAATAATATCTATATATTACTAGCATATGCTGTATTCTTCTTTGTAATTACATTCATTGCTAGGGAATTGACAAAAAGAAGACTATAGTAAAGATTAATAAAACTCTTAAAGGGTTTATTATTAATAATAGTAAACTTAATATATTACCTAGGAGGTTTATAATAAAATGATAACAATAACAGAAAAGGCTGCTAGTAAGGTTAAAGAACTTTTAAAGAGTGAAAAGAAAGAAAGTTATGGCTTAAGAATAGAAGTAGTTCCAGGAGGTTGCTCTGGATTTGAATATGGATTTTCATTTGATAATAAAAAAGTAAGCAATGATACTATAATAGAGAAAGATGGTCTTAAGGTTTTTGTGGATAAAGAAAGTCTTGCAATGATAGACGGTGCCACTGTTGATTTCATTGAAACATTACAGGGAGCAGGTTTTAAGGTAAGTAACCCTAAAGCAAAATCAAGCTGTGGCTGTGGCCATTCTTTTAGTTAATTTTAATTTAACCTTTCTTTTTTTAAATGAAAACCAATTCTAAAATTCATTATTAACACTTAGGAAGCTTCTTAAAATCTACATTTAAATCCTTAATTTGATCAATTTCATCAAATCTTCCATCAAGGTTATTATCACGATAAACTTTTTTGTTTTCAAGGTCAATTACTTCATACTTTCTTAAATCATCTTTACCACATATTCTATAGCGAACTACAAACTTAGCTGCCCACTTATTTCCATCTTCTTTTCCATAGGCAATACTCTCAATAGCTGGTTTTTTCTCATAATAGGTAATAGTTTTCTCGCTGGGCTTTAAATCATAATAATAAGGTGGGGTTATTTCAGCACTAGCATTTAATCCAAAAGCCAAAAGAAGTGTTGTTAAAGTTAAGGTTTTTTTCATATTATTTATAACATTATTTAGAGTTATATAAAGCTTCTTATTCTTTAAAGAATATTTTATTCATAAAGTTTTAAAACATTCAAAATCAATTTAATTTTATAAAAATATGGGGGTATTTTATATGGCAAGAAAAAAATTATGGGCTTCTGAATGTGTTACTGAAGGACATCCGGATAAAGTAGCAGATCAAATTGCAGATACGATATTAGATTATTGTTTAGGAATAGATAAAAATTCAAGATTTGCAATGGATATGGTAATAAAAAACGATAAATTTATGATTGGTGGTGAAATAACATCAAAAGCAATTGTTGATGAAGCTATTGTAAGGGAATTAATTAGGTATAAACTAAATGATATTGGTTATAATGCAAAAGATAAGAAAGATATTGAAGAGATGGGAATAAGCAGCCATCATTTTGATTTAGAATTACTTTTAACAATGCAAAGCCCTGATATTTCTCAGGGTGTAACTGAAACTAATGATAAAGAACAAGGTGCTGGTGATCAGGGAATAATGTTTGGTTATGCTTGCAATGAAACACCTAATTTTATGCCAATGGATTATGAAATAGCTAGGGATTTATGCTTGCAATTATCCAAGGTAAGAAAGGAAGGGATAATGCCTTATTTAAGACCTGATGGAAAATCACAGGTAACAGTAGCATATATTGATAATAAACCAAGCAAACTAGTTTCTTTAGTAATTGCAGCATCACATAATGATTCTGTTACACCAATTAAATTAGATGTGGATATACAACAATATGTAGTAAGTCCAATCTGTGATAAATATGCCAAATTAATCGATGTAATTAATCCAAAAACCCTACACATAAATGGAACAGGAAGATTTATTGTATGTGGTCCTAAAGGAGATTCCGGAGAAGTTGGAAGAAAGATTGTTGTTGACCAGTATGGTTCTAGAAGCCCAGTTGGCGGTGGAGCATTTTCAGGAAAAGACCCTAGTAAGGTAGATAGAAGCGCAGCTTATTACGCAAGGTATGCAGCCAAGAATATAGTTGCAGCTGGTTTAGCAGATAGATGTAATGTGTTTGTTGCTTATTGCATTGGTGAAGCAGAACCAGAAGCGCTAAATATTGAAACATATGGCACTGCTAAAATACCAGAAGAAAGAATAGAAGCATTGGTAAAAGAGCACTTTAATTTTAAGCCAAAAGCCATAATAGAACAATTAAATCTTAAGAGGCCAATCTATGCTAAAACAGCAGCTTATGGTCATTTTGGACGAGATGATCCAGGTTTTACTTGGGAAAGGTTAGATAAGGCTGAAATTTTAAAAAATTCGCTTTAACTCCAAAATTAGATAGTAAAGCGAATAAAATGTTGGCTTAAAAGTTGTTATATGTAATTTTTGAGTTTGGCAAGAATTGTCACTACTTCTAAAAGGCAATAAAATAGAAAGATTTAATATCACAAAGACTGTGATTAAAATGACTGACCCTAAATTAATTTATTTTGGAAGACTGCCATTAGAAATATTTGAAGGAGATAAACCTACAACTGTTCACAATTTTTCAGATAACTATAATAGATGCATACGAGAGCTAGGTGCGCAGTACGTGCATGGCACTTATTATGGGGATTATAGACAAATTCCGAATTGCGATCAACGTGCAGAAGCCACCACATTAGTTCATCTCTTAAGAGGCGTCACTATACTTTACGACGTGATACCTGGTTCGCAACACCGTGTAGAACTTTTCTTTGATTCCACTAATTCAGATGTTAGCGGAGTAGAAGATTTAATTTTAAGTCAAAAAGATATTTTACCGCCAGTATTCAATGAAATTAAGTATCAACTCCCAAAAATTTTTTAAATTGCCTTTGATTCTTTTTCTTGAATGGACTTAGTCCCTTATAGACTGTATTTTCAATAACTTTACTTACTGATTCAATTTTGAATAATAAAAAGAATAGAAAAAAATTAAAGAAATATGTTAAAAGATAGAAGAGTTTTATCTTCTTTTCTTAGCATAACATTCTCTGCAGAAAACAGGCTTGCCCTCTGTTGGTTTGAATGGAACTTCACATTCTTGTCCACATTCAGAGCAAATTGCTTTATGCATTTCTCGCGGTCCAAGATTTTCTCTGAAACCGCCCCTGTTAAAGTCTCTCATATTGTTCTTTCCTCCGTCGTTAACATAAAAGAAAACGTTTAAGATCTCTATTATGTACTTAAATTAATGTAATGGACTCCTTTAAAAAGCTTACTATTGTAGATTTAATAGTAAACACTAACTATTTATACTAAAGCAGCTAGATAAAATATAGAGGTAAACTACTTCTAAAATGCAAGAACAACTATATGATATGTTAATGAAACAGGATGAAATTACCTGGCAGAGTATCATCCATGAATTAATTAAAAGCGAACAGATGGACCCTTGGGATATTGATATCTCTTTACTATCACAAAAATACCTAGAAACCATAAGAAAGCTTCAGGAAATGAACTTCTTTATCTCTGGAAAGGTAATTCTTGCATGTGCTTTATTATTAAAGATTAAGTCAGATAAGTTAGTAGCTGAAGAGATAGCTGATTTTGATAGTTATTTATTTAATAGGCAAGAAATAGAAGAACTAGAGGAATTTATAGAAGAAAATAAAAGATATAAAGACATAGATATTCCGAGATTAGCTATTAAAACACCACAGGCAAGAAAGAGAAAGGTTGGTGTTAATGATTTAATAAGTGCACTTCAAAAAGCACTAGAAGTTAGTAATAGAAAGGTATTAAGAAGGATTCAAGAAGAGAACTTTAAAGGCCCTCAAATACCTGAAAAAAGATACGACATAACTGGATTAATACAGAAATTATTTGAAAAAATAACTACCTTATTCTCTAAACAAGAAAAGATTACATTCTCACATTTAGTAGAAAGTGAAAAAAGAGAAGATAAAATAATGACGTTTATACCTTTATTACATCTAGATTTTCAAAATAAAATAGTTCTAGAACAAAAAGAGCCATTTAGTGAGATTGAAGTACATTTAAGAAACCAAAATTCAGCTTCTTAAAGTTTTAATAAATCATAACCAGTTACCTGAATTCCTGTTGGTAGCTTGTATTCTATTAATCCCCTGTTTCTAGAAAATGGACCAAATTTTTCTACTCCCTCGCTTACTTCTACAAATGCAACTGCACCTAAGTTCTTTCTACCCATCTGACTTAAGATATCTCTTAGAGAATCCTTATCCCAACGCCTTAATCTTTCTTCTACCCCTTTGGGAGCAACGATAGCTGAAATAAGCCTTTCTTGCTCAGGTAATCTACTAGTTCTTTTAAGTGCTTTAGCACCTTCTTTTGATAAACATATTAAGTATTTTGTCATAGTAAACCTCCTAGTTATTACTATTATAAAGTAATAAATTATTTATAAGCTTTTCGGTTCATTTAGAATAATCTAGTATAGCTTAAGAAATAGATAATTACCATGGTTAAGAAGGCTATAAATAAAGTTCTAGTGCCTGCTAAAAAGAGATTTTCTTTAGAAACACTACCTAAGAATGTACCTAAAGAGAATAAAATTCCTAAAGCTATTAATATTGAATACAAGAATATGTTATCTGAAGGTATTAAACTAAATACATTTAAGATGTATGGGGAGACAATTAAGGCAGTTGCTATTAAGGGTGAAAAACCATTAATTATCGCCATAAAGATAGGTGCTATCTTAGATGCTTGGGCTTGAAGTGATCTTGTAAGCTTAGTTAACATTGCTTGTTGAATCTCCATTAATTGTGCCTTTTTCTCAGCAACCTCACTTAAATAAGCGCTCGTTATTCCAGAAGTAAAAGTAGCAATAGTAGCGCCTAATGTAGCAGCAAGAACTATCCTCGGGTCTGAAGTAGTAGTGTGTACACCGAATATAATACCCATTGTTGTTAAGGCACTATCAAATGTGTTATTAACAAAATACCTCCTTATGATCCCTTCAGATTCTGTGATACTGATATATAGCTTAATTTTTTCTAAAATACTCATCTAGTAACTACCTCGTTTTTTTAGAATAGATAATTTTAGGGCCTACAGAAACCTCATCAACACTATGTATTGTGCCACCCAGCTTAGCTATTGTTGCCTCAACTTTCTCATAATCAACCTCTTCACCTTCAATTATTATTTCAATGGTTTCTGTTTTTTCATCTACTTCTAGAACCTTAAGATTAATTGAATATGTTTTATTCAAATAAGCTAATTCCTCTGCAAATTTCATAATATGGGGTTTATGTGGTTTAAGTATATCCAAAACCAAGTACCTTAATTTGCTTGGTAATTTCATTTGACTTAATGAAGGCTGTTGTGGCATGACTAAAAACGTATATAACCGACTTTTAAAACTTTTGCTAATCCTTTTTTGGATACCACACTTTTGGTAACTTAAAATAATCCTCTGACAATACCTTTAAAGTTTGGTTATATGTATCGCAGAATACCCCTTCTTCTTTCTTTGAAAGATAGAGAGAACCATAACAACCATCTTTTCCCTCATGAAAAGAGAATATTAATGGTACTTTTATTCCCTCTCTAGATGCGTTTGAAATAAAGGTCTCAGCGGTATAAATAATCTCGGGTAAGGCATTTAAATCCCTCTTCCACTTGATAGAACCATCTTTAGTTCCGAGTATTATATCAGAAAACGCCCTTTCATCAATTCGGTTCTTTGCCTTTTTAAATTCTTCATAACTAACGATATCTTCAAGTCCTAGATAAAACTGTTCTTTAAAAGATTTTTCTCGTGGAAATAGTGTTTGTACCATTTATATCTCCAAATTTATTCGTTTCTTAAATATACTCTATCCAATTCTTTCATTCTATAATCTGACATTGCCTTCTGAATTATACTTAAATTCTCATGCTTTGGAACCAGTTTTAGTGTTTGTTGTGGTAGGCTTATCCCAAGCTTTCCAAAAAAAACAAGCAAATCATCTAAAAGTACCGAGGCCTCCATTGATATTCTTTGTGAAGTTTCAAAATATTTCTCAGCTTCTTGCCTTTCTGGAAAAACCTTCTTTATTATACTACCAACACAATCTACATCGTTTACAATGTTTTCAATGCCAATTCCTTTATCTGATGCAATCGTTTTTACTTCCCTTGCAACAGTTAAATAAAATTGCTTCTCAACTAAACAATATTTTTCAACTAAATCATTAGTCTTATCAGTTTTACTCATCAACTCTAAGGTATTTTTATTTTCAGCATTTTCTGCATTTAAATTAAGAGAAAAGATTATAAAAGAACGCATTGATTTAAAATTTTTAATTTGAGTTTCTCGCCACTCAATGCTAGTAATGGGATCTTCAATTTCCCTTATATAATCAAAAAAGTCTTTTAATGAAGGATATTGTTCCTCAACAGGTCTAAAAACCATAAGATCTTTTCTTTCAAAATCTGATTTATAATAAGCTTTTATAATTTCTCTTGTGTTTTTATCTCTTAATTCTAATTCTGTACTAAATTCTAATTCTGTACTAATTTCATCCAAGCTCTTTAACATTCTTAACCCATAAATATAAATCATGGAATTTTTTATTGATAATTATTTATAAAGCTTTCGTATAACATCAGCCTTAGTTATAATTCCCTTGATGTTACCATTATCATTAACTAAAACCATTGGGAAATACTTTAGAAGATTTGAAATCATGTTTAAAGAAGAATTCCTCGAAACTATTGGCGGGGCATCATACATTATCTCTTTAATTGATAGTTCCTTTTCTTTTGAATTAGTAAGCTTTTCAAGTAATAAGCCTTCAGAAACATAACCAAGAACATTTTTTCCCTTAATAACAGGTAATTGTGAAATACCATGCTTATTCATCTTTGCAACACACTCTCTTAAAGAAGAATCAGAATCAATAAAGATAAGGTTTCTTTGCATAACTTCATCTGCCTTTACATCTTTATTATTAACAAGTTCACTCAAAGCATTAAAAATCTTTGTTACATTGGAATAAGTTGGATCTATTCTATTAGATTCTATTTTTGCTATTAAAGACTGTGAAACATTTGCTTTTTTAGCTAATTGTGTTTGTGTTAAACCCAGCTTCTTTCTTATATCCTTTATTTCAGAAATCTCAAAACTCATTACTTAAGAATAAAAAATTTCTATTTATATTCTTTATGGAATAATAATTAATAAACAAGTAAGCTCTTAATTATTTGTAGACTCTTCCTCTTTTATCAAATACCATCACATATAATATTTTATTCTCAAAATCTATATCAATCAATGCTCTGAAATCGCCAACTCTAAATTTATATAACCTTTCACCTTCATAATGTTCAAGAAATCTAAATGGATCTTCTTTTAACATATCAAATTTCTTAAGAATTCTTTCTATAATATTTTTAGGAAGTTTCTCTAAATATTTATAGGCACTCTTATACCATTCAACCTCATAACTCATTTGAGAAGTCTCTTCTTAATGTATTCATGATTTAGATAGTCAGATTTAGGTGCTTTGCGTGCTTTTTTAAGCTCATTTTTCGCCCAACTACTTAACTCCTGTTCCTCAGAAAGTATATGTTTAATAACACTAATATTACGTTTTATCTCTTCTATATCTTCATGCATATGTTTTATTTCAGTTTCAGCCATAGATAAATTTGTATACCTTAATATTTAAATAAGTTGCGGATAAGCTCCATGTTATAATTCTAAGAAAAGATTTTAGTTAAATTAATAAATATTCTTTTAAGAATAAATTTATCAGTAAAATATTAATATAAGAATAATTTAATTGGTTGTGTGATAAAAACAATATCCTTAGATGAAATCTTGGGATTAGAAGATTTAATAAAAAAAGAATATTTAATAAAAACTATTTCAAAAGATGACCCGAGAGAAATAGAATTAAGATACAGGGGAGAAAATAAAGAAGTTATTTATATTGGACGTAAACAATTTAATAACTACAAAGAAACTAAAGAAATACTTATGGATGATGAAGGTTTACCCTATTTTAAAATAGTGTTAGGTCCTATAGAATATAATATTTATGAAAAAATATTTCTTGGCAACACAGATTTTGGATCTGCAATGGGTGGACTAAATCAAAAATTACTTTTAAATATATTTAATAGAATTAAAAAAGAAAACCACCAAATTGATAGAAAGTTTAGGGATTATATTTATGAACTAATAAAAAAAGCCCCAGAAATAAAAGAAGCTCTTAATAAAAAATATTATTTTGAAAATGAAGAAGCATTAAAAGAATTTTCAAATTTAGATTTAGAAATTTTTAAATATTTAACAGCAAAAAATTTTACTTTTAGATCAGGAGCATATAATCCAGATAACTACTGTATTGATGATATAAACTTAAATGATGAACAAAAAATTGATTGTTTTAATGGAGAAAGCAAAGAAGAAGCTGCTTTTATAGTATGGTATAGGAATTATATGAAATCAAAAAACTATCAAGCAAAAATTGAAAATCCTTGGATAAGATCTAGTATAGCATTAACAGAATGGATAAATAAGATAGTAAAAGAACTAGAATCTAAGAGTTTTAAAAAGGTAGAGAGATTAAGCTTATAATATTCTAAAATGAATAAATCATTCAATAACCTATAAATATACTACTAAATCGTATAAATGGATGTTAACAACAGTTGTAGGAAGTTATCCAAAAATAGGAGGTTCTGATGAGCAACAGAGGCTTAGAAGGATAATTTCACAGCATGAAAAAAATGAAGTAGATGATGATACTCTTTACGATGCCTTTGATGAAGCCATAAAGGGGGCTGTTAAAGAACAACTTGAAACTGGTTTGGATATAATAACAGAGGGTCAAATAGTAAGTTGTTATTTAGAAAGTTTTACAGCCTGCCAGTTAAATGGTGTTGAAAGGGGTGACTTATTTAGATATTTTGATACGAATACTTTCTTAAAACGTCCAATAATAAAGAAAGATGTTAAATGGAATAACCCAATATTAGATTTTGATTATTTTAATGCCGCCTTGAATAGTAATAAACCTGTAAAAGCAGTAATTCCTGGTCCCTATACTATTGCAAGATTCTCAAAAAATGAATTTTATAAAAGCTTCGATGATTTAGTTTTAAGATTAGCTGAAGAATTAAATAATGAAGTAAAATACTTTACAAAATTAAATCCACCAATTATCCAGATTGATGAGCCTGCTATTTTAAGGAATAAACAAGATATTGAATTATTCTCAAAAGCATTTACAAGATTAGTTGATGGTGTAAAAAACACGAAGGTTGCATTATATACTTATTTTGGGGATATAGAAGGAATCATAGAACCCTTACAAGATTTACCATTAGATATTATTGGTGTAGATTTTATTTATGGAAAAAAGAATTATAACTTACTTAAGGGTTTTAAAAAAGAACTAGGTTTTGGTATAGTTGATGGAAGAAATACAAGGTTAGAAGATAAAGCTGATCTAATAGTTGACATAATAAAAGCAGCTGAATTTGTAGATCCAGAAAAAATTTATATTAATCCTAGCTGTGGTTTAGTTTATTTGCCAAGAAAGGAAGCAAAATTAAAATTAACCAACATGGTAGAAGCAACAAAAAGAGCAATTGGTTTAATTGATCGAACAAAATTGGAGTTTGATACCTATGGAAGAATCTAAAATTTTATTCCCAACAACAACCGTAGGAAGCTTTCCTAAACCATGGTACGTTAAAAAAGCAAGAAGCGATTTTCAGAAAGGAACTATTTCTCAAGATGGATTAAAGCAGGTAGAATTAAAGGCAACGAAAGAAATAATTGAAATTCAAGACAGTATAGGACTTGATATTCTTGTTGATGGAGAGTTTTATAGGGGTGATATGGTAGCTTACTTTGCAGAAAATCTTGAAGGTTTTAAAAAACCGCTTACAAGACAAGATGATGTATGGTCTTATGGAAATAGATATTATCCGAAGCCAAGAATAGTTAGCGAGATTAAATTAAATAACCCCATAACAGTAGAGTGGTTTAAATTTGCTCAGTCATTAACTAAAAAACCAATTAAGGGAATGGTTACTGGGCCTTACACAATAATGGATTGGTGTTTTGACGAACATTATGGCTCTAGGGAAAAAACAACACTAGCATTAGCTGAGGTTATGCATCAAGAAGTAAAGGCTTTAGAAGAAGCAGGTGCTCTATATATGCAGATTGATGAACCTGCAATATCAACAAGGCCAGAAGAAATAGATTTAGTTATAGAAGCAATGAAGATAGTTACTAACGGTATAAAAGCTAAAACAATAACACACATCTGCTATGGTGATTTTGAAAAGATTTATCCAAGGATGTTAGAATTGTCTGTTGATCAAATAGACCTAGAGATGGCAAACAGCAATTTTAATCTTTATTATTTATTTAAAAAATATAAGTTTACTAAGGAAATTGGGTTTGGTGTTTTAGATGTTCATAATCATCAAATAGAAACTAAAGAATTTGTGAAAGATTTAATTAAAAGGGCTATTGAAGTAATACCTAAAGAAAAAATCTATATTGATCCTGATTGTGGTTTAAAAACAAGAACAACTGAAGAAGCTTTTAAGAAATTAGAGGTTATGGTAGGGGCCGTTAAAGAACTTAGGGAAGAGTATTCTTAAATGAATAATTCTTTCAAAATTCTTTATTAAAAATAAAAGTCATATAGAATTAATGAAATTAACAGATATTGTAAAAGATAAGTTTATTACCTTAGTAGAATTTAATCCAATAAAACACTCACCTGAAGGCTTTCCAAAAAAATATACATTTCAAGAATTAATAGACAAGGTTGAATTGATTAAAGATCTTGCAGACTTTATAACAGTTACAGAAAGTGAAAACAAAATTTATGCTGCTAATTCTATAGTTACTGCAAACTGCATAAAATTAAATTCTAATAAAGAAGCAATACCACACATCACTATAAGAGATCACCAAAAAGGTACAATAGAAAATCTTGTTAAGACAATTGAAATTACGAATTTTCATAATATACTGATAATCAGGGGAGATAATTTTTTTAAAAAAGAAACCAATTTTGAGCATGCTTATCAATTTGTTGACGCTGTTAAGAATATTAAAAATAGTCTTTGTGTCGGTGTTGCTGGAGATGCTCTATACGAGAGAGAAAAAGAAATAGAATATATGAAAAGTAAATTAGATGCTGGAGCAGATTTTATAATAACGCAGGCGATATTTAGCTCAGATTCCTATTGTAAATACAGGGAAGATTTAGAAAAGAATAATATTAATATTCCAATAATAGCTGGAATTTTACCAATAAAGGGAAAGAAAACAATAGATTTTGTTGAAAAGAACATGAAAGAGGTAAAGATTCCTGAAGAACTGAAAGCGTGGATTCTAGAGGTTGAAGATCCGAGAAATAGATGTTTAGAAAATGTAAAGGATATTATTGAAAACCTAAAGAAAAAAGATTGTTATGGAATTGATATTTATTCTAGGGGAGACGCAAAATTAGTTTATGATATATTGCATGGAGAAGGTTAAAATGAGACATGATGCCTATCTTTAAATAAAATTATGAAGGGTAATCGAAAGGTATATAAATAACATTATATTACATTTCATAATAAGATATTACAAAAATGGTACAGGCTGTTATAAACTTAAATGAAAAAGAAGCAAGGATATTAAACATAGTCAAAGGGAAATTTGGTTTGAAGAATAAATCCGAAGCTATCAATTTAATTATTGATGAATATGAACAAGAATTTTTAGAACCAAAATTAAGACCTGAATTTGTTGAGAGACTAAATAAACTTGAAAAACAAAGGGGGAGACCTTTCAGGAATATTGCTGAACTTAGAAAAATAATAGAGGGATAATTATATGTATTCCTATGAAATAATCTCTCACTTACAAGGGATCCTTAAGAAACTTTCAAAAAAAGATAGGCAGCTTTATGAAAGAGTTCTAAATAAAATTGAAGAAATAATAAATTCTGAAGACGTTGAACATTATAAGAATCTTAGATATGATATGGCTGATAGAAAAAGGGTTCATATCGGCCATTTTGTCCTGGTTTTTAAATTTACAAAAGAAGAGAAGAAAATAAAATTTGTTGACTTCGACCACCATGATAAGATATACTCATATTAAAACATAAAAGAAGCCTAACAATTAATCTTTAAATTTAAACCTTTCAAAGAATTTTTCAAAGAAGTTTTTTGTTGGTTCTTCTTTTTTTGCTTCTTCATATTTTCTGCCTAGAAGTAATGCTGCTAATTTTTTATACTCTACCGAAGCAGGACTATCGGGGTGTGTTAAAACAACAGGATCTTTTCTTATCAATGACTCCCTAACAGCCCTATCTTCCGGTATCTTGCCTATTACTGGTTTTCCCAATATCGTTTCTATATTTTTAACAGACAAATCAAAATTATTTTCTTTTGTTCTTGTTAATATAACACCCAAAACCCTTTTACCTAATTCTTCAGTAACCTTAATTGTTTTCAAAGCATCTGTAATTGCCGGTAATTCTGGATTTGTAACTAAAATTACACTATCACTAGCATCGATAGCAAGTAAAGTATCCCTACCTAAACCAGCAGCTGCATCTAAAAGAACTATATCTGTAGTGCCATAAAGACCCCTTAGCACCTTTTTAAGATTCACTGGATTGGTTGTCTTTAAATCCTTTAAAGAAATGCCACCCGGAACTATTTTTGTACCTGAAGGATGTAAATAAACAGCCTCAGAAATATGATTTTTTCCTTGTAAAACATGATGAAGATTAATGGGAACAACAGGAACCCCTAAATAAATCCCTATATTGGGTGTTGTAAAATTCGTGTCAACTACTGTAACATCCTTACCAAAATAATTTAATGCAGTACCTAGATTAATAGAGGTTGTACTTTTCCCAGCCCCGCCCTTTCCACTTAATATTGCAATATACTTAGTCATTGGCTTTCTCTTGCATAAACCTTAGCAAATTCTACAAAGGTCTTAACCCTTAAAAAATAGCCTTTTAAAGTCTCTACATTTACCTCAATGTCATCAGTTATTAATGTTACGTTTTTTCTATACTCTTCCCTTACTTTAAACTTTGATTTATCAATTTTCCTTAATAAAAAATAAAGATCATAAAAAGATCTAATCTCTTTATCCCTTGGAAATACCTTAAGCAATAATTCAATCCTTGCAATTGGAGACATAGGAATCTCTTTTAGCTTTTTATCATCCTTCGTAACCTCAAGAATTTCAAGAACCGTATAATCAAATGTTGTTATTAATCTTTTTATTGTATTTTTAATTATATCCCCCGTTCTGGTATATTTTAAAGTAACATAAAGTAAGTGGTCTGCCCTTTGCAATTGTCCATATGAACTATCTACTTCTTCTTCAATCATTTTAAACCTATTTTGTTAAAGATAATATAGCAGCTGCAATATCCCTTTCTTTCTCTAGGGCCTTTTTAGCGTCTTCTCTTGAACATTTTGCCTGCTCCATAACTGCTTTAATATCTTCTTCATTAAATAAACTTGATTCTCTTTCTTCTATATCCCCTAAAACCTGTAATGTTTCCTGACCCATCATATTAATCTTGGTTACTTGAGGATTTTTAATAATTAATTCTTTATCCTTGCATTTTATAATAACTTCATGGGCATCTATAGTTTCCTCTTTAATACCCATCTTTTTCATAGCCTGCTTTAACATCTTTTGATCTATGCCTGGAAACATTTTAGTAGAAAGAGTGTAACATGAATTCAAATATTATAACAGCAGATATTGCACCAACAACAACCCAGGGACTAAGCTCTAATTTACTCTTATACTCATCAAAATACCTTATTAAGCCCCCACCCGATCCGGGTAATGTTATTTTATCATCTGCCATGTGTTCCTATTAAGTTACTTACAATTTAAAAAGGTTTTTATGGAGTTAAAGGTAGGAAGCAATAAGCCGTCTTTTGTTAGTCTTCTTATTCAGAAAAGACTATCCTAACATTTAACTAAGCGTCATTTAAGACTTGCACCGGTTGGGACTCGCCGTTTCATCGTAATCTAACACCTATTCAGCAAATGCTACATCTTTAGCGATATTAGCTACGTCTCGTTTCTGAGCGGTTGCCTTCCATTTCTGGAACCTTGATTGTGTGATCAAAGCAACCCATTAGCGGTGGACGGACTTTCCTCATAGCATAAAGCTACGATAGTTAGGTTTACTTCCTACCTACAATATTAAGGTTATAATGATATTTAAACCTATCTTTTGAAGAGAAAATAGACTATTTCTTCTTTTCTTTTAGAGATTTGGGATCAAACTTTATTAATGGCTGCATTTTATTTTCAATTACCTTGCCATTTACAGCATTTACTTTAAAATTAAGCAGATTAAGATTAAATGTAATATAGGTTATGTTCCATATAATATGATTCTTGAATTTTTGTAAGATTATAATTATCTTTTGTGCCTTTTCTTCTTTGTATTTTCTCTCTCTAAATTTATGGATTATCTCAATTATCTTATCAAAGTTTAGTTTTATATCATCTAAGCTGATTTTATCTATGTCTTCTTTCTTTTTTTGAAGTAATTCCTCGCCTGTTTTAAAATCAACATTATCACCATTAAAAGCAAAGGTGCTGGCTTTATGCGTTTCCGGATCATAATAATCTATCTGCCAATTTACATCACTAATGCTTAAATTTTCTATCATTAAAAATGCAGAAGCAAAATAAGCCTTGGGATTTTCTTTTTTATAATCTTTAAATTCTTTAGTTTCCTGCAGTTTATCAAAATCTTCTTTTAGTCTTTCAGATATCAATTTGACCTATTCCTTGTCTCTTGTACTAGCTTATTAATAAACTCTGATAGATCTACATTAAATTCTACTTTTCCTTCCCTTGTTCTTACTGCCAATGTTCTGTTTTGATCTTCTTTATCACCTATTGTTACCATATAATTTGCCTTGCTTAATTGTGCATCCCTTACTTTTTTAGGAATGCTTTCAGAACGATCATCCAGTTCAACCCTGATATTATTGCTCTTTAGCTCATTGAAAACATGCTCTGCAAATTTTAGATTTCTATCCGAAACAGTTAATACCTTAACTTGCACTGGGTTTAACCATAAAGGTAATTTACCTGCATAATGTTCTATTAATATACCAATAAATCTTTCAATACTTCCTAAAATTGCCCTGTGAATCATAACTGGAATATGCTTCTTTCCATCATTTCCTTCATAAGTTACCTCAAACCTTTCAGGCATGGAAAAATCAACCTGAATAGTACCGCATTGCCAGTTTCTTTTTAGAGAATCCTGGATATTAAATTCTATTTTGGGACCATAAAATGCACCCTCGCCTTCCTTAATTCCAAATGGTATATTTTTATTTTTCAAAGAATTAATTAATGCACTTGTTGCAGCATTCCAGGCTTCTTCAGAACCTATATGTTTCTCTGGTTTTGTTGCGATAAATATTTCAGCTGTAAAACCAAATGTTCTATATATATCTAATGTTAAATTAATTAATTCTGTAATTTCTTCTTCCATTTGTTCTTTAGTACAGAAAACATGAGCATCATCCTGAATAAATGCCCTGCATCTAAATAAGCCATTTAATACACCAGATAATTCATGCCTATGAACTAAGCCAAATTCAGCATTTCTTATTGGAAGCTCCCTATAGGAATGTAATTTTGATTTATACACTAAAATACCACCGGGGCAGTTCATTGGTTTAACTGCAAATTCCTTTTCATCTATCTTAGTAAAATACATCTTATCCTTGAAATTATCCCAATGACCGCTTTTTTTCCATAGAATCTCATTAAGAATAACTGGTGTTTTTATTTCATTATAGTTATTTTGTGTATTTTTTTCCCTAATAAAATCAACCAAGGCATTGTAAATTATAGTTCCTTTAGGATGCCAGAATGGAAAACCAGGACCTTCTTCATGAAAACTAAATAAATCTAATTCTTTTCCAAGATTAACATGATTTCTTTTCTCAGCCTCTTCTCTTAGTTTTAAAAATTCTTTTAATTCATTTTTAGTTGAAAATGCTGTTCCATATATTCTTTGAAGCATTGGATTTTTAGAATCTCCCTTCCAGTATGCTCCAGCAATCCTTAGAAGTTTGAAAGCCCCTATTTCTTTGGTTGATTTAACATGAGGTCCTTTACACAGATCAACAAACTCACCAGTATGATACAAACTTACCTTCTTATCATCAATATCTTTAAGGATTTCAAGCTTATATTTTTCTTTTAATTTTTTAAGTAACTTTTCTGCATCTTTTTTAGTTACATCTTCTCTTTTAAATTCAAGATTTTTGTTAATAATCTCCTGCATCTTAGATTCAATCATATTAAGGTCGTTAATTGTAAATTCAACATCAGCAAAATCATAATAGAAACCATCTTCTATACTTGGGCCTATACCTAGCTGGGCTTGAGGAAATAATTGTTTTACAGCATAAGCTAATACATGAGCACAACTATGCCTTATTTTAGATAAATTATCCTGGCTATCTTCATAACTTCTATCTTCCATTTTTATCAACTTTGGTAAAAGAATTATGTGATATAAAAAACTTTGTTTTCCCACATACTATACTACAATTATTCATATAATTCTTTAGGAACTTTGAATTCTTTATTTGAGAAGACTATTTCTTCACATTGGGAAATTGCTTTTTTGCAAACATTAATCATATAATTATATTTGCTTTCAATTTCCTTGCTTTTTATTGAAGAGCTATATCGTGCTGATTCTCTTTCATCAACATCCGACTTCTCTTCTTTAGCCCTATAAACAGTTATTCTATCGATGAATTCATAATCATAGTATATCAAGTCATTGTCTTTGGCGTATCTTAAAAAAGATGCAGTGCATTTTTGGCTTCTGCTTTCAATTCCAAACTTAGCTAAAATAGCAAGAGCGCAGTAATAAAGAGTATAAAACCATTCTTCAGGAATCTTATAGTCAAAACCTTGTTCCTTGTATAAATCACAAAGTTGCAAGTTCACTTTTGCTTTAGTTAGGTATTCTTTTGCTGTTTTGTCATCTGGCTTGGTTATAAGAAGTCCTTTATGCTTCCGCCCTTTCTTTTCATCTTTTGCTGCACTTACAAAACAATCTCTCACCTCTTTTTCTTTCATATTTTTATACTCCTTATAAACTTAATAAACTTTTCTTGCCTAAATAAAATAATGCCTTTTTTTATTGCATCAATAAAAATTTTATTTGGATTTTTAAGTTCTTGCTTAAATTCTGCTTCTGTAAAGTTTAAAGCGTGAATTTTCTTAATCTGGGTTTTTTGTATTTTGGATATAGTTGATTCAATTCCTATAAACTTATTCTTATTTGTAACTCCCAATATGTCTATATCATTAGCTTCTTTAGAATAAAGGATACTGCCGTAAATTATGAGAAAATCTACTTTATTTTCCAGCTCTTTAAAATTATCCAGCCATCTTTGATTTTTTATGGCTTCTTCTGTTAAAATCAATGAGAGAGTTTTTTCTAAAAGAGGATTTTCCCAGTTTAAGCTTATGCTATAGGTGCTTGTTTTTCCTGTTCCAATACCGGTAAGAACTACAAGCTTTTCTTTCTCTAGCTTTTTAAGAGTTTTCCATGTTCCTACCCTCGTCATTCCAATTTCTTTCGCTATATTGGTTATAGTGTGCTTTACTGAAAACTCTTTAAGAAGTATTTTCAAGATTTTTGAACTTGGCTTTTCTTCTTCCATTTTGCTGTTTCCTTTTAGTTAATAGTTATTAACATTTAGTTAATAGTAGTATTTAAAGGTTTTTATTCTTAAATAATTATGTAGTATCCGGAAATTATTAGAGATTATGATTTAATAAGGATAGTTAATATGACAAATATACATTTTTCTATAAAAAACTTTGTTTTCCAAAAAAAATGGAAACAATTAAGAGAACAAATGGTAAATCCATTAATCATAGTTATGTCTAATTCAGAACTACTTTTATTCTCTATCAAAAACTCGGGGTCTTTTATCGATCTTAGTAATTAGTACTATTCTTTCAGTTTCTTTTACTTTGTATAGGGCTCGAAAATCACCAATTCTATACCTAAAGATTTTATCACCTTGTTCATCTCTTCCAACAAATTTTGAATCAGAAGGTACAGGATCATTTCCTAATCTTTGAATTCTCTTTTTAACTCTTTCTTGTATATGTTGATCTAAATTATGGAAGAACTTCTGAGCTCTTACTGAAAGATGTACTGCATAGATCTTAAATCAACCTCTTTGTCCTTCCTTTTCTAAGATCTAATTCAGCTTCTTTAATTGATTCGACGTCATCTTCTGTTAGAACAAGATCCACATCTACTATATTCTTCTTAATATAATCTAAGTCTTGTTTAATTTCCTTCAATTCTTGTAGTATAAGTCTTGTTTCGCTTACCATAATAAAGTAACATAATGAAACTACTTATAAACTTGTCGACAGTTCAGCTTCCGGAGAGAATATTACCCTTACTATCTTCATAACTCAAGACCTTCTTTTATTGCTTTATCTAGTTTTGAGCTTGGGCTATATATCCATAATAGACCTTTTCTCCCATCGATTATTTTTCCACTATCCTCCAGATATTTTAAAATAACATTCAGGGTCTGATGCATTATTTTAGTAGGCAATTTCTTCTTTAGCTCTTCTCTTGTCATAAGCTGATTAGCCCTTTTTAGAATTTCTTCTACCCTTTTGAATTCGGTTTCAATAAACCTATTCCCGCCCATATAAATTGCTGACTTCATATTTTTAATATTCATTTAATTAAATAAATGCGGGAGACAGGATTTGAACCTGCGTAGGCACTAAGCCACAGGATTTCTCCTCACCATAAACTGGATCTTAAGTTTAGCAATCTGAGTTTGGCAAAGCCAATTACAGCTTCCTGCCCATTTGGCCAGTCTCTGGCACTCCCGCATAAGAGCAAGAAACTGATTAATGTTTTATAAAGCTTTTTATAGTTCTTGTACATGGAAAATTACAGGAAAAAAGAAATATAGAGAACAGATAAGAAAGAATTCTACTTATCTGAGAAGGGTTATCCTAAAAATAAAGAATAAATGGAGGTTACAGTGAAAATCAAAGATCTTCCTTGGTATGACCAGCCTCATCAGAGATTAAAGAGATATGGTGCTGGAAGTTTAACTGATGCTGAATTATTAATGATTATTCTTGGAAATGTTAAAGGCGAGGGTGTTTTAGAACTTTCTAACAAGTTATTGAAAAAATACAATTTACATAAATTGTATGACCTTGGTTTTGAATCTTTGAAGAAAGAGTGTAATGATGATGAAATTGCTACTCTACGTATTCTAAGTTTGATTCAGTTATGCAAGAGATATAATCAACTGGTTAAAGGCGGCTATAGCAAGAAGCCTATTACTTGTGCTAAAGATATTTTTGATATGTTTTTAGATAGGGTTAGTGATTATAAGGAAGAGCATCTGTATTGTGTTTTATTAGATACTAAGAATTTTGTTATTGGAGTTAAAAGGATTGGCATTGGCACTTTGAATGCTTCTTTGATTCATCCAAGAGAGGTTTTTAAGGCCGCTATCAAAGAAAGATCTAACTCAATTATATTAGTTCATAATCATCCAAGTGGGGATTGCAATCCTTCTGAAGAAGATATTGAAGTTACTAAAATTTTAATGAAAGCCGGAGAAACATTAAATATTCCTGTTTTGGATCATGTAGTTATTGGTAAGGAAAAATATTGGAGCTGGAGAGAAGAGAATTAAACTAATTTTTTTAACTCTTCTAATCCCCCTAGTAAACTTTTGACTTCTTCTTGAGTTTCTTTAATTATTAATTTGCTGTCTCTATAATTAATTTCTTCCTCTTTTTCGTTCTTATATTTGTTAATTGATAAATCCCATTCATTTTCTTTTACCTCGTTAATAGGAACAAAAAAGTTTTTCTTAGATCTATCTTCATTATCCTCTTTAAATCGTTTTTCAAATCGCTCTAAAATATCAGGAATATCATTTTTATCTGGGTTTGGAGTTCTTTTATCATCCAAGCTAAACCCGTCTGCCTCCATATCATAAAACCAAACTTTTTCTGTTGGTTCTCCTTTTGTAAAAAATAAAACTGCAGTTGAAACTCCAGCATAAGGCTTGAATATTCCTGAAGGCATAGAAATAATTGCATCTAATCTACATTTTTCTAATAATAACTTTCTTATAGATTTATGGGCATTTGAGTTACCAAACAATACACCATCTGGAACTATAACAGAACATCTTCCTCCAACCGAAAGAGAATTATACATTAACTCTAAAAATAATAATTCTGTCTTACTTGTACTTATTGTAAACTCATCTGATTTTTCACTTTCATTTATAGAGCCCTTGAATGGTGGGTTGGCTAAGATTAAATCATAAGTTCCATTTTCATTGTATCTTTTAGATAATGTATCTTCTCCCTTAATTTTAGGATTAGTTATTCCGTGCATCATCAAGTTCATGACTGCAATCCTAACCATTGTTCTATCTATATCATATCCATATAAAGATTCTTCATCAAGTATTCTCTTTTTCTGGGGAGTTAATGTACTAACTCCATTTTTTTGATTGGTCTTGAGAATATGTTCATAAGCATTTACTAAAAAACCGGCAGTTCCACATGCAGGATCTAAAATTCTGTCGCCTAATTCAGGCTTTACTAATTCAACCATCATTTTAATTATGTGTCTTGGAGTTCTAAACTGTCCATTTTTTCCAGCAGTTGTTAATTCAGATAAAAGATATTCATAAATATCTCCTTGTGTATCTTGATTTTGTTCTTTAATATGCAAATCATTGATTATATTTACTGCTTCAATTAAAAGCGAAGCTGTTGGTAATGAGAAGCTTGCATCTTTCATATATTTTGAATATAGGGAGTCTTCTTCTCCTAAATTTCTCATAAATGGAAATACAACATCCCTTACATGTGATAAAATTTCATCTGAAGAGAATTCGCTCCATTCTGACCACCTACAATTTTTATGTCCTTCAAAAATTGATTTAAACTTAATCCCTTTTAGCGTGGCATTTTGTTGTTCTAAAACATCTTTATCCTCCATTTTTTTCATAAAAATTAAGTAGGATATTTGTTCAATTGCCTGAAGGGGATTGCTAATTCCTCCACTCCAAAACTTATCCCATAACTTTCTAATCTTTGATTTTAGTTCTGCGTGTAACATCTTATTTTTTCTTCTCAAGATTACCTAGTTTAGCATTATAAAAATCTTCTTTAGTTAATTGAACATATCTGGAAACTGTTTTTAATAGTTCATTGCTTCTTGAAAAGGAACTTTCTCTTTTTTTGGAGTAGTGAGTATAAAGAACGATTTCTATATTTAGCTGTTTTAACTTTTTCACCACAGGAACAAAATCGCTGTCATTTGCTATCAATATAATTTTTTTTACTTCTTTATACTCTAAGGGAACTGACATTAAATCAATAATAACAAGAGCATCAACACCTTTTTGTCCGTATACAAATTTTCCATCAATCTTCAATCTTTGGCATCTGCCTTCTCTTATTGAAATAATTTTATCTTGAGATAGATTAGCTTTAAAACTTTCGTATCTCTTATATCTTTCTGACTCTTCTTTTGTTGGTTTATCACTTTGGAAAGGAGGTGCTGTGTAATAATAAATATGTTCGCAACTAAGTTTCTGTTTCTGCGCTAAATTTTTAGAAAAAGTTATTAAATCATATCTTAAAAATGTTCCATCTCCAAAATACTTGTTTAATTTTGATAAAAATCCTGCATCTATTAGAACAATTGTCTTTTCCATTATATTAAATCTCCTTTAAGATTTATAAAAGAATAAGAAAAGCAATCATCCAGCAACCTTCTCAGATCACTGGGGTGTATGTTAATATTACTAGTAATTCTCTCTTTATAAAGTTTACTTTTATAATTTTCAAAAATATTTATACTTTGATTTAACATTTTAATAATGGCCCCCTTTATTTGAAAAATACATAATTATGAAGATAATCACTAGCGCTGCCGAACCTATAAGAAATAAAAATGGAAATGTTTTATTCCAAAATTGTTTACTTGCTTCTATTTGTGCGAGTTGAACCTTAAATTTCCGATCTTGTATTTGTTTATTTAATTTTTCCACAATCGAAGAATCTTTTGTTCTAAAACATAATTCATCTCCTTGCATTTTAGTATAACTTACAGAAACACCTTTAGAAGCGACAGAGATATCTGTTTGAGTAATATCTTTAATACAGTATTCTGGTCCATTAAGTAAAGTTTGAAACCAACCATCGAAACTTTGATATAAACTACTACCAAACATAAATAAAGCAATAAATGCTCCAAGAATGAATAAAACTTTAATGTTCATCCTCATAATTCTCCCCTAAACGCCTTCTGCATCAAGGAATTAAATAACTCCTCAGAATTTTGTTTTGTTTTCTTTACATTTTCTTTCATTTTTTCAACCTGTTCTACAATTTTTGCGAATTTTTGTTGAAGGGGAAGAGGGGGAAGAGGAATCTCTATTTGTTTTAATTGAGCAAGAATTATCCTTCTAATTGCTGAACCGCTTTTTCTACTAATTGCTTGATTTAATATATACTCTGTTTTTAAAATATATTCTAAATATAAAGAATTTAAAATTTTAGTATCTGGTTTAAGTATTGCAATTGAAGATAAAACAACTTGCTCTTTGGTTTTATTTATTCTCATTACTTTCCCCACTGTTCCATCTTTTGAAAACAAAACATCTCCATTTTCAGGTCTGCACGCATTTTTTACTAAATCTACATAATCCCGCTTAGATATTTTTTTACAATCAACATAATCAAAATCAATTTCATCCATGTTAGCAACTGTTAAAAACGAATATCCTTCGTTTAGTAATTTTGGAGTTCTATGCGATCCATCAGTTATTTTAATACAGATATCACCCAATTTCTTTTCTTCATAACCTTTATTAAAAAACATTTCATAAAAAACACTCTTCAAATATTCATTAAGTAAATCTTCTGCCTTTTTCCCTTTTTGTTTTAATGTTTCTGCTTTTTCTAAGATTTTAACTATTCTTTCTTGTTCTTTTAAATCTGGTTTTCCGTTTAAGAATGGGAAGGGTATTTTTTTATTTTGATAAATTGATAAATAATATCTTTTATGAGAGACGGAGTTAGCTCTAATTCCTTGCATCATCAAGAAAACAAATTTTAGATTGATTAGGTCATTTTTAGCAGTTAACATTTTCATGGCGCTTGATTTTACTTTAAACTTAAAATTGACAAATTTGGTATCTGTAGTAAAATCATCAAAAATTATCACGGGCAGTTTATCATAAATTCCAGTTATTTCATTAGTATAACCCAAAATAAACGATTTTCCTGCTGTCAAAACGGGAGTTTTATCTTTATCTTTATAATCTGTGCTTGCTACAATATAGTTTGCTGGTTGTTCGTAATTTAATAACTCCTTAAGCTCTACTTCTCGCCATTCAATTTTATCAGTTTGTGTTTGTTGTTTCATTTAGGACCTTTTTATTTTCAATATGATTCATTAAAGCTTCTGCTTTATCTATGATATCTTGATATGTATAAATATGAATGTGAGCAAACTGATAGTTCCATTTATTCAATTTCTTTTTTGATTCTGCTGAATTATCTTTTCCTATTATCAAAATTCCTCGAGGTCTGAGTTCTTTTATTCCTTCTTCCTCAGATTCGGTTGCGCTATGTGCAACACTGATTGTTTTTTCTAAATAATCTATTAATTGATCCACTGCTTGAATAACTTTTGCACTAATACTACCATCTTGATTTATTACTTTATCTGATAAGAGCTTAATTTCTACAATGTCATTTGTTTTATTGAATCTCTCTAAATAAAAATCAAATATACTCTTCGCTCCCCTCATTTTTTGAGGTTCTGAACTTATATATTCTGTCCCTAACATCCAGCTATTTTTATATAAAAATTCTTGAAGTTCATTTTCAGAAATTTGCTTATTTTCTGCTTTCTGTATCTTATCTCTTAAGTCTGTTACTGCCTTATTAAACTCTACCGCCCGAGTTAATATTTCTTTTTCTCTCAATTCTTCATATTTTTTAAGTAAGAGGTGATAATTTGCTTTTGCCTCTTCGCTTGCTTTCTTTAAATTTAAAATTGTTTCTTGCTGTTGCTTAATACCTTCCTTTAACTTAGAAAAGTTTTCTTCAATATTCTGAAATTTCCATCCAAATTTCCTAGCAATTTTCTTTAGAGAGTTTATTACCTTATCCAAGTGTAATGAATTAAATAAATCGAATCCATAATTCTTTCTCCAGCCCCATGGTCTCTTAGATTCTGAGATTGCTCTGATAAATTTTTTATTATCTGATTTATTTTTTGCTCCATAAATCTTACCCAGTCTCTTATCCTCAGAATAAATCTCCGTAGATTCAATTTCTTTGTAATACTTGGGGTTCAATAAGGGTTTCCGTACGATCTTTCTCTTATTCATCTTCTACCTCTATAATTTTAATTCCTTCTGGATAGAGAGATTTAATTCTATTAACACTTCTTGCAACAATATCAACCTTCCCTCCAATCATCGGTTCTACTGAGATATCTAAACCCCCTTCTTTATTAGTAAATTGATTATGAAATTTTTGTTTTGTCCATAATATGGCATCTTTTTCAATAATAATGACCTTATTTCTCATTGCTTCTCCAGGAACAAAAAATAAACTATGGTGTGAGTCTAACAAAGTTTTATGATCCTTATATTCAATTCTTTTCATTAATAATTTGGCTATGTTGACGAAAAAATCATTTGATATAAAAATTGAAGATTCGTTAAAATCTACTTCACTGGGAAATTTTTCAATTTCATTCTTATTAATCTTCACTCTTTGTATCCCTTCATTTTCTAATATACTATTTATCAAAAAATCTCTTTCACCAACAGCAATGTGCCTTCCTAACGAAGGTAGTTCAGGAAAAACATTTCCTTCTGGAAGAAATATATCCTCTTCGATTATAGGCCTTAATCCGATTTGTGTAAATTTTCCATCTGTCCTATCTACAAAATTAACATTACACACTTCTTCAACTATCAAACTATTATTATAGTCCCTTATTGTGCTTGTCTGAAATTGTTTAATCTTTTCTTTGTCATATATACTCTTATACAAGCTCCCAAATTTTTCATCTACTTCTTTATTGATTAACTCTCTTATTTTTTTACTCGGAGTTTTTTCTTCTAAATCACATAATTTTTTAAAATTAGCAAATTCTATTCGAGGAAGTTTTGAAGCTACAACCTGTTCATCCCTTTCTTCTGCTGAATCAATGTTTGTCATTTTATTCATTATAGAAACGAGTTTATAAATCTTTTTGTTCTTGTTTTTTGGTAAACCCTAGGTTTACCTTTTTACAGAATGTTCTATTTCCACTTCAGCTTATTACATTTTTGTACAATTACCACAAGCTGTTCTTTAGTAAAAATATCCATAGGCCTACCCTCCATTAATGGGTGTTCTGCAAAGTTCTTGAGTTCAATATGTTTAGCTCTTACAAAAACTTGTTCTAATAATCTTAAAAACTTAAGTTGCTCAGAATTATAATGCTCATTTTTACTTGCTACATATTTATCAAATTCCCATTTAATCATCTCTTGAGGATCTGGAAAGCCCTTAAGCTCTAATAATTCTCTTAAAAACAAAATAAAATCCTTAGTTTGCTGAATATTCTCTATTGTAAAAGCGGGATTTAACTCTTTTAGCTTCTTTTCAATTTCTAAAAGTTCTTCAGATGTAACTCCTTCTCCTTCTCTAATTTTTTTTAATAATTTGTTGCTATTTATAAAATATTGATAATCGGGATCTTCTTTTACTTGCATTATTTCTTTTTCCACTTTCAAAACAATATCCGGAGCATGAATATACAACATCTTCTTTCTATCTGGTTCATAAAAAATCATTAAGGGAGAAATATTTCTAATTAAAAAATCAACATCCTCAAAGGTGATTTCCTCCCAAAATGGCTCTTGCTGAATTTTTATTAAATCTTCTTGCTTTTGTTTTATTGCATCTAAATTCTTATCCCAGATTGATTCCACTCTTTCAACCACAAATTCTTCTACCTTTCCAATTTTCTCTTTGTTATTTTCTTTGATATAATCAAATAGTTTAACGCATTTAGAAATAAATCCGTAAACTTTTGCATTTTCAGAAGGAGTGTAAATTAATAGTGGAGCAATTTCTTCCCTTAATTCCTTAACATGATTTTTCAAGTCAAATTTAGAAGAAACAATTTTTTTTATAATCTCTTTTTTTTCAATAACTAATGGAGATTCAATATCAATTTCTTTGATTGTATCTATTATTTGTTTTTCAACGATCTTTTTTTCTTTTTCATCTAAGTTCTTTTCCAAAGTATCTACTTGCTCTAAAAAGATTCTCGTCTTAGCATCTGTCCCAGAAGATTTTTGTTTTGAAGCATTTAATTTATGCATTAAGACATTTGACCATTCTCCAAATTTAAAATCTAATATTAAGAAATCTTCTTTTGTATTTTGCCCATCTTTATTAGTTGGAAGCCATTCTTTATATTTGCAAGCAGAAATACTCCTTGTTCCTCTCCCAAGCATCTGCCAAAATCTAATTGGAGAAATAACCGGTTTAACAAAAACCAAATTCATTATCTCGGGGATATCTATACCTGTATCTAAAACTCCAACCGATAAAGCAATTCTTGGGCTATCTCGCTTTCCAAATCTTTTTACTTCATCCATATAACGAGATTTATCTGAAGTAATCACTTTTACATCTTTAGCTAATGAAGGATAAAGTTTTTGGAAAAGCAACTCTAATGATTCTGCATGTTTTACGCTTGCACAAAAGAAAATGCTTTTACAGGGTCTATCATCATCGGACTTATAACATCTTTCAACAAATTCTCTTATGATTAACTCATTTGTTTTTTCATCTGTAAAAAATCTCTCAAATTTAGAACCGGGTGTTTGAAATAGTTCGGGTTCTTCTTCTTGTTCTTTTAATTTTTGTTGTAATTCTTTACTTAATTTTTTCCCTTCAATTCCTAATGATAAGACTTTAGTCTCAATAATCTCTGAAACATAAGGAACTAAAACTTTATCATTTACGGCAGAGTCATAGTCGTATTTAACAGTGGGTTTATTTCCATCACAGTTAAAAAGGTTAAAGGTGTCTCTTGTTTCTACTGTTGAGGGTGTAGCAGTCAATCCTAATTTAAGAGCATCAAAATATTTGAATATGTCATTATTCTTATCATAATAAGACCTATGGGCTTCATCAAAGATAATTAAATCAAATGCTCCTGTTCCGAATTTTTCGTAGAACTTTCCTCTTGGTTTTTGAGGGGACATTAAAGTTTGAATAGTTGACACATAAAGTCTTGCAGTATCTGAATAACCTTCTTCATTTAATTCACAGACTGGATCATCTGGAAAAAATTCTTTGAAACCATTTTCTTTAGCTTGATTCCCTAAAGAAATTCTGTCGGTTACAAATAATACTTTTTGGATATAATCTGCTTTTCTAAGTACCTCAATAATTGCCATTGCAACTCTCGTTTTACCTGTTCCGGTAGCCATATTGATTAATGCTTCTCTATAGCCTTTAGAAAAATGTTCTAATACTCCTTTTGCTGCTTCAATGCCTCTTCTTCTATCCACGATTCTTGAATTAATCTTAATTGTAGCAGGATCTTTTCTTTTTTGCATTAAGCTTACAATTCTATGCAAATCTTTCTGAGAAAATGGAAGTTTTACTTGTCTTCTTCTATCAAAATCATCAACATAATACCAATTTGTTCCATTTGTCAAGAAAATAGGAATTTTTATTTTAATCTGTTTTTCAATATCCTCTCGGTAGGTTCTTGCTTGTATTTCTCCTTTTTCAACACTAACTGAAGTTTTTTTTGACTCTATTATTGCAATAGGACTTCTATCTTCATCTAAAAGCAGGTAATCTATAAAATGATCTACTCCTCTTTCAATTCCTGCTTCACGACCGACATATTCTTTAATTTGGAATTTAGATTTGATCGGATTAACTTCTTCCTTAACATAACTTCCTTTAACTTTCCATCCTACTCTTTCTAAAACAGGATCAATTAATTTTTCTCTTGTTTCTTTTTCTGATAGATCTACCATAAAATTATTAATAGAATACACATATAAAAATCCTTTGATAGCATAACTTAGTAAATGATTATAAAAATAGCTTACGGACTAATATCTCTCTATATGCTTATAAGCACTTTTTATACCCCCTAATCCTTGAATCTTTATCATTTATCCTCTTCTTTTAGACAAGCTTAACCTATAAGCCCTTTCTTTATCAGTAAGATTAATTATATCTTCATCAACTTCCTTTTTAAGAATCTTTGGGCTTAATTTAAAATAATTAAGTGATGAAAACCTTTCATAAAGCCCTTTCTCCCGGATTAACTTCAACAATTCTTCTTTTTTATCATAAGGGAAAACAATCTTATCATACTCTTTTACAGAGCATTTTGCATCTGTACCAAAAACAACACCAATTTCTTTTTGCTTAGAAAAATCAATCAAGTCTTTTTTTAAGGCTTCAATTCTTATTTCCGCTTGTTTTTTAGCTTCCTGCAAATTAGCAAACTCATCAACTAATTTCCCGCCTTCATCATCCTTAAATTCTTTTTTACTTTCTTCAACATAAAATTTATGCTTCCATGCAGGGCATATCCTCTGGTATGGGCAATAATCACATAAAGAGGTTACATTTGTTGGAAAATTATCACAAACTTCAATCTCTTTAATTAATTTTTCAATTTGTTTTTTAAGTTCTTCTAATTGTTCATCATTTCTTTCAGAAACCATCTCTTTATCAAAAGCCAGGAAATACCAAACCAGCTTAACAGCCTTGGCATCAGGATATTTCTGCTTAACCCATATGGAATACATTGCCAGTTGATGGTCTTCATCCAGCTCTTCCTGTGCTTTTAATGAATTATTTGTCTTATAATCACATACATAGTAGTTTCCTTCCTTATCATAAGCTAAATGATCTATTCTTATATGATATTGATTTCCATCAGAAAAGTCCATTTTATCCTGGGTTTCTATAGCTATAATTGTTCTATGATTAAATGGCTTGTAATGATCGTAATAATCTTCTAGGTATTTTTTACCCATATCCTTATAGTTCTTAGCTGTATAATCTTCTTTAACAATGAAAACATTATCATGGTATTTTTTATCCCAAAGATCTTCAAAGAACTGCAATAACTCCTCTTTTGTATTGGATTTCTGGAATTTTAAATCATGATATAATTTTTCCAGGGCTTCATGAACGCATTTTCCCATAAAAACCTCAATACTTTCCATATCACTCTTTATTTTATCAATATACTGGAGTTTGTACTTGTACTTGCATTGCTGGAATGTTCCAAGTCTTGAATGTGAATAGGTTGTCATTTTCGGTTAATCCAAAAAGTTTCTTTACTCAAAAAACCAATGTTCCTTAATCTTTTCATATGAAAATAGGTTGTTGGAGCAATATTTAAGCCTTTTTCAAGCCCTAACTTGTGTCTTATCCCGAAATAAGTTCCTCTCTAGAAAAAAAGATAAACCCCGCATAAAATACTTCCTCTATGCTAAAAACCTATATTTGCATATTTATTTTAGCAGAACCCTCTCCTTCAAAAGATAATGCTTCATCATTATTTATTAAGGAATATAGGGCGGCAGATGCTAATGGTTCTTTAGAAAATATTAATTTACGTATATTATCTTCTGCTTTTTCATGGGATTTCCGTATCGATTCTTCAACATTATTCCCTTTAAGTAATGATTTAACTACCATATTAGAACATTCAATTATTGGCCTAGCTGTCTCATCATCCAAAGGTCTTGATGCATAATTTTGATCTCGAGCTATCCAAAATGGTTTATTATAACCAATAAAGGCATGACATCCTTTTTTGATTGCATTAAAGCCTAAACGATTTAAACAACTACAAGCTATAGTGTAAGTTATAGTCCCTTTAAATACATCTGCAGAGTTAGTACTAATAAATATATTTCCTTTATTATCAAAAATAGAATTATCATCTCCATGACCACTAAAAAAAATAAATTTTGGTTTTCTATTTTTTATTCTGCTTCTAATAACTAATTCAGAAATTTCCCCGCCTTCAATTTTAGCAACATTAAACCCCCTATTTTTAGCATCTTTAATTAGTTCTTCACTATAACAATAAAGGTAAAAAGTTGAAATATCATGATTAGCTCTTATCATTATCATTTTAATTACTAATATAAGTTAGCTTAGCTATTTTCTTAATAAAATCAATTTGCATCTTAATTGCTATCCTACCTACTTCTGAATCTTTTTCAACTTCTTCAATTAATTGATCACGAGTAAAATCTCCAAAATTCCCGATTGAAAAACTTACATTCGGAGGCATAGCAGAAAGCCTCTCTTTAACAAGCTTTTTAATATACTCCTTATCTTTTGCTTCCATTATGACTCCCGATTATTATTGTTTTTCTTTTAATTCTAATAATCCAATTCCTTTTAAAAGGCTTAATATGGTTTTTGCTTTTTTTGTATCTTCTTTAAGTTCAAGAAATGCCACAAACCATGAAATAGGTTCATCGTCAATTACAGCAATAATCTCTTTCCTTAATGGCATAGGCACATTTGCAAACAATTCAAAAAATTTTGCTTTTAAGAGCCCATATTCTTCTTTATTCATATTACTTCTTTCTTCTTTTATTTTACTTTTTAAGCTTTTTCTTTAAATTTTAGAGACTTTTAAAGTTTTTAAAGTTAAGGAAGAAATTTAACAATCTTTCCAGGCATTAACTCAAGCAAAAGTGAGTCGCGGATTTGTGATAATTCAACTTTAATATTGCTAAGCAGTTCTTTCACTTGAATACTTCTATATAATTGTTTAAGGCGATGCCGTTTATAATATTATTTGCCAAGTGGCTGTTCTTTATTTCTTCTATATTTTTATGCCTGAAAACCTGTATTCTTCTTTGGAGCTTTCTTTCAAACTCATCTAAAGCTATTTTCTTTTTTGATGGCGTTTCTATATATAAGTCAATATCGCTGTCTTCTGTATCTTCTCCTTTTGCGTACGAGCCGAAAAGAACGATTGCCGGGTTGCTTAGTTCTATTTTCAGATAATTTATTAGTCCTGATTCATATATTTGTTTTATATTGTAGAGCTTTTTTTCCAAAAGGTATTTTTCGCTTCTGTTTGTTGTGTAGAAAGCAACATTGCCTGTCTTAGCTATTGCTAAAATGTCTTCTTGCTCCAACTCCCTGCAGTATCTTATTACGGATGGCAAGGGAAGTTTCAGGGTTCTTTCTATCTCTCTGACTCTAAGCTTAGCAGTAGGGTTAATGAAGAAATATTCCTTGATTGTCTGCTTGATATCTTTTCGTTTCATTTGATAATTAATAATATCAATTGATATTTAAAGTTATCGGTTAATCTGATTCTGTTTTAAAGAATTGTGGTTTATAATCAAGACTCTTAAGAATATCCAAACACTCTTTTTAAAATGCTCATCAGTTATTATTTTTGGCATTTTTGATTGAGGTGACTACTTTTTCCTTGTTTTGTAGTCACCAAGCTTTATACTTAATTTGTTGTATTCTTTCATATAAAGCTTTATCGTCGGCTTCAAATCATGATTTTTTTCATATGCCTGCAATGATGAGTAGTATTCTATCCTGTTTTTTAAGTCTATATTAATTGGTGGCAAGCTGTGTTTAATCAGGATATTATTCAGCAGGATTCTGCCCACTCTTCCATTTCCATCCCTGAATGGATGGATGTTCTCGAATTGGTTATGGACAACTGCTCCAAGAATCAAACCCGGATATTTGTTTTTGTTATTCTCATACCACCCCGCCAATTCGCGCAATAAGTGGTTTATTCTTATCTGAGGAGCGCCTTCATGGACAATGTTTCTTTTGCTGTCCATTACAACTACTTCCTCGCCTTTTATCCTTAACTTACCGGCAAATTGCTTGGAATTCTTGAAAATGATTTTATGTATTTTTTTAATCAGCTCCAACGATAGGTGCTCTTTTGTATTCCGTATGTATGAAATGGCTTCATCAACACCTAATGCTTCAGTAATATCCTCTTTGGACTTGTTGGGCCATTTGTCTTTCTCAAGAAGGTCTTTTACTTCTTCTTGCGTTAATTTGCTTCCTTCTATTGCATTGGTGTTGTATGTAAAGATTTTTGAGAATTTTTTCCATTGGCTTTCTGACAAATGGCTTATTTTTAACGGTATTTTAGCTTCAAGCTTTCTTATTGCAACTATTTCCTCTTCTGTGAGCTGTATCTGGAGGGGATCTTTTATTATTTTGTACTTGTGTATTTCTTCAAGAATAAGCTTTTCAGCAATTATTTTTCTTTCTTCCAATAATTTTAGATTTAAGTCCTGCCCCAAGTATTTTCGGAATTTGTAGACTTTTGAGCCTTCCCTGTATGAATGCGCCAGAAAATACTTTATTCGCATTCCAACTTTTCTTCTTTCTATGTGCATACTTATAATTTAGGTGACTACATATTTAAATGCTTTGATCACAGGTGACTACATTTGAGCTATTTTGTGGTCACCCATTAAGATAATATTTTTTATTAAAATGGTCAGACCTCGTCCTCTTGTATTATCCCAAAGCTCCTTCATCTTAGGTTGTTGGATCTTATGCAGAAATGATGCAAGAAGCGGAAAAAGCTGGAATACGTTCTTCTGAAACAATAGAGGAATATAGAAAAGGACTAATGTTACTCACATAAATAATGTAAAACCAATAAAAACACAGGGCTTTTAAAACTGCTAGAAAAGGACTATAGCCTCGGGCAGGATTTGAACCTGCGTTCTATTGCTCTTTCTCATGATACGAAGCAATTGCTTTACCAGACTAAGCCACCGAGGCGTTATTCAATCTTTTTAAGTAACTCCTCTTTTGTATATTTTCTTTGACAATTAGAACATACTGGCTTTTTCTTAATAAAAGTACCAAAAATCTTCTCTAAAAAGGTATATTCTATCTTGCTACTACATATGCTACATTTCATCAAAAGAAGCAATAATTATCTATTTTTTAAGCTTATCTAATCTTCCTCTTCAACAAATAAGGATAACCTTTCTTAATTATTTCGTGATTTTCAAGGTTTAATTTTTTAAGAATTGTTTCAATGCCAGATTCTGAACCTTCTATTTCTATAAAATAACCTAGATCCCTAACATGGTCCAAAGAAATCTTTTCTCCATCGAAAACATAATTTTTTCTTAATTTGTAATATACTAAATCATAAGGTAATTTCTTAAGCAGCCTGCCTAAAAAGCTATATAGTTTAATATTAATTTCAGGTCTTTTTTTAAATTTAGAAGATTTTACTTTTCCTTTGTAAGTAAATTTATATGAATTGTTATTTTCCTCTCTTAAACGAAATGTTGAATTAGGAAATAAAAATAAATCATAAATATAATTTATCTCATTAATAACAGATTTTTTAACGGCGATCTTTAAGAGTTTTTTATCTAGGGAAACATATTCTTCATAACTTAATTCTATTTTTGCTTCTATTTCATTCATATATTATTGATACTGCCTTGTAAGATAATCTTGCTGTATGCTCCTGAACAACTAATGAAGCATATTTATTAGCTAATTTAAGTGCTTTTTCCAAGTTATATCCTTTATTTAAAGAGTAAAGAAAACCAGCTGCAAATCCATCCCCAGCACCATTTGTGTTTGCAACATCAACCTTAAACCCTTCTGAAAAATATAATTCATTGCCTCTTTTAACATATGCTCCTTTAGCACCAACCTTAACAACTGCTATTTCACAAAGCTTAGCTAATCTATCAACAGCTTCTCTTGGCTCTTTACCCGTTAAATTAGCAGCTTCCTCCTCGTTTGCAAATATAATGTCTATAAATGGGATTAAACTAGATAAAAATTCTTCTTTATGGTCTAAAACAACACCTGGACAGGCAACATCAAAACTTATCTTAACATTATTGCTTTTTGCATATTCCATAGATTGAACTACAACATCTTTCATACCAAGAAATTCATATCCTGAAGTATGATAAATAGAGCTTTTTTGAATCCAGTTTAACGGTAAATCATCATAAGAAATATTGCTGGAAACACCTGAATCTGCTATAAATGTTCTTTCCTTGTCTGGTGTTATAAAAGCAAGAACCCTGCCTGTTCTGCCTTCTCTCTCAAGAAAATAAGGGCATACTCCAAGGGATTTAATTTCATTTATAATTAATTCAGCATCATAATCTAATTTATTATTTAATTTACCAATTGAACCAATAAGATTAACATTTCCTCCCAGGTTTGCTATGCCGGCTGCAACATTAGCTGCAGAACCACCACAGGCCTTAATAAGACTGCATTCTTTAAGCAATTTATCTAACAAAGCATCATCTTTTGATTTATTGAATCTTCCTTTCATCAAACCCAATGCTGTAAGAAAATTATCCTCAATAATTATAGCATAATCAACCATTAAATGAGATAAACAAGTAATTGGTTTCATCATTAAATATTAAAGATTAAACTTCATTTTTATAACTATCTTTTTTGGAAACTATAGTTTAATGCATGCATGAAACACCTACAGAAATATTTATATACTCGCTATAACAAATATATAACTATGAATGGAAACGAAGCAACAACAATACAAATAAAGGGAAAAACCCTTGAAAGATTAAAATATTTTAAAGAATATTCTAAAGAAAGTTATGATGAAATATTAAATAAAATAGTTGATGCTCTGGAAGAGGGAGAGTTAACGGAAATGGCTATAGATAAGATAAAAAAGGGTCTTAAAGATGTTAAAGAAAACAAAGTAATAAGTCTAGAAGCCTATGCTAAAAAAAGAGGTATATTGATTTGAATGGTGTTTTCTATAGAGGTTACAGCAACAGCAGAAAAAGATCTTGATTCTTTAGAGAAAAAAATATGCAATGAGATAATTAAAAAACTCTATAAGGTCGCTGAAAACCCGTTGCATTTTCTTGAACGACTAAGTGGTTATACCCTATATAAGTTACGTTATGGTGATTATAGGATAATAATAAGGATTGATACTGCCAAAAATATCTTACAAATCATAATGATAGATCACAGGAAAAGGATTTATAAAAGACTACAAAGATTTATTTAAAACGGATTAATAACTTTTACAAGATCGGATTTAAATCCACCAATATCTTCAGTATATAGCTCTTTAACGCCATTTAAAATAAGATTTGCTGCTATTAAATTGTCCCAAAAATGCCCTTTGTTATTTTTAGTTAATGTAATTGCCAATATTGTTGTATCGATAGTAATTTCTTTTACAATCCATTTATTAGAATTAATAATGCCTTTTATTATTTCTTCTCCATCTCTAAAGTTCTTAATACCCTTCTTTGTTAAAATATAAAATAATTCATTTAAATTTTGTATTGACAAAAAACCCTTGAATTCTCCATTATAAACCCTTTCCAACAATGTAAAGGCCTTTTGATGCCTTTCTTTCTCATCTGCATTAAAGGCATAAACAAGAACATTCGTATCAAACCCCTTTATGTCTGCCATACATTCCTTCTCTTATTTTTTTAATATCAACTTTGCCCAAATGCAAACCTTTCCTTGCAAGTTCAAGAAATTTTTTATCTTGATCTACTCCTTCTTTTTCCACCAGGTTTATTGCCTCTGATATTACCTTACTTAAAGCGCCTTTTGTTCTACCGAATCTTTTAAGCGCCAGTTTCCTTAATTTTTCTTCATCATCATTCTGCATGCTGACTGTAATCGTTCCCATATATATTTAAGTAGATTAACTTCTATTTAAATATATCGAAATTTACAAATTTATTTAAATATATCTATTAACTTAAAATGGATTAATATGAATAAGGTAGTTGCTATTGTTGAAAAGGATAAATGCCATCCGGATAAATGTAATTTGGAATGCATTAAATATGATCCATTAAACAGATCCGGTGGTGAAGGTTTTCATATAGGTCCAAGCGGTAAATCGGAGATAGCAAAAGAGGTTGTTACAGATATGCACAGGATTTCAGCTAAAATGTGTCCTTTTCAGGCTATAAAAATAGCTAACCTCCCAAAGGAACTTAATTCTGAACCATTGCATATGTATGGCCAAAATGGTTTTCATCTTTTCTTTGTTCCCATACCAAATTTCGGGAAAATAACAGGTATTTTAGGAAGGAACGGTATAGGAAAAACAACTTCAATAAAAATTTTAGCAGGATTAATAACACCTAATTTAGGAAGAAATGAAGAAGCAACTTATGAAGAGATAGTAAAATTCTTTCGCGGTTCTGAAGCACAAAATTACTTTGAAAAATTAAAAGATAAGAAAATTACTATAGCATACAAGCCTCAGAGAATAGATGATATCCCCAAACAATATTCTGGAAAGGTAATTGACTTATTGAAAAAAATTGATGAAATGGGAATATTAAATTCTGTAACAAAGGAACTTAATCTTAAAAATATATTAAATAATGATCTAAAAAATCTTTCTGGAGGCGAATTACAAAGAATTGCTATTGCTGCTACTGTTATGAAAAAAGCAAATGTTCTTTATTTTGATGAACCAAGTTCTTATTTAGATATTAAGGAAAGGATTAGGATAGCTAATTATATTAAAAGCCTAGTAAATGAAGAAACAGCAATAATCGTTATTGAGCATGATCTACTTATCTTGGATTTTATAACTGATGTAATCCATTTAATGTACGGTGAACCTGTAGTTTATGGCATTGCCTCTAAACCGCTTGCAAGTAAAACTGGAATTAACAGCTATCTTGATGGTTACTTAAGAACTGAAAATATACAATTCAGGCAAAATAAGATTCATTTTGGTGAAAAAGCAATTAAGATTGTTGGAAAGCAGCTTATTGCATCCTGGCCTGAAATGAAAAAGAAACTAGGTAATTTTAATCTTGATGCTAAACCTGGAAGTATACATAATAATGAGATTGTTGGTATTTTAGGTGGCAATGCTACAGGAAAAACTTCTTTTGTTAAGATGTTGGCTAATGTTATTAAACCAGATAACTGTTCAATTGACTTAAAACTTAAGGTTTCTTATAAACCACAGTATTTAGAAGCTGATTCAGATGACTTGGTTGAAACTGTTTTAGCTAAATTAGAGCATGAAGTAGATGACTATAGAAACCAGATATTAAAACATCTAGATTTAGAAGGTCTATTATTAAAGAAATTAAATGAATTAAGCGGTGGGGAATTACAAAGGGTTGCCATTGCATTATGTTTGCTTAAAAAAGCTGATTTATATTTATTAGATGAACCATGTGCTTATTTAGATGTAGAACAAAGATTGAATGTTTCTAAGGCTATTAAAGAAGCTGTTGAATTAAGGGGGGCTTCTGCTTTTGTAGTTGATCATGATTTATTATTCTTGGATTATATTTCAGACAGCTTACTTGTTTTTGAGGGTGAACCTTCTGTAAATGGTAAATGCTCTGGTCCATATAATATAAAAGATGGAATGAATAAACTATTGAAGGATCTTAATATAACCATCAGGAGGGATGAAGATAATAAAAGACCAAGGATAAATAAACCAGACTCTTTAAAAGACAGGGAGCAAAAAACTAAAGGGGAGTATTTTGCTTCTTAAATTTAAAATTCTTTATTGATATTTTTCAAATTCTTCTTCTTTAATCTTAGCAAGACCTAATATCCCCTTTAGAGTACCAACCTTCAATTCTTTATGATTTGGGACAACTGTACCTATAAGTCCATTAGGAGTTTCTTTTTTAAGAATTATATGACTTCCCCTTTGCCTAATTATTTTAAACCCGAATTTATTACAGAGAATTTTAATACAATCTTTACCGGAAATTTTCCTAAGCTTCGACAACTCCAGCCACCTCAAATGTCGTTAATATTGGATGCATTTTATTCTTTATTTTAAATTCCTCTAAATATAGTTCAGTGGCTTCTTTAAGATTATCCAAGGCTTCTTCAATTGTATACCCTTGACTAACAGTACCAATCTCTGCACATGTTGCAACATACATATCTTCTTCTTTCTGAATTATTGCAGTAAAGGTTTTCATATGTTTTATAATTTTTTCTTATTATTTAAATGTTACGTACTTCAAAATTATTTAAAGCAAATAACAATATTAATTATTAATTTTTACCTTATTTAATAAATCATTAAATTTATTGATTTTATCATCAAGATTATTTTCATAAAATATAGAATTAAATTTTCCTATTCCAAAATTATTATCAAATCTTTGAATAAATTCATCAATGCTATTATCTATGAAAAAACATTTTGCTAATATATTATAATTAATACTTTGTTTCTTTTCAATATAACCACTTATTTCTTCAAGAACTTTTACTAATTTTTGTTCTGCATAATAAATTATATAATTATCATCAAATATCTTATTTGCAAAATGTTGTGTAAGACCCTCATTCAAATCAAGCAAATTTTTATTAGTAATGTTAAAAATACTATAAACCCCGCCAATAGAATGAGTATACTCGTGCTTAAGAATCTCTGAAGAAAAAGAGTTAGCGGTTTGATTCAAAAAGACTGTACTATGGTCATTAAAAGCCTCTGCATTAAAGTGAAATCCAGGAACCCTCATTTTACCTAAAAGTACCCAAAAGTCAGAATAAGCTTCAATGTCTGGTATAACTAAAACCTTTCTCTCAATCTCTTTTTCATAATCCTTTAATCTAAACTCACTAATTATTTTATTCGTTATCCCTCCAAAGTCAACTATCTGATCAAACGTATTAAGCATCTCATTTGTTCTTGATTTATCGTATTTATTTACCAGATCTTCTAATTGATTTCTTTCTCGTTTAAGAATGTACTCGTGATTAGAATTAAGATTCAAATCAATATTTTTTAGCTTAGCATTGAAATAAGGACCATAAATTATAAAGATTCCTGTAAAGGCAACACCAGCCAAAATATTTGTAAGATATTTCCTAAATTTTGATCTTCTAAAACCATTCTCCATAGCAAAATTGTATATTTTATAATATATATAACTTACCATCTAAATAAAACCAAAAAGCTTAAATTACCACTATAACCACTCAAAACAATGGATAAATGCAGATTTCATGGCAGGAAGTTCTCAAACATATGTAACTGGTGTGGTGTAAAGATCTGCGATGATTGTATTATGGATGCAAAAAACAAGAAATACTGCAGAAATTGTGTTGATAAGTTAAAAATTAGATATTAAATCATCTTAGTAAACTTTTTATATATAAATCAATATTTAGTAGTAATATGAAAAGGGTATTTTTAATATTATTAACCATATTATTCGTTTTACCGATTTCTTATGCTACTATTTCAATTGATAATATGGATAAATTAAAGTATAACATAGGTGATGAGATAAAGATAAGTGGCTATGTTCTTGAATCTACTAGTGTTATTGGTGGTTTGTTTAGTCTGGCAATAAATTGTGGTGATGGAAATTTTAAATTATCTTCTGTCTCTTTAAACCTAAATAATGGGGAGAAAAAAACCTTCCCAACACAATTCAACACACCAAAAGTAATCATACCTAATGCTCTAAGTGGAAACTGCTATATTGAAGCAACATTAAAGGCAAATAATGTTGTAATTGATTCAGGTAAATCAAACACCTTTGAAATAGCCCGGGACCTTGTTGGTAATTTTAAGATAGATAAACCAAAGGTGCAATTAGGTGTACCATTTACATTAGATGGCAATGTTTTTAAGCTTAACAATAAAGAGGTAGAAGGCTCGGCTGAATTATATCTAAAAAGCAACACAACCAGTTCTTTCTTACTAGATGTGGTAAATATTAAAGACGGCAGATTTAGTTTTACATACTCGCCATTATTAATGCCTGCCGGGAACTATGCAATAGATATTCTTGCAACAGATCTTTATGGTAATAAAAATTTATTTTCAAATGCTGCAAATATAAACATAGTAGATAATTTGGAGGTAAGTGTTACAATAGATAAGATAAACCTCCTTCCAGATGAATATCTAACAGTTAAAGGCTATATCTATGATTCCTTTAATAATAAGGTAAATGATGCAACAGTAACAATAGAGGTTGGGAATGAGGTTAAGGTGGTTAAGGTTGAAAATGGAGAATTTGAAGAAAGCTTTAGGCTTCCAATTAATATAAACAGCGGAAAGCAAACAGTTTCTGTTAAGGCCGAAGATAAGTTAGGGAATAAGGGAGATAAAAAATTGGAGTTTAATGTCGCAACAGTATCAACTACACTAGAATTAGCAATGAATAAAGAAAAGGTTAAACCTGGTGAGGTTGTTGAAATAACACCAAAGATTTATGATCAAGCAAATAATTTAATTGAAGATGAGGTATTAATAGAAATATTAGACCCTCAAGGAAATTCACTTGTAAAAAATTCCATTAAAACAAATTGGGTATTAAGTTATAAATTACTTGATATTGCAATACCTGGAACCTATATTGTAAAGGCTAATGTAGATAAGCTTAATGCAAAGGGTTCATTTGAAGTAGAGTACATAACAGACATAGATATTAAGTTATATAATCAAACAATTCTATTAAAGAATAAAGGGAATGTAGAATACAAAAAGCCGCTAGAAATAAACTTCGATAACGGCAAGTATGCTGTCTCAAAAAGATTATCAATTGGCCCTGGAGAGTTATTTTCATTAAATCTTGGTAGTTATGTTCCAACAGGCAGTTATGCAATAGAAGTTACTTCAGGTGATGGTCGTGCTGTTTTTGAAAATATACCAGTTTCAGGAAAAGAAATAGCATCATTTAACATACCGTACCAAACAATTTCGGTTATAGTTTTAGGATTATTAATTTACTTATTTATTACAAAGTTTAATTTCTCAAAGCAACATAGCAGGGAACATGAATCTGAGTTAAGACTTGGTAGGATACACAGAGAGAAGCTATTAAAGAATAAAGATGTTGAGAAGAAACCATTCAGATTTTCAGCAGGTCAATATGATAAAAAAGAGGCTATGCAGGAATATAAAGAAAGAATAATAAAAGATATACAATCTACTCAAGATAGTGCCAGATTAAGATCAAAATTAGTTGGTACTAGTTATCCAAAAACAGAAAGTTCTTATACAAGAAATAGGAATGAGGAGAATAAAAAAGAAGAAACACCAAAAAGTGGTATGTTTAATATGTTTGACTAATTCTAGTTATTTTTTAGGCTTTAATTTTTCATTATTAACCTTGAGTAGTAATAAAACCGTATCCAAAAGACTTAAATAAGTAACATTATCAATTAGTTTATGGTGTTTTCAGGATTATTAAATTTGGAGGATAGAACGAGAGATGTACCAAAAGTTCGTGCAGGAATGTACTTGCTTTATACTATAGACAAACAGGGCTTTGAAAAAATTAGACAAGAATTAAGTGGAGATGATTTCTTTCTTCATGATGCTTTAAGATATCCACACCAAACCTCATGGATGCCTTCTGCAAAGGAAAACGTTCATGTATGGATGCATTACTATGGTCCGGGAGAACAAAGTGGTGCATCAAAAATATTAGGAAAAATGTCCCCAGATAGAACAGGTGAAATGAAATTCTTAAATGCATGGAATACGGGAATAAGTTTAGAAATGGATGAACAAGGTCGTTATACATCCGCATATTCAAAAAAGAAGTAAGATTTCTATTTATTTAAGTTTTATAGAAAATTTACTAGTGGAACTTTAATTAGATACTAAAATTAAATCCTTTACTTCTTCAATTTCTTTCAAACTAAAATTCTTATGCAGTTCTTTTATTATCCCATAAAAATCTTTAGATTTCTTCATTATCGTAAATGCATATTTCGTATCTTTTTTACTTATTCTTTTAATCTCATCTATAGCTTTATTTAAATGAAAATGATGTATTGCAGTTATGCATATTATACAATCGAAAGAATTATCCTTGAAAGGTAGATTTTCTGCTATACCACAAACCCCTTTACCATTAGATTGCTTTATTAAATTTATTTCAGGTTCTAGAAGTATTACTTTATCAAAAAAAGATTTAGAAAGACCTGTTCCAGAACCTATATCCAAAATCAATCCTTTAACATTTAAATTTTCTTTAATTATACTTAGCTTGTTTCTTTGTTCTTCACTATATAATTCATCGTAAGATGGCGCAATCTTTGAATACATAAGATTAAGCGCAAATAAGGGATATAAATAATTATCCTTATAATAAATTAGTAAGTCTTAAAAATAAAGTAAGAGTAACAACTACAATGTTAAGAAGTATATTCTTATACCTTTCACAAAACCGGTTTCTAAGAGATTTTGTTATGAACTGTAATTTCTGCAAAAGGGCTTCAAGAAGATTTGTAGCTGGAGAAAAATTACAGGAAGCTATTGATGTCGTTAAGGAACTAAATAAAAAAAACCTGTTAGTAACATTAGATCATTTAGGGGAGAGTGTTTCCAAGGCAAATGAATCTTTAAAGGCGACAGAAGATTATTTGGATATTTTACACTATATCTGGGGAAACAGTCTTAATTCAAATATTTCATTGAAGTTGACCCAGCTTGGCATTGATATTAACCAGAAGTTATGCATTCAAAATCTTGAAGAAGTTATAACAGAAGCAGAACTATATGATAATTTTGTTCGAATAGATATGGAAAGTTCTGCTTATACTCAAAAAACAATTGATATATACCTTAAAATTAGAAAGCATCATGATAATTTTGGAATAGCAATACAATCTTATCTTTATAGAAGTGAAAAAGATGTATTAAATTTAATTCATTTAGGCAATACAAATATAAGATTGGTAAAGGGTGCATATAAAGAACCTAAAGATGTAGCATTTCCAAAGAAGAAAGATGTTGATAATAGTTATTTATCCCTTACTGATTTATTATTAAGTAAAAGAGCGCTTGATAATAAAGTTTATACTGCATTTGCTACACATGATGAGAAAATTATAGAGTATATAAAAAACCAAGTTTCTAAAAATAATATTTCATTTGATAAATTTGAGTTCCAGATGCTTTATGGAATAAGAAGGGATCTACAGGAAGAATTAGCTAAAGAAGGTTATAAAGTAAGAATCTACACACCATTTGGAACTGAATGGTATCCTTATTTTATGCGAAGACTTGCTGAAAGACCTGCTAATTTATGGTTCTTAATTAAAAACTTATTTAGATAACATTTTATACTAAACTAAAATTATTTAGGTTATGTTTAAAAGAGGTCAGATAAGCTTATTCATAATAGTTGGAATAGTAATATTTGCAGTTATTATTTTCTTTCTATTTTTAGGCTCAGGTGTAAATAATAATGTTAAAAAAGAGAATGTTGCTTCACAGTCAATTAATGAGGAAGCAAAAAAGATTCAGGGCTTTGTTGATAGTTGTATAGAAGTGTTGTCAAAAGAAGCAGTAGATAATGTATATTCTTTTGGCGGTTATAGCGATACAGCAAGCATTCCAAGGAAAATTAATGAAAAAACATGTTTGGTTTACAGTAATGAAAATATTTATTCTAACTATGCTCCTACCCAGAACCTTATAGAGGCCAGGATAAAAAACTATATTGAAAATAAATTAAATTCATGTTTAAATTTTCAGGAATTTAAAAGTGTTTCCTTAGAGTATCATCCTCTTAACCTAACTGTTTCTTTACCAATAGAAGTAGTATCTGAAAGAAAAACACTTGATATTAATTTTTATTATAATCTAAGTATAACTAAGGGAAATCAGCACATTGAGCTTAAACATTCAAAATTTACAATGCCATCAAACCTAGTGAAGATCATTAAGATTGTTTCTTCCTTTATAGCTGGAAATGAAGCGGGATCATTAAATAGCTGCAATAATTTCCTACCATGCAACCAACTAGGTATAAGCGATTATTGTAATATTCAAGGTAGCTATTGTAATGCTAACTGTGAAGGTGTACAAATAAACTGTGTTGATTCTGTTAATAGAGAATATTCTATCTTGGATAACATAAATGGAAAAGCCTTCTATTTCTCAATATGCCGTGCGTTGGTGCAACCCTCAAGAATAAGCAAAAAATAATGTTGCATTCTGTCAACATTATGTGCTATTAATTTGCTTATCAATTCAACTTTTTGTGTTGCATTAGTTCTATTTCTTAAAATAGAACCA
>Ga0209515_10000436_pt1 | contig 77657 bp, 83 predicted proteins | sample Subgroupgradi54m_FD_187454 | JGI IMG/M metagenome (GOLD analysis project Ga0209515, IMG submission 187454) | Subsurface groundwater microbial communities from S. Glens Falls, New York, USA - GMW60B uncontaminated upgradient, 5.4 m (SPAdes)... ...
TCAAGAGCTTGATTTTTTTGACATTTTATGATAGGTTCTTTGTTAAGAACCTTTATCTATTTTGTGTAGGATGCTGCAAAAGGAGGAATTGATGAGCGAAGAGATGAGACCGCCGATATTGGAACATACCAGAGTTATTTTTGACGCCGGGTATGGCAGATGCTTAGCCAATCGAGCGTTTACGTCGCTAAAAGGCGTGCCGTATGATTATAAAATATGGTGGCACTCGGGATTGCCTCCATCAATCGTATTTCCGCTTACCGCTGATCGGAACGTCGTAGCCATAAGAGAGTTTCGCCACGGCATGATTGACTTCTCACTTGAGTTTCCGGGCGGATTATCATATTCTGCCGAATCAGAACTTCCGGAAGAAACGGGGCGGCGCGAACTTCTTGAAGAAACTGGATACAGTGCCGGGCGGATAATTAGGCTTGCGTGTGATCCATGGGTTGAGACGCAAACTATGAATTTGCGTTATTATCCTTTTTTGGCATTTGACTGTGTACTTGTCGAAGCGCCAAGGCTGGAAGAAACCGAGGTGATACAGACGGTGCTTATACCTCTTGAAGAGTGGTACGGGCTGGTGTTTGAAGGACGGATCGTGTGCAATGCCACGATTGCACATTCAATGCTCGCATTGCCATATCTTTTGACGGAGGGTTTAAAATTCACATAGGGTTTTGGACGCGGCAAAAAGTGAAAGCACGCTTGGTAATACCAAGCGTGCTCTTTTATTTTCACGACGTTGAGACGAGCACTCTCTATTTCTCCACCTCCGTTTTTATTTTTTGAATCATCTTGGTTGTCGAAATACCGTCAAATTCAGGAGGACAGGATCGTTCCAAGACGATCATCTCTATGGGAAATCCTTCGATCAATTTACGCCGTCGGGGAATATCAAACGCGTCTTGGTTTATGATGTACGTGTCGGGTTTTAGCGCGGTAAAGAAATCTGTGAGCATGCCAAGTATATCATTGTTTTTTGCGTCAATATCGAGAAGAGCATAGTCAACCGGCCTCAACGCCGAAATCATTTTGAGGCGGATATGTTCATTTTGGATCGGACGTCCTTTGCCTTTTCCATATATATGCTGATTGAAGTCGTTACCCACAGCTACAACGAGAATGTCCCCATGCTTTTTACAATCTTCTAAAAAAAGCAGATGGCCCGCATGAGTCATGTCGAAAGTTCCTGAACAAAACACAATTTTCTTGTTCTTGTGTTCTTCGCGCAGGGAAGGAAGATCCTTGAATGCAATGGTATTTGTCTGCAAAAGGTTGATCATTTATTTGTATATGGATTCTGAATTGCCGAGAACAGAAGAGGCGAGTTGCCATATCTGCGGGTCGCGATCCATAGCATGAGCCATCTTTCTTAGTATGCTGGCAAGTTTTCGTTTTCCCGGAAAGAACGTATTTTTAGGCTGATGCGCGTAAATATAGTCTATGGATTTTTTGTATTCTTCTTCAGTGAAAAACTTTTCCCCTGTTTCTGCTATTTCAAGAGCAAAATCAAAGTATCCATATACCAGGCTCAAGAAAATTGCTTTTGAAAAAGCCATCTTTCCTTTTATTTTTTTAGGATTTTTAAAATAAAGTGCATCTGCGTAAATGATTTGTCCTTTGGAATTACCCAAGCCTTTTCCCAATTTTCGTTTCCAGTAGATCGGGGCTAGATCAAAAAGCTCGAAATCAAAAGATCTCATAAGATTGTCTATCTCCGCAAAAAGAGGCTGTCCTTCGTAAAGAGGACTGAACTCTACTTCTATTTCGACGCCTAGGGTGTTTGGCAGGGTTTTTTGTGCACCTTGGAGGATGTGCAGTTCGCTTCCTTGAGTGTCCAGTTTAATAAAGTCAGCTTTTTTAGTAAGAAAAGAATCGAGAGTATTTACTTGGATTTGGGAAGTTTTTACTGTTTTAAATCTATCGGATTTTGGAAATTTATTGAGAAACTGATAATTGGGTTTCAGAATCGAAGAATCTGTTTTTGTTTGTGTCTCATAGAAAGGCAGTATTCCCGATTCCTTGTAGAGACCCAAGGGAAGGAAATTTTCTGTTGACCGGACATCGGGCTCGAATCCGATTATATCCAAAAATTCTTCAACAGATTTCCATCTTTTGTGAAGTCCTCCCGCAGCGCCTATATCCACTAATGTAATTTTATCCATGAGGTTCAAAAACTACTTGTAAGACAGTGCGTTTTCCTTCTTTGATTACTTTTCCGCGATGATATCCGTTCGGATCGAATATAATGCAATTTCCTTTATCCGAAGTGAGTTCAACGGATTGTGAGTGAAATTTTTTCCCTTCATCGAGATTAAGATCATTTCCAAATTCTGCTTTTTTCTGAAAGATTTTGGGCAATGCAGTAAAGAGCTCTCGATTTTCTCGCTTGCACTTATCCAGTCTTGTTTTGTCATTTGCCATACGCACCAATAACTCGAATCTTCCGAGGTGATTGCGGTTGCTTCCCGGAACATAACAGGTTGGTCCCGTATCGGTGGTGACATTATTTAAATAAATCATACATTTGATCTGGCCTTCAGAAGCATCGATGTGAAAGTAATAGGAATCGGGATCGGGGAGGTTGACATCTTCGAAATGGTTTTTCATGTCCGGATCGTCTTTGTCTCCCACCTGAACGCATAATCCTGCAAGTTCCATGGGGCGGCCGCGATATGAAGAAGCCATTTCGGGGATATGTTTTTTTTGAAGAATAGAATGCACTTCTTTGTAAAATTGAGCTTCTTTGTTTTGATTCAAGCAGATGACCTTGTTCTTAAAGGTGCGGGAGGCAAGGGGAATTGTTTTTTTCCCTTCTTCGATTTCGCGGAGATATGGCTGGACGCGGGCAAGGATCAATTGCATCTCGTCTTCGGCAAGACGGAACGGCTTAAAGCCGTTTTGATAGAGTTCTTCGGTGAGAGGAATGTTAACTCGGCGGTTTACGTTTCGCAATAAAATACGCTTATATCTCCATACATAGGGGAGTAAACGTTTCAATGCGCTCATGCGCAATAAAACGCTTGGTTTATCAAAAAGAAGTCCGTATGCAGGATGATTTGCATAATTGATCTGTGGGATTCGAGAATAGGGCATAAAATAAAATTTATTCGCAACTTTATTGTTAATTATATGAAAGCTTGCTGATTTATCAATACGGTTGAAATTATCGAATTATTATGGTATATTTTCGGGGATGAAAGATCCCTCGCCGAAAAATCTTAGGATCCTTTTTGCATTGCGGGATGCGGAGGTTTTTCATTATAAGCATATATTACTGACGTTGGCGAAGCGCGGCCACAGGATCCGGATCGTATACGACAAAAGATGGAGCAATGCCCATGCCCTTGAAAAATTACAGGATTGTCTGAAAGAATTTCCCAGGATCGAGTACGGCGTTGCGAAAACTCGGACAGGCATCTCTCGCGACATACTTTTCCACGTTCGGGAACTTTTGAGTTTCCGCCGATACGTGGTGGTGCGCGGACAGTCCTCATATTATCGCGATCGTTGGTTCGGATATCTTCCGAAGACCGCGCAAAGAATTTTTGCGCGGCCGTGGATGGAGAGTTTGCTTTCTATGCGCATGACGGGTTTTTTTCTTAAAAGCATCGAATCAGTGATCCCGCCTGTGCGCCGCATTATGGCTGACATTCGGGAGTTTAATCCGGATGTGCTGTTCGCCTCGCCCGTGACGCTGCGCTTTTCCTCATCAGAAGTGGAATATCTTAAAGCGGCGATACGCATGCACATTCCGTCAGTTGTCTCGGTATTGACGTGGGACAATTTGACAACAAAGGGATTGATGCATGTCTTTCCGGATCGTCTCCTTGTCTGGAACGAAGTGCAGGCCAGTGAAGCTGTTGTCCATCAGTTTTTTCCTAAAGAGCGCATCCGGATAACAGGTTCAACGCTTTTTGACGATTGGATTCTTCATTGCTCTCCATCAGACGCGCGGGAAGAGTTTTGCAGAGCGCACGGCCTTCGTCCTGAAGATCCGATTATTACGTATCTCGGATCGTCGTCTCATATGGCATCTGATGAGACATGGATCATAGCGCAGCTCCGCAGCGCATTTGACGGATCGGAAAATCAGCGGACAGGCCGCATGCAGATCATTGTTCGTCCTCATCCGGCACATTATCATATTTATGAAAAAATAAATCTTCGGGATGTAGTCGCTGTTCCCGCAAAGGGAAGTTTGCGCGATACGGAGGGCGCCCTCCAACTTTTTTATAATACATTGTATCATTCCGAGGCGGCGATCGAAGGCGCCAATACCACGGCGATCATTGAAGCGATCATTGCCAAAAAGCCCGCTATTGCATATGTGAGTGATGAGTATAAAAAAACCCAGATGGATACGAAGCACTTCAATCAGCTGGTAAGCGAGGGGGCGCTGTATCTTGCTTCTACTGCCCAAGAAGTCGTTCGGATCGTCGGCGATATCATGCGCGGAAATGATACGCGCATATGTGAGCGGGAAAATTTTGTAAAAAAATACATACGCCCGCTGGGGGAGGGCCATTTGGCCGCAGAGGCTATCGCAGATGAAATAGAGCGCATGGCCAGTTAAAAAAGGTTGCGGGAGTGCTCTTGACAGGGGAAACAAAAATGTATAAATAACTGTTTTAGTAGATATGAAAACCGTGATTCTTTGCGGGGGAAAGGGTACCCGCATGAAGGAGGAAACTGAATATCGTCCCAAGCCATTGGTGGAGATCGGAGGACGTCCCATCCTTTGGCATATCATGAAAATCTACAGCCACTACGGATTCAATGAGTTTGTCATCGCTCTCGGGTATAAAGGCCAGATGATTAAGGATTATTTTTTGAATCATCAGACGCGCGCCAATGACTTTACTCTTCATACGGCGACGAATGCAATCGAGTTCCATGGCAAGGCAAAAGAAAATTTTATTATTACGTTTGTGGATACCGGAGAAGAGTCTTTGACGGGAGAGCGCATCCGCCGGCTTAAGCCCTATCTCGGAAATGATGAGTTTATGGTGACGTATGGGGACGGCGTGGCAAACATTGATATTAATGAACTGGTGGCATTTCATAGAAAACAAAAAACCATAGGAACGATCACGGGATCTCGGCCTTATTCAAAATACGGGTTTGTGGATGTAGATGAGCAGAAAAATCTTGTTACTGATTTTCATGAAAAACCTCTTATCAATGATAATTACGTGAACAGCGGATTCATGGTATTTACTCCCGAGATATTTAATTATCTTGATGATGATATGCTGGAAGCACGCACCTTGCCGCGTCTGGCCAAAGACCGTAATTTATCCATTTATTCGCATAAGGGATTTTGGAAAGCAATGGATACGTATAAGGAGGTGGAAGAATTGAACCGATTGTGGGCGGAAGAAAAACCGTGGAAGATTTGGCACGAATAGTTTGTTAATTTTTTTGCGATGGATAATCTGAAACAATTTTTTTTACATAAACGGGTGTTGATCACCGGGCATACCGGATTCAAAGGCGCATGGCTCACGCAGGTGCTTACGAATTGGGGAGCGGAGGTTACGGGCATTGCATTGGAGCCGCATGTATCTCCCAATCTTTTTGATACGCTGAAATTATCGGAGCGCACGGCCCACTACATCGCCGATGTCCGTGATTTTTCCGCAATTCAGGATATTTTCGCCAAAGAAAAACCGGAAATTGTCATTCATTTGGCTGCGCAAGCAATTGTGCGGGAAAGTTATCGCGATCCGGTGCGCACGGTTGCCGTCAATACGTTGGGCACCACTCATATATTGGAGGCGATACGCTCTACGCCCTCGGTGAAATCTGCTGTCTTTATCACCACGGATAAGGTATATGAAAATAAAGAATGGTGGTATGCATATCGGGAAAATGATCAACTTGGGGGGCATGATCTGTACAGCGGGAGTAAATCTGCTGCGGATATCATCATCAATTGCTACGCGCGATCTTTTTTTAATCCTGAAAAATTCGGGAAAGGACATCGTACGCTTATCGCAGCAGCCCGAGCGGGGAATGTGATCGGAGGAGGAGACTGGTCAAAAGACCGCCTTCTTCCTGATTTTGTCCGCTCGGTATTTAAAGATAATATTTCTTTGCGCGTGCGCAATCCCCATGCTATTCGGCCATGGGAATACGTGCTTGAGCCGATCAGCGGGTATCTTCTTTTGGCAAAAAAACTCTATGAAGGAGATGTGCAAGCTACCGGAGCGTGGAATTTTGGACCCCATGACGACAGTTTTGTGACCGCGGAAGCCATGATACGCAATGCCGTCAGCATTTGCGGCCGCGGGGCGTATCATATTGAATCCGATGATGCTCTGCATGAATCAACCCTCCTCAAACTGGATATCGCGAAAGCAAAAACCGTGCTTGGATGGAAACCCATTCTGAATTTGGAACGGAATTTGCGCGTGACGCTTGATTGGTACCGGGCGTACTATGAGAAAAAAGATATGAGAGAAGTGACGGATGCGCAGATCGATTCTTTCTTCGAAGAGTTCGAGAGGCGTATGGCATAATTTTTTATGATACACGGCGTCAGTATTCATCCGCGGCAGAAAATCTGCAACGAGCAGGGATGCATCTATAAAATAATAAGCAGCAATGATACGTTTTTTGAAAGGTTTGGAGAAGCCTATGTTTCTTCAATTGCCCCTGGGGTTATCAAAGGATGGAATGTGCACACGCGGATGGACGCAAATCTTGCATGCATTGCAGGCAAGATAAAGCTTGCGCTCTTTGACCGCCGGAAAGAATCCGAGACTGCAGGGGAGACGCAGGAGGTTATGATCGGCGATGATTCTTATGCCCTCGTCCACATTCCCCACGGCGTTGCATTTTCATGGAAAGTTCTCGGAGAGGCGTATGCTATGATAGCAAACTGCGCCACTCTTCCTTATGACGCCGAAGAACTGATCAAGATCGATATTGCGGGCGGTGAAATTCCTTATCAATGGAATTCATGATGAACGAAAAACTGGTTAGTATAGGAGTTCCCACGTATCAAGGAGGGCAGCGCATTGCCGCTGCCCTTGATTCGCTTCTTGGTCAGACCTATCCGCATATTGAAATAATAGTGTCAGATAATGCATCATCGGATAATACGCCGTCTATTTGCCGTGCCTACGGCGATAAAGATCCGCGCATTCGTTTTTTTCGCCAAAAAGAAAATACGGGCAGAATCAATAATTTTCTTTTTGTGCTTGCTCAAGCAAAAGGCGCGTACTTTATGTGGGCGGGAGATGATGATGCATGGGATCCTCAATTTTTAGAAACATTGGTGCGGGGACTTGAGACCCGTCCCGGTCACGGAGTGTCTTTGAGTTCTTATAGGCGTTTTAATGAGGATGGCGTCGATGAGCGTGTGCTGTTTCAGGGAGCGCAGAACCTTACGGGCATGTCGTATATAAAGGTGTATAAAAAAATGGTCACGCATGAACCGATTCATGTGTTCATCAGCGGTCTGTGGCGGATGTCTGTTGTCCGCACGTTATTTAGCAGGCCTATTCCGGAAACGATCGCATGGGACAGGATTATGATGGCCGAGGCAGCTCTTATGACGCACTTTTATTCTGCCGGGCCCGTTCTTTTTCATAAGTACGTAAATCCCGTGTCGGTGAAGTCGCGATACGGCAAAGATCCGGAACAGGATCGCCATGTAGTGCTTTTTGCCTATATTCGGTATTTGGGGGCGCTTTTAAAGAGAGTCATCATGTCGCCTTTTGTGCCGCTGTATCGAAAGTTCTATGCGCCGTTTCCGTGGCTTGGGGTATGGTGGCTGCGCCGTAAGCGGATCATTGGCGTATTTCTTCGTGATGTACGGCGTTTGCGGACCCGTAAGAAAATGCGGTAACCTATCCAGTATCAAGGCGGTTATATTAGATATATTATTAGCTATCTCTTAGTATATGGGATTACAACACAATGACCTTCCTCGCAAGGTTCAAATAGGAAATAAGTGGGTAGGAGAAGGGCAGCCGGCATATTTTATTGCCGAAATCGGCAATAATCACAACGGTGACTTCTATATCGCAAAGCGTACGATCGATGAAGCAATAAAGGCAGGGGCTGATGCGGTAAAATTTCAGAAGCGATTTGTGGATGAGACCTTTGCCAAAGAGCTCTTGGAGAAGCCGCAGCTTAAAGACCAGATTTTTGGCAAGACGTATGGTGAATATCGCAAGGCGCTCGAACTTGATAAAGAAGAATTTGTGAAGCTCAAGGCGTACACTGAAGCTCAAGGCGTTACGTTTTTTGCCACTCCCTTTGATAAGAGCAGCGCTGATTTTCTTGAGGAGGTCGGACAGGATGTATATAAAATTGCTTCGTTTGATGTTACGAATTTGCCGCTCCTTGAACACGTGGCAAAAAAAGGAAAGCCGGTTATTCTTTCTACCGGTATGTCATCGGTGGAAGAAGTAGATGAAGCAGTCGAAACTATCTTGAAGCACAACAAAAATCTTATCGTACTTCATTGCGTATCCATTTACCCAAGTGCGGAAGATAAACTTAATTTGCGCACGATCCCGATGTATCAGGAACGCTATGCACCCCTTCCCATCGGCTACTCCGGACATGAGCAGGATTATATTCCGACATTGGCGGCTATCTCTCTTGGCGCGAAGTGCGTAGAGCGTCACATTACTCTTGATAAAGCAATGCCGGGTCCGGATCACGCAACAGTCAGCATCGAGCCGGATGAATTCAAGGCAATGGTGGCAGGTGCGCGCCGTATCGAACATGCACTCGGTGTAGCGCGTAGCGTTGTATTGCCCGATGAAATGAAGACTCGTGAGAAGCACTCAAAGAGCATTGTTTCAACTACGCGTATTCCTGCAGGAACTTTTGTCACTGCAGACATGATAATGGCAAAAAGCCCGGGCTACGGAATGAAGCCGCGTTTTATCCCTGATCTCATCGGTAAGAAAACAAAAGTTGATATCGAAGCAGACACAGTAGTCAAAAAAGAAGATATCGCCTGGGATGCATAACAGCGTCTCTAGATAGAAACTAAAACCCCCGCATATGCAGGGGTTTTAGGTTTTTGTATCCATCTCCAATTAATATCTTCCCATCTGTCATCCCCGCGAATGCGGGGATCCAGATCCCTCGCTCTGTGATTATGAGAAACTTAGCGACGAAGCAATCTAGCACTCGGAAAAAACATGGATTCCCGCTTTCGCGGGAATGACAGAGAGGATCATGTTATGGCGGTATGGTTGTGGATAACTCTTCTATTCAATAAATATTGACTCACTTCTCTTTGGTATATATATTTAGTACCATGACAGAAAAAAATATTATCGAACAACTCGCAGTGATGATCAATAATGGTTTTGAGAACCAGATGAAGCATCTGGATGAGCGGTTCGGCAAAATAGATGAACGATTTGATAAAGTAGATGAGCGATTTGATAGGGTAGATGAGCGGCTTGATAACCTTGATGCCCGCGTGGGGAGAATAGAGGCAGATATTCATGAGCTTCGTGGCGAGATCGTCTATCGTCATGAGTTTGAAGACGCACTCGGCCGTATCAAGTATCTCGAAAAAAACTCAACATCGAGAGCGGCGTATAGTTTTGCCCTGTTCCAAAATTGGAAGATTTTGTAGCGGGTCTATTGAATTTTTGCACAGAACATAAAAAGCACCCCTCATGCGGGTGCCCAGTTTTTTGATTCTGGACGTTTTTTGAAAATTATGCTTTTATAATTACTAGTGAGGAGCAGAATGAAAGCAAGCTTTCATTCTGTCCGAGCGACGTAATTTCAAGCTTGCTTATAATAATATGAAAGTAACATCTATTGAGACGCTGCACTGCGACGCCGGGTGGCGGGCGTGGACATTTATTAAGATTACAACTGATGAGGGACTGGTCGGATGGAGCGAATGCACGGATTCGCATGGGTCTCCTCGTGCGATCGAAGGGGCGGTGAAAGATATCCAGCATTTGGTTGTGGGCAAGGATCCCTATCAAGTGGAGAAAATCTACTGGGATCTGTATTCCGGTACGCGTCAGAGTACGGGAGGCGTGATCCAGAAAGCGATCGCGGGCATTGAAAATGCGCTTCTTGACATCAAAGGAAAAGCCCTTAATGTTCCGGTGTATGAATTGCTTGGCGGGCGCATACGCGACTCAATCCGCGTGTACTGGTCGCATTGCGGCACGTCTCGCGTGCGTGCGGCTGATTTGGTGAACCAGCAGCCAATTACTTCTCTTGAGGGCATCAAAGGAATGGTAGATGAAGTAAAGCGGCGCGGGTTTGATGCGATAAAAACAAATATCGCGCTTTTCGGAGATAAGCCCCATATCTACATGCCGGCATTTGGCAAGAGTGAAGGTGGGCCTGAATTGAACGCCGATACCAAACTTATGCGCGATATCGATACATATGTGAGAACGTGGCGCGAGGCGCTGGGAAATGAGGTGGATATGATCCTTGATCTTAATTTTAATTTTAAGACAGAAGGATTTATAAAAATCGGACGAATGCTCGAGCAGTATAATTTGTTGTGGCTTGAGATGGATACGTATAATGCCGATGCGCTTCGTCTAGTGCGCGACTCGATCCGTATTCCGATCTGCTCCGGAGAAAATCTCTATGGCAGCCGCGAGTTTCGTCCATATATTGAAAATCATGCAATGGACATTGCGAGCGTCGATGTCTCTTGGAACGGCGCATGGCAAGCGAAAAAAATCGCGGACTTGGCGGAACTTTACGAGATGAACGTAGCTCCGCATAATCACCACAGCCACTTTGGCACATTTATGACCGCGCATTTTGCCGCCGCCATTCCTAATCTTCGCATCCTCGAAGTGGATATTGATGATGTGCCATGGAAAGACACAATCACCACAAAAACACCTGCAATCGAAAATGGAATCCTTACGGTTCCGCAAGGACCCGGATGGGGGATTGAAGTAAACGAAGAAGAGCTGAAAAAACATCCGTGGCCGAAACAGTAAAAAAACCGTCTCATTATGAGGCGGGCTGCTTGGTGCAATAGGTTTCGAGAATTCAAACAAGCATATTATATTTTTTTAAAATATCAATTCGATATACCAAAGTGGGTTGCCAAAAGTGCTGCAATCGGGTATATTATTTTTATGCATATCATCAAAAAATCACCGAAACAATGGCGCCATGAAAAAATATTTCAATATATTGCGGCGCATATTCCTCACGATGCGCATATCGTAGAGCTGGGGCCCGGTACAGGAATCATGCTCAAAAAACTTCATGATACCGGTTTCCGCCATCTTGCCGCGGCCGACATTATTGATTACGTAACATTTGAGGAAATCACCGCACTCGGCATTGTGAGACATGCGGACCTTAATATTGAGAAAGCGCCATTCCCTGATCAGGCGTATGATCTTGTTATAGCGCTTCAGATAATGGAACATCTGGAAAATCCCTCGCATTTCCAACGCGAATGTCGACGTCTCCTCAAGCCCGGCGGCCTCCTCATTATGTCCGTCCCGTACGGCCATAATTTCCCGAGTAAAATCCGCTTCTTTCTCGCGGGCAACGTCATGCGATTTGAACGGGCAAACGAACACATTACGTTTCTTACTCAAAATATCTTCAGAAAAATATTTCTGCGGGGGTTTACCCTGGAAGGCGTTGACTATTCACCTCCAAATTTACACCAGCTCGGCATCAAACGTAAGCTCCCCGACATCGAACTGTTCAAAAAATTTTTCGGCCACAACATCACTTATTTTTTGAGAAAGGAGTAGAGCCTATCTCAATAATCTCTTTCGTAGCGAAAATCTTTAATTTCGAGCGAAAACCATGAAGGTCGAGGAGGGCTACTGATAAGTAACCCGACGAGACCTGAATGGTTTGTAGCCGAAATTAAAGATTTTTTAGCCGAATACGGATTATTGAGATAGGCTCTAGACAAATAAAATCTAATAAAAGTCAAGTGATTACTCAATTGTCATCAATCGCAATTCTCGGTCCAGGCGGTATCGGGGGATTTCTTGCTGCTGCTTTTGAAAAAGTGGGTTTTCCGGTGACATGCATCGCCAAGTCCGATCGCGCGCAAGATATTATAAAAAATGGCATTCATGTGGAGAGTCCTCTGTGGGGAGTATTCACCGCCCATCCCCGTGCGGTGATATCGCTTGATAGAGCGCCGAGTATTTTATTTATCACTACAAAGGCAACCTCGCTTGAGGAAGCCATCATGCGGATTGACCCGGAGATTGTACGGGGCGCGGTGATTATTCCATTGTTGAACGGTATCGAGCACATGGAGATTTTACGCAAGCGCTTTCCCGGACAGGTAGCTGCCGGAACTATCAGTATTGAATCTTATGAGTCAGCTCCGGGCCGGATTGTGCACGCAACTCCTTTTGCAAAAATCCGTGTTGCGGCAGATGAGATCAATCTCAATGCTCGTTTAGTTGATGTGGCGCATGTGATTGCAGAGACGGGAATGACGGCAGAGATAGGTACGGGCGAGATGCAGATTCTTTGGGAAAAACTGGTGCGGCTTAATGGGCTTGCATTGATGACTACTCGTTATAAGAAACCAATCGGCGAGATTCGCGAGAACGCACAGATGCGAAATGAATTATCTAGATTGGTAAATGAGGGGGCGGCGGTAGCAAAGCGAGAGGGGGCGATTATTGATGTGGCGCACGTACTTGCTTCTATTGATCAGCTGCAGCCAAGTCAATTTTCCTCTTTGAAACGCGATATTGATCAGGGGAAGGTATCAGAACTTGATGCAATCGCGGGGGCGATTGTGCGTACTGCTACGTCCTATCATATTGCATGTCCGATGATCGATGAGTGTATCGAGGCTATAAGAAATAATCAAGATGCGTAAGCGTCATTGGATAGCTTTTGTTGTTATGCTTGCTGTTGGCTGCATATATGCGAGCCATCATTTTTTAATTCCGCGATTGATCGCCGGAGGGCAGTATATTTATAACCCGCTCCCGCCCAGTGAATATGGAGATGAAACGCTTCTCTATGGACCGAGAGCGTACGCTGCATTTGAAGATTTTCGCGTGCGCGGGGATTTTAGTTTGGCGGAGTATACGACAAGTCCTGCGCTTCTTCCGATTCTTAATCCGCTGCTTCTCGGGGGTTTGGGAAAAATGTTCGGGTCTTTTACCGCAGGAGTGATTGCTTCGGATATGCTTTTTCCTTCGTTAATTTTTTTGATTCTCTATTTTCTGATGCACGAGATTGGCGTGAGTACCGGGGCTTCGTTGCTTTTTTCTCTTATTTTTATAATAGTGCCGAAGTTTGGCGTATCACTTCCGCCTCTCTCATCCATTCATATTTCCACCCTTAGCCAGCTTCTTTTCCCCTATCTGACGAAAAGCGATGTGCTCTTTTTTTCTCAATTCGATGAGCCGAAACTCACGTTTTTATTTTTTGCTTTTTCGGTCTATGCGATCATCCGCGCGCTTAAGCGCCAAGACAATCCTCATATGATTCTTGCGGGCATAAGCTTGGGCGTTCTTTTTTATACCTATCTTTATGATTGGGCTACTATGTTGACCTCGCTGACACTTATGGCTGTTTTTTTTCTTTGGAAAAAAGATTATCGCCGCTTTAAGCAGATCGGTATGATCGCAGGTGTGGGTATTGTTGTGTCAGCGTATTATTGGATTAATTTATTTCATCTTGCGCATCTTATGCAGCATAAAGACATTATCGCCCGCCTCGGGGGAGAGTTCTCGCACTATTTGCGGTTTGCTACCGTATGGAAAAGTTACGTCAGGGTGATCGCGCTTGTTGTTCTTCTGTGGGCAATGCTTGGAAAGAAGATGCGAGAAACAGCGATCGTGCTTAGTGCAATGCTCTTGAGTTACGTTGTCGTTGTAAATGAGCAGGTAATTACGGGATTCAATGTGCAGCCGGATCATTGGTATCGGGCGCAGTTTTTGCCGATTGCCGTAAGTGTATTTTTGCTTCTGCACTGGGCGTGGCGGCGATATGCTCATGATCGGATAAAAAAATATGTCGGTATTGCTTGTGGGGTTCTGCTTGTTTATCTGCTTACTGCATTTTTTGCGGGCCAGTATAGCTATTCTCGTGAGCGGGCGGAGATGTTTGTAATACCGGATGCTTATGAGCAAAGTTTTAAATGGATCGAGGCGAACGCAAAATCAGACGCAGTGGTCGGCAGTTTTTCCATACGCACGAATTTGGATCTTCAGCTGCATACGCCGCGTAAGATTTTCATGCCATTCGCCCTCTCTACGATTGCCCCTGATGAGGAGCTATGGAGGCGCGCTATGATCATGTCATCTCTTTGGGGGATGAACTGGGATCAATTCAAAAATCGATTTAGCAAAGGGGGAGGCGCTAATTATCTTTTTGGCGACGAGTATGGAGATCATACGTTTGATGCAAACTTTTTTACGTATCATTGGCAGATACCCGAAGATCTGCTCGTGCAAAAGTCAAAAGAATATGCTGAAATGGGTAGCGCTAAAAAACCTCTTGGCGCGGCGTATCGTTTGAATTATCTTTTTGTGGATAAAAAGGAGTTCCCTTCCTGGAAGGAGCCGTTGAAATTATTGCCTTCTTTGAAAAAGGTATTTGAGAACGAGCGGGTTATGATCTTTCAGGTACGTCCGTAATGGCATTGCCTCTGGGCCAAATTTTATATATTATGAAAAAACACTAATTTTATCTTTGTATGAGAATTTTTCGTAATATAAAACCTGAATTTACCGACGCCCGTGGCGGCATTACGCGGATTTTGGACAGTGAATCTCCAATTCGGAGCATCCTTTCCATTACGTCGCAAAAAGGATCTGTCCGGTCGAATCATTATCACAAAAAAGATACGCATTATTGCTACTTGGTATCCGGAAAGATGGAGTGGTCTGAAAAGCCGGTCGAAGGAGGAGAAGTTGAGTCAGCCGTACTCGAGGCGGGCGATATGGTTTTTACTCCTGCAATGACTATTCATGCCGTGCGTTTTCTCGAAGACTCGATGTTTCTCACCTTTGCGACAGAAGCGCGCAATCAGGATGATTACGAGGCTGATACGGTGCGCGTTACATTAATTGAGTCTTAATATAATGACACTTCGTTTCGGCGTTATCGGTGTTGGGTATTTTGGCAAGCATTATCTGCGTTTGCTGCAAGAGATCGAGGGTGCTGAATGTGCCGGTATTTTTACGCGTTTCGATGAGGAAGTTAAAGCGTTATCCCCACAAATCAAGCGGTATGTTTCGGTTAATGAATTAATGAGCGATTCCTCAATTGATTGCATAATTATCGCAACGCCGGTTTCTACGCATGCGGATTTGGCAATTGCAGCGCTTGAGCATGGTAAGCATGTGCTTTTAGAAAAGCCGATTGCAGCATCGCTCGTTGATGCCGAGCGTATCGCTGCAGCGGTTCGCGCGAGCGGCCGCGTATTTATGATAGGTCATCAATACTGCTACAACGACTATATTCGCCAGCTTAAAAAAGAAATAGAAAATCAAACCATAGGGCAGATAACCTATCTCTTTGCCCAGCATTTATATCCGGGCCCCGTGCGTCTTGATATCGGATGTTTTTGGGAGACGGCGACTCACGAGCTTGCGATTATTGATTATCTTTTTCCCGGCATTAAACCCAAAGCCGTAACTTCCCAGATTCTTGATATGACGTGTTGCGGGCGCGATGATGCAACTACTGCGCTTATCTCGTTTGATAATGGTCTTACTGCTACTATTGTGACGAGCTGGTTTGCGCCTGAAAAAGTGCGGCGTATGCTGCTTGCGGGTACAAAGGGAATGGCAGTGTTTGATGAAAAAGAAGAACATCCTCTCGTGCTTACCAAGCATCCATATCCCGTGAACGAATCACCGGAGCCGCACACCTCGCATTTTTTTAATATCAACGATTCTGAAAGGATGGTGGCTCCTACTGCTCATACAGAACCGCTTCGTAATCAGGTGGTGCATTTTATGGAGTGTGTCCGGGAGCAAAAAATCCCGCTCACGGGCATAGATCATGCACTGCGTATCACCAAACTTCTTGATATGGTAATAGGGCAAGCTAAAGAATAATTTTCATGGATTTAAGTATCATTATTCCTGCATATAACGAAGAGAAGCGTCTTGGGCCCACTCTTGAGCGGATATTGACGCATATGTCAAAGACGTATGCGGGATCATATGAAATTCTTGTAATGGATGACGGCAGCGTTGATGATACGAGCAAATCAGTAGAACCGTTTATTAGAAAATATCCGAATGTCCGGTTGATTCGTCGTGCTCAAAACAAAGGCAGGGGAGTCACCGTGCGCGAAGGCGTAGGCGTAGCCAATGGAGATATTGTTCTTGAGACCGATGCCGATGGGAGCGTGGACGTCGAAGCGATTCCGCGCTTTGTTGAATATATGAAGAGTCATTTGGATGTTGATATGCTTATCGGAAGCCGTAATATCGAGGGGTCGCGCATTGTTAAGCGCCAACCCATACTGCGCGTGGTGCTGGGGCATATATTTTTTATGCTTGCCTATTTATTATTCGGCTGGGATTTTCGCGACCGCGTCAACGGATTTAAGATGTTTCGCAAGCAAGCGGCAAACGATATGTTTCCCCATCAGTTTGAGACAGGATTTCTCGGGGAGGCGGAGGTCGTGGTGATTGCGGAGCAGAGAAAATGGAAGTATGAACTACTGCCGGTATCATGGACGGACAGCCGCGATTCGCGCATTCGGCCGCTCAAAGAATCATGGCGTTCGTTTTGGGGTATGCTTGATATTGTGAAGCGCAGAAATAAAGGCGTGTATGACAAAAAAACATCGTAACTGTTCGGATTGTTGTATGATTATATGAACGAAAAACCCCTTAAAGCATTTACTCTCAAAAAAGAAGAAATAGAGAAGATACTTTCGTCTACTGCGCCGTCTCAAGGCAAAAGTATGTTGGAGCCGCTCAAGACATTAGCGCTTGAGCAGAGCTTGCCGTTTAAAATATTGGAAGACCATGAGACGGTAAATGAAGCCGAAATTCATCGCCTTGAAGGAGATCTCTGGTGTTCTTTTGAGGGGGAGGTGACATTTACGTATGGAGGCGAGCTTGTGGAGCCGCGTGTGAAAGTACGAAAGGACGGTACGACTGATGAAAACGAATTGCTCGCTAAAGAAATTTTCGGAGGAACGGAGGTGGTTCTTAAACCAGGAGACTGGTTGTGGATTCCGGCAGGCACGGCGCACCAGCATTCGTGCGCGGGTACGGCGCGGCTGATGATTATTAAAATTCCCAAATCTTAAGTAACTTAATCTGGAGAATGGAAGTTTTATCCATTGATAGCAAATTAATTTCTAAACTATATGAATTTTAATACTGAAGGCAAAAATATAGAGATCATGAAGCCGGAAGTTTGGGAGCGTGATTGGGGGCAGGAAGTCCTTTTGGGACATTCTAAAGGAAAATACACATTGAAGATGCTTGCAAGAAAAGCCGGCGCTAAAGGAGGACTTCAATATCATCGCGTGAAGGATGAGATAGGGTATTTGTTTTCCGGAGAGCTGCTGTTTCGTTATGACAAAGGGGATGGTAAGTTGACAGAGATAAAAATGACACCGGGGATGAGCGTTTATATCCCTGCGGGATGCGTACATCAGGAAGAAGCGATTACGGACTCTATCATGTTTGAAGCGTCCAATCCTGTATTCGATGATCGGGTACGCATGGAGGAGCAGTACGGCATGACGATTGACGGAGGATTGCCCACGACGACCAATCCGCGCGTTGAATAGATTCGTTCGTAGATTTTGACGAAAGGGTTCATAAATGATATAAAATCCCTAGATAGCTAGGGATTTTTTGATCATTGAAAAGATACATGGGGGACGTTATGAAATGCAACGTTGCTTGGAGGGGAGCGAAAATACCACAGAGAGCAAAAAAGATCATAGTGAAAATTTGTCTGGGGCTGGGTGTACTTTTGCTGGGAGCTGAACTAAGTCCGATTTTGTCCTATCTCTTTATGAAGTATTCGACAGCGTCTGACGGGGTACTTCAGAGAGTAATGTTTTTGTTTCCGAATGTACCATTTGGTGTACTGCTGTGGATTGTTGCCATTATTGCAGCAATTGTTTTCCCTTTTTTATTCTAGGAAATCAAAAGGAGATGAGATGAATATGCGTTATCAGATTCAACAGGCCGCGGGAGGGTTAGCCCTTATTCGTTGGGCGCATTCATGCGATGTCCCCGCCGGTTGCGTACAGGGAGATTGTTTTGTGGTGGTGAGAGATGATGACGATGATTCGGGCGACTATGGGGCGCCTATGACGCTTACTGAAATTCGTGCTCATCTTGCCGCGTGTCCCAAGCTGCTTGGCAGTATGATAAATGATTGTCGGGGCATTGTGCAAGGAGATAGGACGATATTGTTTGATGAGCCTATATCTGTACACAGTGGGACATAAGGAGATTGTAGTGAATATACTGAAGTCGAATTGGGCGGTGATGTCGATCATCGGGACGGCGTGCATCACGCCTTCATGGCTCGGTATTGGATTTTTTCAAAAAAATTTCGGTGTCCGGTCCGAAGTGTTCATGATCTGGTATTTTCTCGGGGTGGTAGCGGGAAGTTCCTGTTTCCTTGGCGCTAAGGGAGTTTCTCTTTTCATGCCGACGGGAGCGTGGCTCGCGATCGTGCTTGTCGGTATTACTTTCGGGTCTGCGGCAAACATGCTGCTTTTTGCGGCAACTCCGCTGGCGCCGAATCAAGGGCTTCCGGCGGCAATTGCAAGCTTCGCATCCGTGATCGTGTTTATGTTGTCACTGGGATTGTATTGGCTGTTGCCATCGTACTTCACGAATGTACAGGTTGATACCTACCATATACTTGGCATGTTCCTCGCGGTGGCTGGTGTCATTCTTATGGCGATGCCTCGTTAAAGAGGCATCATGAATATGAAAGGAGAACGAGTGTGGATAATGAAACAGCCCTGACTCATTTGGAAAGATGCTCCATAATTACGACGCTAGTGTTTGTTCCTCTTTTGGCGATCCTTGCTGGTGTGAGCGCCCATTACCAATGGTGGCTTGTGCTCGCAGCTTCCATGGGCGGTTTGGGCGGAATCTTTCATGAGATTGCTCAGAGCGGCGGCAGAATTCTCTTTTTTCAGAGAAATAAAGATGGAGTATATTTGGGATCTGCTGCTGGCATCGCACTTGGTGCGGTTGCGGGTATTCTCGTTATTAAAAGTAATATAACGGGCGGTGTGCCTTTGGTCAGTACGTTTGATCTTTTGTTCAACACTTTTGTTGCCGGATTGGCATTCAAGGGTGTGACAGAGGCGGCAACCGGTAGTGCCGTTAAGTAGATATTTTTTGGACTGCGCGTGCGCAGTCCTTTTATTGTGACGAGCGAGAGACACCATATCAACTAAGAAGTTGATATGGTGTCCGAGCGATGTCTCAACAAAGTATTCTTTATATTTTGCGGGCATTGACCATGACGTGAAAGGCGTGTAGCATTTTATGAGTGAGTTTTGGATCTTTGGCATACTATACGAGAGAGGATAATCCATGCAGTTTGTTTTAACGCTTCATTGCGAAACGCCATGGAATCTGGAAGGGATATTGCAGGGGCATATTGACATTGAATTGCATGACACAGGAAGGATCAATGCGTATCGCAAAGCAACCGCATTGAGACGGGAATACCCGCACATTGTGGGAATGGTAAGTTCTGACTTGAGGCGCGGGATCCAAACCGCCGAGATCATCAATGAGTTTTTTAATGTGCCTCATGGAATACATCAGGGTCTTCGCGAGTGTGGATATGGGTCATTGGAAGGCAAAGCAAAGAGAGAGATTTCCGTGACGCCCGAATGGAGTGATCCCCATGATCTCTATGATTATCAGAGTTTCGGGGGTGAATCTTATGATCAAGTAGTAAGACGCCAGCGAGAAGTTCTTGATGGCCTGGTATCTCGATACGATTCCGCTGATTTAATTCTTGTGGTGGGACATGGCACGAGCATTAACTCCCTGCTTCATTTTCTTGATAAGCCGGACCTTCCGATGAAGCGCCATGAGATTCGTACATTGGATTATTAGGCGCGATTGAAATCGCATGTTATGCAAAAACCGCCCGTGAGGAGCGGTTTTTTTATTTTATACTCGGAGTTGAGTCTATCTGATTTTTGTAGGGATGAAGTCAGTTTGGGGTTGCGGTTTATAGAAGTCAGGATCAATCGTGCGAGTAAAACAGGCAAGGCCTGCGCCGTGCATCCATGTTTCCGGCTCTCTGAATCCTCCTGCGGGTACGGGATATTTTGCATACGGCGGCTGGAGCGGAGAAGATTGCTGTGTCGCATCAAGTTGAAAGTTTGCGCATAGTTCAAATGAAAGATCGCTGGTTTTTCTGTATTCGTAAGGCATGTTGGTGTCGGGATCGCGAGGAAAGGAGAATCCGCTGATGGGATTTTCAAGTTGTGCCGCATTAGAAGGAAGCTCTGCTTTGCGCGTCCAGTAATCAAGCACTTGTCCTTGGATCATTTGCAGGTCACTGATGCGCTGGTCGTCAAATCTGCGAGCACGCTGCGTTCCCGGGGTTCCTGCGATGACGAATCCGAGCACAATGCTGATGAGCACTACTGCCGATGCGATCCATGCAATTTGTGTGCGCTTTGCGGCTGATTTTTTGTCATGCGCTTTGAGATCCCAGAAGTAGTATCCAAATACTGCGCCAGCTACTGCGAGAACAATAACTATTTTTAAGAAAAACGCCATGGTAAGCTCTCCGTTGAGGAAGTTGAAAAGCAGGGTGATGAGATCGCCGAGGATGGTGACGGCAGCGATGAAGAGAGTGAGGTATACGAGCCATTTGCGGACATTGAGGTGGCGTTTGGCGGGTTCATTTGCAAAGTCGCGTTCCATGAGCCATGAGGTCAAAATATATGCGGGAAAGGCTATGGCAAGAATAGAGGTGGACCAGAAGATTGAACTCAATATGCCGGAAAGATAGTAGTTGAGCGGGTCGGGCAATAACATGCTGATATATTGCATGAGCAGCATGATGTAGCTCACCACGCTCATATAGAACGTTACGATATTAAACAGATGCAAAAAAATGTCCTTGGGAGTACTTTTAATTGGTTGTGTATTCATGGCATGATTATACCATGCATGATGTATAAAAGCGAAATATTTTTGTATGGAGAAAATGTGTAAAGCGGAGGTGTGTATTTTTTGATATATTTAAATGTATGAAGAGATATGGGGTAGGAGGAATCATTCTTATAGCGCTTGTGTTGTCCGCATATTATGTGTGGAGCAGGAAAGATAAAAATATAATTCGTGTACCCATACTTGCGTATCACAATATTCGGCCGGACAATAAAAAAATGTCGGCGGAAGTTTTTATGACGCCGGAAGAATTTGAACATGAGTTACGTTATCTGAAGGAAAATGGATTTCAGTCTGTAACATTTGACGATCTTGGACGTGCGATACGATTTGGCGCAACAATTCCGGAAAAATCAATAATACTAAGTTTTGACGATTCATGGGGCGGGCAATATACCTATGCGCTTCCGCTTCTTGAGAAGTATGGATTTAAAGGAATGTTTTTTATTTGGACAGATATGCTCGATAAAGAAGGGTATCTTACATCAGAACAGCTCAAAGAGTTTGTATCATCGGGAATGGAGATAGGCGGACACAGTAAATCCCATTTGGATCTTACGAAGGTATTGGACGGGGCTTTATTGCAAAAGGAGGTGGGTGAGGATAAAAAGGTATTGGAAGAAAAAGCGGGGATAAAAATAAATAATTTTGCGTATCCATTCGGCGCCTTCAATGATGCGGTTGTACATGCCGTGAGTATGGCGGGATATACATCTGCTCGTGCAACAACAAAAGGAGCGTATCATGATTCAGATTCACTTTTTGCTCTCCATGCAAACGTTATGGCGCGTGATTTCAATTCATTTCTTGCGGCAATTAATTTTGTGGATTACCAGCAAGAACGGCTGCAAATCAGAGAAATGATCGGCACGCGTAATGGAGAAGCGGCATACGAATGGTTCAAAAGCACATATGGTGCTTTTAGCCAGCAGCATCTTTTGGGGCATATATTTGGCGAAGAATTGTACGACACGTATGGCATATCGGGTTTGCCTACATGCGACAGTGAGTTTATTTTCGCATGCTATCACGGTTTTTTGGGCAAGGCTTTATCCAAAGAAGGATTGGGGGCGGTTGAAAAATTAGGTAAAGAGTGCGATCAGAAAAAGCAGGATCGTCTCGGATGCGATCATGGCATTGGACATGGAGTAATGAGTTACCTCGGGGACGGCAAACTTGTTCAAGCGCTTGAGTCCTGTGCCAAGCTCTCGTGGAAAGGGCTCGTGGGGGGGTGCAGAGGCGGAGTATTTATGGAATATAACTTTAAGAACAGCCATATTCCTGAAAATGGGGGGCTTTCTATCCGGGCGCTCGATGAAAAAAATCCGTTTGCGCCCTGCGATTCTTTGCCGGAGCGTTTCAGGTATGCCTGCTACTATGAACAGCCGGATTGGTGGTCGCATGTATACAGAGAAGATTTTATAAAAGTAGCGAAGCTTTGCGATTCTCTCAAGAATGAAGAATTCAAAGATTTTTGTTTTATCGGGACGGGGAGGATCATCGCTCAAGCTAAAAAGTATGAAGTAAAAGATACGATACACGTGTGCAAGGATATGCCGGGAGTTCGAGCGGAGGTATTGTGCCGTTCAGGAGGATTTTTAAGTATTATCGATTACACCCATGATCGTGTCCATTCGCTTTCCATGTGCGAGGGGCTAGATGTTGTTCAGAAAAGTCTTTGCATGAGTAAGGCAAATCTTTTTGGAACAGTGATTTGATAGTATGCGCGAATGACATTACAAAGAAAAAACCCCACTTTAAGCGTGGGGTGTAGCTGTTGTCATGTTGTTATCTGGAAAAAGAGCTTTATGGAAATCTTGAATAAGTTGCGCTCTCACCTCTGCTTGTTGTGACTCGAATCCAAGTTGCAATAGCAAGCCTAGATTTTTACGATTGAGCTCACTCTTTTGAATCTCTTGCCAGTGATCTTCCCACTTTAAATTGAGCGGCGGAAAAACTCTATCTACCATTTCTTTACATACTGCCTCTTTATTCGGCATGGACGATCCTTTTTTGTGTGCGCACTGTACTACTCTATAATAATCATAATTCACTATAATCTTTCCATCAAGGGCTTTACCATTTGAAACACATCAGTTAAATTAAAAGAGGTTTCTTTTTGGAATAAGAATAACGGATGAAGGAGGGACGAATGTCACGGCAAAAATGTGTGAAGCTGTATCTCGCAGGGCCGGAAGTATTTCTGTATAACGCAGTGGAGCATGCTGAAGTTCAGCGCGAGTTGTGCAGGCAGTACGGATTCATCGGTTTGCATCCGATGGATAACAACATCGAGGGCATGGATTCTACGTACACAACCGCAACGAAAATCTATTGCGGTGACGTGAGGCAGGTTCGTGAATGCGATATCGTGGTTGCCAATTGTAATTCGTTTCGCGGTCTACTGATAGATGATGGCACTTCGTACGAGCTTGGGTTTTGCAACGGGCTGGGAAAGCCGTCATACGGTTATATCCGAGACAGTCGTTCCTACAATCAGCGCGCGATAGATACCGGTGTTGCTGCGCATGATCCCGGGGAGGGCACGTTTGTAGATAATCAGGGGTACTTATTGGTGGATGATTTTACCACTCTCATTAATCTCATGATGCAGTGCGGCATGACCGAGCACGGGGGCCGGCTGGTGGTGGGGTCATTTGAGGATTGTCTAAAGGCAGTACGATCTGATCTTGATGCTGGTGTTTTGATACTCTCTAAAAAGGCCTGAAAGGCCTTTTTTATATTCTCTTTTGGGGTATTATTACAAGAAACAATTAGGTCTATTTTTGTGTTGTAATTATTATGAAAACGCTGATCTTAGCAGGCGGATTCGGAACCCGACTGGCTCATATTTCTGAAGGAAAACCCAAGCCCTTGATGGAGGTGGCGGGTAGTCCCATGCTTGAGCGCCAGATCAATTTTTTGCTCTCTCATGGCATGGATGATATTCGTTTGAGCTTGCATCATAAGGCAGATCAGATCATTGATTTCTGCGAAAAAAAATGGCCTGGAAAATTTGAATACGTAGTTGAACCGGCACCGCTGGGAACCGGAGGAGGAATTCGTTTTGCGGCAAAGGATTGGAAAGAACCGTTTTTGGTGGTGAATGGAGATATTTTGTCGGATATAAATGTGCGGGCATTTGTTGCGGGAGAGCCAAACTCAATTGTCGGAGCTTATCAGGAAGATGCCCGCGCATTCGGTCTTCTGGATATCAAGGAGGGAAAAGTAAATGCATTTTTAGAAAAGCCCAAGGAGTTGCAGGGAGGATATATCAATGCGGGTTTTTATTTCTTGCGTCCGGATGTGTTCGCCGAAATAACGTTGGAAAAATTTATGATGGAATTCGATATATTTCCGCAGTTAGCCAAAGCCGGAAAACTCAATGTATTCATGCATGATGGATATTGGTTTGACTGTGGAACGGAGGAGCGTCTCATGCAGGCCCACAGTCATCACGCAAATCTATGAGCGTACAACCCCGTGAGGTTTTAGAAAAAGAATTTTTCTTACATGTGCCAAAGGCGCGCAAAATCAATCCGATCTATCGGGGATTTTTTGATATCAACTATAAGGCTCACGTGGCGGCGCGCCCGGGCAAGAAACTTTTGAATATCTATGCCTCATGGGATCTCTCCGGCGAGCGCGCGGATTTTTATCGCGATAAGTTTTACAACGAATGCGACTATACGGCGATTGATTATAAAGAAGATAGGTTCATTGATGAGAAAAATCCGAATAAACCCCGCCATCAGCTGCCGTTTCCCGATGCATCGTTTGATATCATCGTGACAACGAAGTATATTATGGAGCATATCTCGGAGCCCGAAGATGTAGTCAGAGAATTCCGCCGCGTATTAAAGCCCGGCGGAGAAGTTTTTGCTATCGCACCTCATATCCGCCGCCAGCATCAGCCGCCGTGGGATTTCTATCGCTATACCGAGTACGCGCTCAAGCATTTATTTACCAAAGCGGGATTCAGCGAACTTGAATTGATCCCGACGAATGGATTTATGACCGTAGTTGGCTATTATGCCTACTTCTTTCAACGGGGTTTGGGAGCGCCTAAATGGATTGAGTGGTGCTTCGATCAGCTGCACTATTGGGTTGTAGAGCCGATCTGCTACTCGCTTGATAAGCTTGATAACGGATATGGAAGGGATATGACATTGTATTTTTCAATTCGAGCTAAAGTTTAAAAAGTAAAAAACATGCAACATAAATTATTAAATCTTTTCGTGCGATCAACTGACAGCATTAAAACCGTACTTGAACGGATTTCTTCGACGAAGACAAAAAATACGAATGTGCCGCCGGGCGTGGCGCTTGTGGTAGACGGCGATCATAAATTGTTTGGCATTGTAACCAACGGCGATATTCGCCGCGCATTTGAAAATGGCGTTACCGTAGAGCAGCCGATCTCAAAGGCGATGAACAAGAATCCTTCAGTGATCAAGCAAAGCGAGCAGGGAGGCGATCTTCTGTCTTTGATTTTTAATAAAATGAAAGAAGGCAAATGGCCCAAAGACAGACTTGAGCGCATTCTGGTGGTGGATGAGAAGCACCGTGTGGTGGACATGGTGTCGTTTTATGATCTGGTTTCGCATAGCGATGTACGTTTTAAGCATATTGCCGTGGTGGGATTGGGATATGTGGGACTTACGCTTGGTCTTACGCTTGCGGATCTCGGATTTAAAGTAAAAGGATTTGATACGAATAAAGCAGTTGCGGATTCCATCAGAAAATCAAAGCCGCATTTTTTTGAGCAGGGACTCGATCGCTTGCTTAAAGATCATCTCAATAAAAACTTCCGCATGGTGGATGATTTTGAGGGCGGGAACAATGCCGATGTATACTTTATTGCCGTGGGAACTCCGCTTGATGTAAGTCACAAGCCGGGACTTCATTATCTTGAAGGGGCGGCAACTACGATTGGAAAAATATTAAAACACGGCGATGCTGTGATTTTGCGCTCAACCGTACCGTTGGGAAGTACGCGCAACTCCGTAATACCGATTTTGGAAAAAGAATCCGGCATGAAGGCGGGAGATGATTTTCTCGTAGCTTTTGCGCCAGAGCGCACCATCGAGGGAAAAGCGTTGGAGGAGCTTCGCCGTCTTCCGCAGGTGATCGGGGGGATCAACCGCGCGAGCTGCGATCTGGTGACAAGTATTTTTAACTTCATGTCGAACTCCACGATTGTCGTAGATTCACTTGAGGCGGCAGAGATGGTAAAGCTCGTAAACAATACCTACCGCGATGTGAGCTTTGCGTTTGCCAATGAAGTGGCATTGATTTCGCAGCAGTGGGGGATTGATACCAAGCAGGTGATCGAGGCCGCAAACTATGGCTATGAGCGCAGCCGCGTGCCGATGCCCAGCCCCGGTGTCGGCGGATACTGCCTTGAGAAAGATCCGTTTATCTTTATTGATAGCGCAAAGAAAAAAGGATACGAGCCGCTTCTTGCGCGCGATGCGCGTCGCGTGAGTGATATGATGATTGATTTTGTCGCTGATGGCATTATCTCGTTTTTGAAAAAAGAAAAGAAAGGTGCAAAGAATTCCAAAATTGCGTTGCTTGGATTTGCGTTCAAAGGAAAGCCGATAACATCAGACGTGCGCGGATCCACAACGGTGATACTTACAAAGAAATTACAGCATGCAGGATACAAGAACATCCACGGGTATGATGCAGCCGCCCGCAAAGAGGATATCGTGATGCATGATGTTACTCATGCTCCTACGCTTCAGAAGGCGTTTGCTCAAGCTGATGTGATAGCAGTGATGAATAACCATCCTGAATTTGAGACTCTTGATATTCGTGGATTCCTGGCAAAAACAAAAAAGCCCGTACTCTTTTTTGATACGTGGTCTTTGTATGATGCCGATGAAGTAAAGAAGGTAAAAGGCGTTACGTATCGAAGACTCTAATATGCATAAAGAATCAAAAATTCTTGCGGTAATCCCTGCGCGCGGGGGATCGAAAGGAATTCCAAAAAAAAATATTAAACTCTTGGGCGGTAAACCGCTTATTGTATGGAGTATTGAAGCGGCAAAAAAATCGCGCCTTATTGATCGCGTAATTGTGTCCACCGACAGTGAGGAGATCGCAGAAGTGGCACGTGCGGCTGGCGCTGAAGTTCCGTTTTTGCGCCCTGCAGAAATCTCACAGGATCTTACGCCTGATACGCCGGTGTTCGAGCATACGCTGACGTGGCTGAAAGAGCATGATAATTTCGTGCCCGAGTTTATCGTGCATTTGCGTCCGACAGGGCCGCTTCGCACGGCAGAAGAAATAGACGAGGCAATCGAGATGTTGGCAGCCGATCCGGATGCTGATAGCGTCCGTTCTGTCGAGGAACCGCCAAAACCGCCGTTTAAAATGTGGGAGCCGGAAGGAAGCTATATCAAACCCTTTGCCGAACTTCGTGGCATGAAAGATTTTCATACTATGCCGCGCCAGATGCTGCCTAAGGTGTATCAGACCACCGCCGATATCGGCGTTATGCGCACGCGCACCGTGCTTGAGAAAAAATCAGTGATAGGTGATCGTGTGATTCCGTATTTCTTGAAACGTCCTACGATAGATATTGATCATCCGATCGATTTTGAGATTGCGGAGATGCTTTTAAAGAAACGAATCTAAGCGGTGTGACGCGATGTCAATTTATATTTATAAACAATTCATTATCACCAACTTCGCGTACGGGACGGGGCCGTATTTGCGTACAACCGATTTGGCGATTGCATTTAATAATGAGTTAGAAATTGCGGGACATAAGCGCATGGGGATCATCGTGCCGTGGGTGTACGGTGAAAAACAAAAGCGTGTGATGCTTGAGGAGTTTACCGCGCATGAAGAAAAATATCCCGGAGAGATTTTGCTTGATAGAAAACTTGGTGAACTCTTGCGAAGTATTTTTTATGCGGATTGTACCTACGAAGAATCGCTTTCCAAATGGGTAAAAGAATACCGCGAAGTATCTTTGCATGCGTATCAGCATCTTTCGTTTGACTTTGAGGCGGAGACATTCGGCGGAGAAAAGAAAATAGTAAATCATATGGATATTGCCGTTGAACTGAACCGCTCGCCGCGGGTCAGATATAATGTGGCGCCTGCATATAGCACGACGTTTGCCAATGTTGCCGATATATTAGAGCGCGCACAATCGGTACCCGAAATTGCAATTGATAGGGAGCTTTTAAAAAAAGGAGTAAAGGCAGCGGAATGGATTGAGAGGAATCAAAAAATGCGATGCATGGCTTGGCCCGCAACATTTGCTAATGTTGCGGATATGAGCGCGCGCTATAACGACGAGATTCTTGTCCCTCCGATTGCGCCTCTGCCAGCAGTCAATAACGACGAGATCGAGAAGGGTATTTTTGTGACCATTACCGGCATTCCGGGACTTGAGCGATTATATCAGGATGCCAAGCGTCTCGGACTAAAGCTTTATAGCAATGATACGGAGGCGGTGCCCGGAAGCGTGTATATGTCGCCACATGTGATTCCGAATAGAAATATCATGCTTCAATTTGCGCGCGCCGGCTGGAGCTCGATTTGGATTTCTATGATCGCGGGAACTCCGCTCGTGGTGCCGGAGTTTGATAGCTATGATGATCCGGAGATTTATTTTAATAACAAATCGGTGGAGGAATTGGGGCTTGGTATTGTGTATCGCGTACAAAATCTTGAAGAAATACTTGATCGTACGCCTCATATCAAAGCTTCATCCGAGAAGATGAAAAAGCGAATTCTCGAGAAGTGGGGAACCCTTGATGGCAATCATTACTGCGCAAAAATGTTTGTCGAGGATTTTTTAGGAAAAAACAGATAAAATAAAAGAGTATGGATAGCATCCATACTCAACATGTGATTATCTGATGATCTTTTCCTTGAGGGATTCGATCTCTTCGGAAGTTAGCATACCGCTAAATGAGGCGCCGACCCATTTAATAGTTTCGTTGTAGTCTTCTACTTTGGCCAGAATATCGGCATACGCATCTTGTATGGCCTGCAACGCTGTTGCAAGCACTTGTCTTTGTATCGAAGAAGGCGGGTGGATCACGGCCATATTCTGCGCAAGAGGCGGCTCTGCTTGCGGTAGTATCAGATTGTTGGGGGAGATGACTTCTGGCATGGGATCATCAGCGAACTCCTTAACGTTATCCACAAATATCAGCCTAAAACTGTCAGAAAATTCAACCCATATCTTACCCTTTTTCAGGCGTTTCAGGGCAGGAGTGATGTGCTTGTTTTTGTAGGGTGTCCGGGCTTTGATGAGGTTAAATACGATGTTGTTATCAAAGTCGGCATGGGTGTCGGTAAGGTATGTTCCTTTGACCTCGTGCCGAGCTGCTGACTCAAGCGCTTTGTATATACGTGAGTCATCGCGGATCCACTTATAATCCGCAGGTGATATTTCCGTTGGTTCTTGCTCGTTGTTTTCGATATCTTGATCCGGCGTACTGGATATGTCAGACAGCACATCATCTTCCTGCTCCTGTTGAGGATCCTGGATAGTTTCCAGAGTGGCTGGTGTCAAGGTAGCGGTATTATTCGTGTAGGCCATTTGGCTAGCTCCTTTTTGTGAAAATCCTCGATACGTTACTGTGATTTCCGGTTTCCATCTGCGCATTACTGATTCAATTGTTTGAGCGCATACATGCGCGGACACCTCTCCTTTTACACCAATATGCCACCAATATGCTGCCTGTCCGTCTTGAAAACGTGCGGCAAGCATGTGAGGGACATTGTTGGGTTTGAAGATGATGCGCCATTCCCTCGCGCCAATATTGCAGTATCGTCCCGGCATAACGAACGAAACATGCGGGCATCTTTTAAGCAGTTCTTGGAATTTGGTCACTTCTCGAGAGTATGCTCGAGGACTATGCCCTTTTAAGGTCGAAGATTTTGACACACAATATCCCTCCTCTTGATAAGGTTGATATAAGAACTTATACAATGGTACATGATACTGAAGGCGGCGTCAATTTTTCTGTATTCACATGGTAACTTTTGCATATATAAGCGAGTTATACTACATTGAAGCATATAACTTATCATTACTTATATGGCAAAAATTATTGTTGAAGTTTGTCAGAACCATAACGGCGACCGGGCGCTCTTGAAAGAGATGATCCATGCCGCAAAGGAAAACGGGGCAGATATTATTAAGGGGCAAATTATTTTCTCCGAAGACCTTACGCCGCGGGATCGTTTTAATGAAGGGGAGGAAGAAAATAACGGCGTAAGAAAAACTATTAAGCGTCCGTACGCCGCAGAACATGAGCGTCTCGCATCACTGGATCTCATACAAGATGACTATACGTTTTTCGTAGACGAAGTTCAGAGCGTGGGCGCAATTCCGATGATGACGGTATTCTCCCGCAATCGCGTACCAATGGCTGCAGGCCTTGGGTGGAAGGGCGAGAAGTACACAAAGATCGCAAGCTATGATTGCGCAAGCAAGGCGCTCATCTCTGATCTCTCAAATCATTTTGATACGTTGATCGTATCAACTGGAGCTACGTTTGATGAAGAGATCCAGCAGACGGCTGCAATGCTGAAAGAAAAAAATAAAAATTTTGCATTGTTGCATTGCGTAACCAGTTATCCGAATACTCTTATCATGGCCAATCTTAACCGTATGCTGTGGCTGAAGCAGTTTGCGTCCAAGGTTGGATGGTCTGATCACACGCACGTGGGCCGTGACGGCATCAAGGCGTCGAAAGTAGCCCTTATGCTTGGCGCGGATTATATTGAACGTCATTTTACGGTACTTCCGGCAGATCAGACAAAGGACGGTCCTGTGTCTATCAATCCGGCGCAGCTTCGCGAATTGGCGGATTTTGCCAAGCTTTCTAAAGAAGAGCAGAAGGCGATCGTGACCAAAGAAATTCCCGAGTGGGAGTCCATGTTGGGTCATGCCCAGCGCGAAATGACGCATACGGAAATGCTTAACCGCGACTACTATCGCGGACGGTTTGCAAGCTTGGTAAATAACGAATGGGTATATAACTGGGAAGATAAGCCGGTAGTTTAGACTAGTCTCTAGTCTACTGATCTCTAACGATTATTTTTATGATCAAAACCATCGCTTTTGACTTTGACGGTGTAATTGTGGATTCCAACCGTATGAAATATGACGTGTGGTTTACGCTATTTCCGGAAAGCGAAGGACTTTCCCGTGAATTGATCCGCGACGTGTTGTCGCGCATTACGCAGACCCGCTTTGATATTTTGCGGGGATTTTTCACTCAAGCGGGAAGAAGTCCGGAAGAGGTGGAAGCAAAAGTGGAAGAGTACGGCGCGCATTATAATACGGCAGTACAGAAGGGCATTCTCAATAGTCTTGTTCCCGGAGCAAAAGAAACGCTCGCACTGCTCGGAGAGAATCGCAAGCTTTATGTAAACTCTGCTACTCCGGAAGATGCGCTACGAGAGACCGTAGCCAGCATGGGCATCGGATCTTATTTTTCTTATACCTACGGCAGGCCTGCGACAAAGGAAGAGAATCTCGAAAAGATTATGGTCCGTGAGAATGCAAGCGCTTCAGAATTGTTGATGATAGGCGACGGAGAAGGCGATTGGGAGGCGGCGCGCTTTATGGGCTGCCCGTTTATCGGCATTGCCAATGACTGGAACGGCTGGGAGAAAAGAGAGTTTCCGTTGGTAAAAGACTTCCGTTTGCTCCCGCAAGTGATAGCCGAATTGTCATGAGAACTATCTTTGTATCAAGTTTCGAAGGAATAGAAACGAAAAATATCCTTCGTACCCCTATATTGCCGACATTGCTCCGCCAACCTGATGTGCGGATTGTTTTATTTGTGCACGATGAAAGACGAGTTGCCTATCACAAAGAAGAGATCAATGATCCGCGCATTATCTATGAGATAGTAAAAAAACCGCATGTTCGCGGATTGGATACGTTTTTCCGGCGATTTAAATTTATATTGTTAAAAACAAAAACTACGGACATCCGGCGCCGGATGCGTTATGACGACAGCAGAAATTATCTTGCTTACTACGGCGGCCTTCTCGTAAATAGAATATGTTCGCATGGATTTATCATCCGACTGTCGCGTGTGCTTGATTATTATTTGGTGCGCAATGGCGATTATGATTTTTATTTCGAGAAATATAATCCGTCACTTGTGGTTCTTGCCAATCTCTTTGACGAGCCGGAAGTTCATATGCTGCGCGCGGCAAAGCGATATGGCGTGAAAAACGTCGGATGCATCAATTCTTGGGACAAAGTAACTGCCCGCTGCGTGTTGCGCCTCCTTCCTGACAAGATGGTGGTATTTAATGATACGGTAAAAGAAGAAGTTATTCGATATGATGGCATGAGGTCAGGTATTTTTGTCGGCGGCATGCCACAGTTTGACTATTATGTGACAGAAGAGCGGACTTCACGGGAGAAGTTTCTTGCCGATCTTGGGTTGTCTCCGGAATCGCGATTTATTATGTACTCGCCGATTGGAAGCTCGTTTGGCAATTCAGACTGGGCAGTGATTGATTTTTTGTATCGGCTGAAAGATGAAGGTAAATTCGGTGATAATATGGAGATTCTTGTCCGGTTTCCTCCTAATGATTTTATTGATACGAAGGAAATTGCCCGCAGACCCCATCTTCGTTATGACTACCCCGGATTTCATTTTTCAACCGATAAAGTGCGCGGGAGCGATTGGGAGTTAAATGCTAAAGATCTTCGGCATCTTGCCGATACGATGGCTCACATGTCGCTCATGGTCGGATATGCATCGAGTATCGCGATTGATGCCTCTATGTTTGATAAGCCGTCAATTGCAATTAATTTTGAGTTGAGCAAGAATCCGGCGATGAAATCCCCCATGCGCTATTGCCAGATGATCCACTGCCAGACGCTTTTTAAAACAGGAGGCGTGCGAGTGGTGAATGATGAAAAAGAATTTATTGAATGGGTACAGCGGTATCTTGCCGATTCTTCGCTTGATCGGGAGGGCCGCCAGCGTCTCGTAAAAGAACAATGCGCCTTTACGGATGGTAAATGCGGAGAGCGTATCGGGAAATTTATGCTAAGTATGATAAGCTAAGATTATATGGCATTTTCACCGGAACAAAATTATATTGCGGTAAATTATCACTATGTGGAAGATCCTCGCGATGACATGAGGGGTATTTATCCGTGTTCGGTGGGGGAGTTTGAGCGTCAGATTGCCTTTCTTGCTAGGCACTATAGATTTGCTGCGGTGCCGCGGGTTTTTGAGGCGGCACAAAAGGGATTAGAAGAGAAACTGTGTGCGATTACGTTTGACGATGGACTTCAAGACCAATGGGAGAATGCGCTTCCTATTCTCAAGAAATACAATGCTACGGCGACATTTTTTATTATTACGGGAACGTTTCAGGGCATGATTCCTTCTGCGCATAAAATTCACATGATTGCATCTCGGGTTTCTATGCCGGAGTTGGTGAAAAAATTTAATGCATTCGTGGCAGCTGTTTTTCCTGATGCCGCCGCGGCATATCATATTCCTTTGGATAGCTATCTCAACAGTAAGCGCCGCCATGATGATATCGCCCCTGCAAATTTTAAAGAAATGCTTAATAATATTGCTCCGCGCGATGTATCATCTGCGTTTCTCGCAGAGATGTTCAAAGAATTAGGCATGAATGAGCAGGAGGAATGCAAGAAGCTTTTTATGAGCGCAGAGCAGATTCGCGCATTGCATGTCCAAGGATTTTTTGTGGAAACTCATACGCATAATCATTATTCCCTTAATAGAGAAGCGTCTGGTATATTGCGCGAGGATTTTCATACTGCAGTTAGTGCGCTAAAACATATTCTTGGGAAAACGCCACGCGTGATGGCATATCCTTATGGACGTTCGCCAAAGGATCGCTCAATTCTTGCTGAATGCGGTATTTCTTATGGAGTTACGGTAGAGAATCGAGCTATTGCCCCTCATGATGATGCGCTGCTTATTCCGCGATTCGATACCAATGACATTAAGAGTTTTCTTAATAGTGCTTCTTAAACGCAAGACTTTATCCCTTTTAAAGGGTAACTTTTTGCATATCTATGCGAGTTATATCTATTGAAGCATGAAAGAATCATACTATATGAGAAGAAAAGAAGATGTGGTGCAAGATGTGTCTTTGTGGGGTTTAAAATATGCCCGTATTTTGTCAGAGCGTCTTACGCGAGGGGACGGTGAGTATTTGAAAAAAACATATAGTTACGTGCACGCGTATTCTTTTCAGAAGGAAGATCTGTCGGGATTTGATGTGAAGGTGCAGCGTACGCCGATCATTGACTTGGTGCAGGACGAGGACTTGATTTTTAAAAAATTCAATGATACATGCAAGAAGCATATTCGTCGCGCAGAGAGAAATGCTGATTTGAAACTTGTGGCTCTTGATGATAACAAAAACGCAGCATACGGGCTCTATGCAAAAGTAAAAAGTCAGGATGGCGCTCATCCTGATATGAAAAAAGAATTCGAGAACTGTATTTTTTTTAACGCATATATGAAAGGTGAGATGATTGTAACTATGTCTTTTTATGATAACGGCGAGATCATACGGGCAAAGCATATCGCGTCATTAAGGAAAGAAATGACGGAAGACGCAAAGATTGTTGCCCAAGCATCCCGCGCCCTTAATTGGGAAGTGATGAAGTGGGGGAAAGCGCACGGAAGAAAGATATTCGATCTCGGAGGCATTACGGACGACCCCGCGAAGGCGGGCATCAGGGATTTCAAGAACTCTTTCGGCGGCGATGCGGTGGACATATATATGTATCGTTACTCAACGCCGTTGTTTGCGTATGTGAAGAAAGCGGTAAATCTATTGGGCAAGAATATAAATTAAGCGCATGAGAACAGATATTTATCCGTATAATGACAAGCCGGTTTCTAAGTCCGCTAAAAGCGAGGCTGAACTTGATATGCTTCTGACTGATTATTTTGGCGTGGAAACAGCGGTGATAAGTTCGGCGCGTTCGGGTCTTTATATTATACTCAAACAGCTCGGTCTTGGACGCACGGATCATATTCTGGTGCCTGATTTTTTGTGTCGGTCAGTGCTTTATATCATCAATCTCCTTGGTTTTGCCGTGCAGGAGCCCAATGCCCGTACGAAGGCGATATTTGTATTTCATCAGTGGGGATATCCGCAGAAGATGGATATCATCATGGAGGAGGCAAAAAAGCGCGAATGGGCAGTGATTGAGGACTGCGCGCATGCGTTTGGAAGTAAATATAAAGGAAAGACGGTCGGCAGTTTTGGCGACGGCGCGATTATCAGCTTCCCGAAATTTTTTCCCACGTATGTGGGAGGTGCGGTTGTTTCGACGCGTAAAGATATAATCGCCCGTGTGCATGAGACGCGCATGGAGCCGCGCTCATGGAGGCATCGCGTGTTTGATCGGGTGTCTGTACGCGCGGCAAAGCTGAATTATCTGCTGCGAAAGCCACCGTTTCTGCTTACGGCTATTTATATTAAAAGCATCCATTTTCCCCGTATTGCCCGCATTGCGCTTCAGCGTTTTCCCCCGGCAAAAGATTTTGCTTTTGATATTGCGCGAAGAAAGCATGTATTTGAAACATTGAAGGAAAAAGCAGGACCGGAGTATCATCCTGTCCACCTTGATGATGACAGCGAGGTGGTTCCGCTTTGCGTGCCGATATTTTTTCCGGAGGAAAAGCTTAAACCGGCCCAGCAGATGCTGAAAGAAAAAAATATCGCTGCTGATATTCTTCATTTTGACGTGAATCGAAATATGCTTAATCCAAGCTATAAAAAGTGTCTTGCGTTTCCCTGTCATCAGAGAATTACCGATGAAGAGCTCGCATGTATGTGTGAGGTAATAAGCCGCGCATAAGTATATATGTATCACGAAGTCCCACAGACAACATGTTCCCGCATTCTTCGCAACTTCCTTTTTTCTAAAAGGAAGTTGGATTTTTTCGTTAAGGATGGATACTTCGTAATTCCTGTTGCTTCAGGCAAATCAGCAATGCATTTGGTTTTGGAGTGGCTGCGCGTTAAGGGTACGCTTACGTCGCGAATGGATGAGATTCTTGTGCCTCCATGGATGGGGGCGTGGGTATATAAGACAATGCACTCTCATGTATTCCCCCAGACCGTTCTGACGCCGCAGACAAAAGTATTGTGGATTTATCATCAGTACGGATTTCCGCAGGATATGGATACGATAATGAAAACCGCAAAAGAGCGTAACCTTATTGTGATCGAGGACTGTGCGCATGCTCTGGAATCGAATTATAAAGGCTCCCGTCTGGGTACGATAGGAGATTTCGGCATATTCAGTTTTTCTAAATTTGTTCCGTCATTGATGGGCGGCGCGATCGTGACCAGAGACGGGGCAGCGCGTGATTTTTTTGTAAACCGTACGCGCGCATCGCGTATGCGGTATGCTGCGTTTTGTTTTTGGTCTAAATATGGCGATGAATCGAGCAGTCATTCGCGATTTGCCGAAGAACTTTTAAAAACATCGTATGCGCTTTACTCGTATCACGTCTCCATGACGAGAACCGTACGCAGTCTTGTCGCGTCATCGATCGGGTTCCTCGGGAAGCGCAAAAGAAATTATGAGATCGTAAAGCGTATCCTGAAGGAAAATAAATGGATTGATTCTCTGGAGGAAGATGTGCTGCCGTATGTTGTTCCCATCTACGCAAGCACTGATCGGATAGCGGAGATAGTGAAGGTGATTAGGGATTCCTGCCTTTATTCCGGTACGTATCATTTTGACGAGAACAGAAATCTTCTTGATCCGCGATTTGTTACGGTTGCGTGGCTTCCTATTCATCAAGAAATACCCGCTGACGTAATTGAGAAGGTGAGTATGAAAATTAAGGATATATTGGCTTAAAACATTCATATTCGGCGCTGTGTTATAAAGATATATGCAAAAGACTGTCTCTATCGTATTGATAACCTCATGCCAATGGCGCCATCATTTGGGAGCTTCTCTTTTGGCTAAGCATTTTAATTTACTTGGAATTATATCCGAGGAGCGTAAAGGATTGCAGTCGGGAAAAACTGAAGAAGACGACGCGGTGATTAAAGCATACGATGAAGAGTGTGCACAAAAAGAAAAAGAATATTTTGGACACGCCGTAGCGTTTCCTCTTCCGGAAGAAAAAATACTGCGCGTAGGATACAGTCAGGCAGCCACTGAAGAATCGTATAAATGGATCACGGATTTGAAGCCTGATTACATTATTCTTTTTAGCGCGGGCATTATCCGCGAGCCTCTGATTTCGACGTATAAGAATCGCATTATCAATCTTCATTTGGGGCTTACGCCGTACTATCGCGGATCAGGAAATGCGTTTTGGCCGCTTGCGCTGGGAGAACCCGAGGGACTTGGGGCTACGGTGCATTTGGTAGTGTCGGAGCTTGATGCGGGAAATATTCTGGGGCAAGCTCGTCCCGAGGGTGTTGAAGAATCGGATGGTCCCCGGGATATAAGCAATAAAAATGTGATATCCGGACTCGAGCTTCTTGTCCGCTGTATACAGGGATATGCCGATGATACAATTACTCCGCAGTCGCAGCGAACAGATATTGGCAGAGTTTTTCGTTTAAAAGAATATAGTGCGCAGGCAATTCTCACGCTGAAAGAAAACTTCCGAAATGGTATGATGGGGTCATACCTTGAACACAAGGCCAAACGGGATGCGCGCTATCCCATTATTCAACGCTAATTTTTTTTCTATGCCCTATCTTACCGTAGAAGAAATGAGAAAAAATACTGACTTCGTAAAGAAGGAACTGATCTCCGAAGAGAGTATCGAAGGAGGCGGTTCTCGGTTTGTGGGCAGTACGGATGCCGAGCTTGCGTTGAAATATTTTTCTAAAGAAGGAAAGATTTTGGAATGCGGTCCCGCGTCAGGTATGTTTACTAAATTCTTGCAGGATCATGGATATAAAGATATCCATGTGCTTGATTTTATAGATATTTTGAAATTTCCCGATCGCAATAATCTCATCTATCATGAAATTGATTTTAATAAAGATGTATTTCCATATGCAGATAAGTATTTTGACGGAGTGACTGCATGGGGGGTCATGGAGCACATGGAAGATCCGTATCACTTTGGCCGCGAAGTGCATCGGGTGCTCAAAAACGATCATTATTTCCTTATGGCAGTGCCGAGCATATTCCACTGGTGGAGCCGCTTGATTTTTTTGAAAGCGGGGATTTTTCCTCGGTGGAATCATCGCAATAATCATATCTCTCTATTTCCGCATGGCGTGTTTGAGAAAATTCTTTTTCGTTATTTTACGCTTGAGAAGACAATCTATACACGACCGAGTTTTTGGCTCAATATTTTTGATTGGACCAGCAAATTTGCTCCGGCGAATGAGTGGTTCGGCAATTATGTGGTCTATGTGCTTAAGCGCAAGGAATTCGTGCCTTTTAAGCCCAAAAAGAATGTAGGAGATAGAAATTGAGGCAGAAACTCGACATCATAAGAGTACTGATGTATACTATAAGTAGTTTTTGATACACTAATTTGTGCATTTTGCCATAGCAAAAAGGGTCTTATGCTAAGAAATTTTTTGCTGTGGCAAAGCCGATAGTCGGTGTAGCCCGCTTACAGGAGCAACAGCGCAAATAAACTCGCAACAACGTTCATCGTGAACAATGTTGCATGATCGAAAGGAAAGCATCATGGACACAGAGCTTATGCTCGATGTCGGTCAGGCAAACGAACTGAAACTCGCTTTTCGGCGGCACAAATGGACCAACGCCGACATCAAGAAACTCTGCGAAGGTAATCTTCTTGGTCACTTGCTCCCGCTTGTTCGGGATTACGGACAGGCCACACTGGTTTCAATAGCGCATCGCATCATCGACTGCGACGCCAAGCCGTTCGAGCCAAGTGGCTTAACGGTGGCACCCGAGTCAGACCAGCTTCCCGATCGGGTATGGGGACAGTTTATTTTTGACCAAAAGGTCAAGCTGTATCTGTCTCCTAACCAGCAGGATGGCAAGGTTATCAAAGGAACCGAGCTGGTGAAAGAATTGGCAAACGAGCCTGTGCTCCCTGCCAACGTTCTCGACTTCTACCTCGCCAATACTAACGTTATTCCGGCGGAGTGGAAGGGCAAGGCGGTCTTTTTTTGGGGAACCATCTACCGCGGCTCGGACGGCGGCCTGTGCGTTCGCTTTCTCTGTTTCGGCCGCAGCGGGTGGGACTCGCGCTGCCTCTGGCTTGGTCATGACTGGGACGGCGGCCGCCCCGCGGCTCTGTGTGCAAGTTAGCACTTTGGACTTTTGTCCCTTGGGTCTCTTGACCCTTGGAACTTAGTCCTTTGACCCTCCCCGTGCCTTGGCATTACAGCTTGGCACGGGGATTTTCTTTTTATACAATTAAAGTGGTAGTAGGTGAATATGCGGACGATCACGGTTTTTCGCTGCCGAATCCAGTATCCATACATCGAGAGTATCCGCGATCACGGTTTCGGGTAGAGTGGTGTATGTAGAAACTTCGAAAAATGAAGCTACTTGGCTTGTTGAAATATTATTTATGCAACAAATCCTAATTAAACTACAAAGCTATAAGCAAAATGATCTTTCCTGCAGTAAAAGAGTTTCAACTTCGTACAGTGTCAGCTTGGCTGTATTTTTAAGATACTATCATAGATGGCGAAACAATGATCTCGCTGTTTTCGTTGTAATTACATGCAAGAGATAGACCTAAATGAGTCTCATGGCAGCAAAGAAACGCACAATCTGTTTTCCGATTATGAACCGCGTGCATTATGCGCGCCAAAAGCATTTGCTTACACTTCTCCAAAAGAACCCCAAGATTGATTTGCAATTGGTGGTAGGGGGGACGGCATTATTGGAAAAGTATGAGAGATTTTTCCCTACTATCGAGGAGGCGGGTTTTACCGTGCACGATGCGCTCTACAATGTTATCGAGGGCGGTAATCATATTACGATGGCAAAGACTGCAGGACTTACGGCCCTTGAATTTGCAAACTCTTTGCAAAAATTAAATTCGGATATTGTGCTCATTCGCGGAGATCGATTCGAGCAGCTTGCCATTGCCATGGTTGCGGCATATTTAAACAAGACTATTGCACACATCGAAGGAGGCGATATAACGGGAACAATTGATGAGAGTGTGCGCCATGCCATTACCAAACTTTCACATATTCATTTTGTAACTAACGAAGATGCGCGTAAGCGTGTTATTAAGATGGGAGAGAATCCGAAGATGGTATTTAATGTAGGATCTCCGGATGTGGAGTTTGTGGCGCTTAATAAAAAGAAGTTTGATGCCGATGCGGCCAATAAGAAAGGCACGGGGCGTGTAATTGATTTTGCCAAGCCTTTTGTCGTAGTCATGCAGCATCCGGTAACTACAGAGCGCAATAATCGCGAGCATATGGAAACCTTGCTTGAAGTAGTGGACGGTTTGAACATGCAGGCAGTCTGGTTTTGGCCTAACTCCGATGCGGGTACCAATGAAATGGCAAAAGCGATCCGCGTATACCGCGAAACCGGAAAGCTCAAAAATAATAAAATCCGTTTTGTAACAGATATTCTTCCGGAAGATTTTCTCGGACTTTTGCGCAAATCTTCTTGCCTTATCGGCAACTCATCGTCCGGTATTAAAGAGAGCTCGTATATCGGCGTTCCAGTGGTAAATATCGGAACGCGCCAGCAGGGACGCCTGCGAGGTCCGAATGTATGCGATGTAGGCTACGGCCGTAAAGAAATCACGGATGCGATCAAAAGCCAGATTGCGCATGGGCCGTACGCACAGTCAAACCTCTACTACAAACCAAATACAAGTAAAAAGATTATGGATGTGCTGACTAAGATTCCGCTGCACACGCAGAAACAATTTTATGACACAATCTCCTAAAAAAATACTGGGCGTTATCACGGCGCGCGGCGGGTCAAAGGGCATTCCGGGGAAAAACATCAAAGAACTTGCCGGTAAGCCGTTGATCGCTTATACCATCGAAGTGGCGCATGCTTCGGGTATTTTTGATCGCGTGATTATTTCTACCGATGATGAAAAAATTGCCGAAGCGGCCAAGGCCTACGGATGCGAAGTGCCGTTTATGCGTCCCACGGAATTGGCTGCTGACGCAACGCCTCATATTTCCGTATTGCAGCATGCGGTTAAATCTCTGCGCGATATCGAGAATTATATGCCTGATATGGTGATGATATTGCAGCCCACGGCACCTTTTCGTACTGCAAAGCACATCAAAGAATCAGTGGCGCTCATGGAGACAAGCGGTGCGGACTCTGTGGTGAGCGTTTCCGAAGTTCCGGGACATCATCATCCGCAATGGCAGTTTACGGTTGGCGAGGATAATCGCATGGCAATCTTTACGGGAGAGCCTTTTTCCCAGATCGTGCGCCGCAGACAGGATCTTTCCAAGACCTACACGCGAAATGGGGCGATCTATTGTTTTAAAACGGAACTTTTATTTCACCCAAGCGCGCCAAATTTTTATGGCGATCATGTGGCCGCTTACGTTATGAAGCCCCAAGAGAGCGTGAATATCGATACTATGGAGGATTGGAAAGAAGCGGAGCGCATATTCAATGATAGATAAATAAAATCGCAGAAATGCAAGTGGCGTGCCCCGTAAAATTGCATAGATTTTTTTGGGGTTGACTTTAATTATCCTTTGTGTATAATACTTGTATGTTCTTGACCCTGCCACCCACTCTCTGATAAGGATCTAGACCTATGCCTAGGCAAAGCCAACGCGCGCAGGAGATCCGTGATCTGGCCGCAGAGCTTTCTGCGCAACAGGGAGGGTATCTTACTCTTCCCCAGTTGCAGAAGGCTGCTGCTAACAAGTGGTATGAAGGTGATGTTACCCGCGTACGGAGCGATTATGTCATCACCACACTGATGGGCCACGGTACATCGTCTATGACCTTTAATATCAGCGAGGAGACGATCACCGTGACAACGATGATGCCTCATAGCCGCAGTGTTTCTCGTATGGACCCAGACGACTTCGTCTATCTCGCGATAGAGAAGTTGCCGCCCTGTGTCTATCCGGGGGCCATTCATACGGTGCTCTCGCGGTTCAATGCGTGTTTCAGGGTGTACTATCCTGATCTTGATCCGGTGGAGCACACGAAGAAGATGACCGCGGAAAAGAAGATTTACATGAGGCCGTCTAACGGCGGAGTGCTGATCTGTCGCGAGCCCTTCAAGAAGGCCATGGCGCCCGAGGACATCCTCGCGGCGATGGGCCTCACATCCTAAGTGCCATCCTTGGCGCATCCGGCGTCCCGCTCACAGCAGCGGGACGCTTTTTCTTTTGTTTAAAAAAATGGTAAAACAAAGCAACATAAAAGACGGTTATATATGCATATGTCACTAATCGATATCGTACAAAAAAAAGTATTCGTAATTGCCGAGATCGGCAAGAATTTTATTCAGACAGAGGAAGAATGTCCTGTTTCAGAATATCTTGAGAATGCCAAAGCGTTGGTGCGCGCGGCAAAGGAAGCCGGAGCGAATGCAGTCAAATTTCAGACGCATCATGCGGAAGACGAGCAGTTAAATATCACGGTCGTATCGCCTCACTTCAAAGGCGCGGATCGTTATTCATGGGTTACGCGCAATATGAACGCGACTCCGCTTGAGGAATTTTGGCGCCCGCTGAAAGCATACTGCGACGAGATCGGAATTATTTTTCATTCAACACCGATGTCGCGCGGGGCTGCGCAAAAATTAAATCAGCTTGATGTGCCGTTCTGGAAGGTGGGATCGGGCGATATTTTAGATTTTGTGTTGCTTGATTATATCGCGTCAACCAAGAAGCCGATTATTATTTCTTCGGGCATGTCTACGCTTGAAGAGCTTGATCTGACGATGGATTTTTTGAAGCGTCGTAATGCGGAAGTAATTCTGCTTCACTGCGTCTCCAAATATCCGTGCCCGCCGGAAGAACTTCGTTTGGGTACCATGGATATGCTGCGCCGTCGCTACGGCGTAATCGTAGGATTTTCTGATCATTCGATTGGCATTGATGCAGCGCTTGCGGCCGTTGCTCTCGGTGCGCGTGTGGTAGAAAAACATTTCTCCCTTTCCCGCGATCTGTGGGGAGCGGATCATAAAGTATCCATGACGCCGGAAGAAATGAAAGAACTGACCAGCGGTATCCGAGCTATGGAAGAAAATCCCGCATTAAAAACACAATATCTTGAAAAAGATATTGTAAAAAAAGGAATGGGCGGCGGAGAAAAAGTATTGCAGGAAGATGAGGCAGTATTTCGTCCTTATTTCCGCAAGTCATTGATGGCGGGGCGCGATATCCCTGCGGGTACTGAATTATCCGCTGATGATATTTATGCAATGCGTCCCCAGCAATTTGCCGGAGGATTGCCGTCGGAGCAGTATGAATCGGTACTCGGCAAGAAAACCGCAAAGCCGCTCAAGAAATTTGATCCGATTACGTTAGAAATTTTTTAAAAGAAAACTCCGCACTTTATACCATGTGCGGAGTTTTTTTGTGTTCGTCTGTTTACTTGCATGACCCGTAATATTGGTTAATATGAGTGCAATGACAAATCGAAAAATAATTTTATGTATTGCCGATGCGCCCGGACCGGCGGAGTTTTTGGCTCCTGTGATTCCGCTTTTGAAAGGAGACGGCGATGTGCATGTGATTGCCGTGGCTTCGGCAAAAAGTGTATTGAAACAAATGGGCGCGGTTGAATGTAATGATGAATCCTATGCAGGTGTTTTATTTGAAACTATCAAACCTGGTTTGGTGGTACTTGCAATTAGCTCGCTTACGAACGGACCGTATGTAAATAATAAAATCGTGCAGCTTGCGTATGACAATAATACTCCGGTTATCTGTCTTCAGGATACATGGGGAAACCAGCGTTGGCCGCAAAATAAAGATGTGATGTCGCGAATCAATGCGGTATGCGTTCTGGATGAATTTGCCGCGTCTCTTTGGAGGAAAGATGGATTTATGAAAGATATTTTTGTGACCGGCAGTCCCGCGTTTGATCGATTTGCAGCCATTGATGTGAGTAAAGAAAGAACTCGGGTGCGCGCAGAGCTCGGCATTGGCGAAAGTGAGCGCGTTATTTTATATGCGGGACAGGGAACGCCTCATCATATTGAGCAAGATAAAAAAACATTTAGTTATGTCGCAGATGCGATCCGTGCGCTGAATGAAAAAATGCCGATTACCTTGATTGCGCGTCATCACCCGCGTGCGGTAGAGACGGAATACTATAAAGAATATAGCCATGGGATTAAAACCATAGATACGTCTGCTTTTGAGTTTGCTGATGAGATTTTGCCAGCCGCAGATGTGATAATCGCGATGTCTTCAACGAGTTTGCTGCATGCTTGCTTTTTGCGCATTCCAGGAGTGAGCGTACTTTTATCTGATCAGGGAAAAGCATTGCTGAAGCAAATCGGCCTTGATGATTTTCCGCCCAATGTGATGGGGGCGACTGTTGGCGTATATGACGAAGATATGGACGTATTGACTCAAACGCTTGAGGGGATTTTTACAGATGAATTATTGCGCTATCGTATGCGGAAAGCCCAAGAGAAAAACTTTCCGCTTGATGGGGGATCGGCGGGGAAAGTGGCGGCTGTAGCAAGAAAATTTCTGATGTAAAATAAACTTGACATAATGTCAACTATTTGCTAAAAATATACTATAACGTGTCTCTGGGAGGCGTGGTGTGTGCAAGAGTCGCGGGACTTCTTGTGCGATGTTTTTTTACAAAAGAAAGGTTTAGGTAATGCGAAAGAAGCAATTGCTGTATGCCGCATTTGATACTGGGCCCTCTAACTATGGACTGGATGTGGTTTCCTACGCCCAGCGCAAGAAGAACTGGGGGGTGGCGTATTTTGGCAATAACCTGACCGTGAATTTGGATATGCCATGGGATTTGGAATTTGATTACGCGATAGTGGGCGGACCCTCATCATTTGAGAATGGTCTTGACCATGAGGTTTTGTCTTATTGCTATGATTACGAGAAGCCCGTGTACGTTCTCGGTGATTCTCCGCGTTCTATCCTGCGGCCTGACGTAAAAAGATATGTGGGTCATGCAACGGCAATTGTTGCGTCGCCTCTGGATGTCCCTCTTGCTAAAGAATTCGGCTACAAGGATGCCGTATGGCTTGAAGGATATCCGTCCCACTGGGGCGCAGATCCGGAGAAGGTGAAATCGTCGGATATCTTTACCCGCGGCGAGTATCCTCTGGCCGGGATCAAAGTGTTTGTCTGCGGTTTAAAACACGCAGGGATCACTGATAATATGCTCGAGACAACAATGGCCGCTATGTATGAATGCGGGAGTGATTACCACATTTATTTTCAAGCTCATCCGAGCGAGATAGAAGCGACCAAAGATTTCAGGCGTCGCGAGTTATTGCTTGAGCATTCCCATGTTAGCGAGCTCAAGACGCGGGAAAATGTTGCATCCATTATGACAGCTGCGAGTCTCACGGTCTGCACGGGCGGAGCAACCGCGATTGTCGAGGGTGCGCTGCTTCGTCTTCCGGTTGTCTACTACGTGGATGATCTGGTGAAGCCGTATAACCAGAAGCAGTCCAATGAAGAAATTCCCGGTTCTGTGATGGCAGGTGCTTGTGAGCTGGCAACAGAAGAGACCATGGGGAATGTAGCGAAGTCTCTTCTCTTCGGCGGGCCAACACGGTTTGCCTTGAGCCGTAAACAGGCCGCAGCATTTCCGCAACAGGCCGCAGGTCTTAATATCTGCCAGGAAGTCCTCGACTACATCGAGAATTCTGCCGGTTATGTATCCTTTTCTAAGCGCCAAAAGAAGTAGTTGGCGCTCTTCCATCCGTCCCTCAGCAGCTCGCGTTGCTGAGGGATTTTTTTGTTGCCTTTTCTTCTGTAACGTAGTAATATAGCGGATATGAAAAAACTTGAAACTATCTTTGCGTGGATTATTAAAATAGGACTTTTTATAATTCCGTTTCTTCCGCTTTATGTTTCTACTTCAATGCTCTTTCCGTTTATCACGGGAAAGAATTTCGCATTCCGTATTATCACGGAAATTATTTTTGTATTCTGGACATGGCTTGCGATTGCAAATCCGGATTATCGTCCTAAGCTGACATGGCTTTTTAAAGCAGTCACCGCGTTTACGCTCATTGTATTTTTTGCCGATATTTTTGGCCCGAATCCGTATCGTTCGCTTTTCTCGAATTTTGAGCGCATGGAAGGCTTTATGATGATAGGGCACATGTATTTGTATTACCTGATGCTTTCCACGGTTTTGCGGAAACGCGACTGGACTATTTTTTTTCACTCAACGCTTATAGGGAGTCTTGCCGTTTCTTATATCGGATTCCTCCAAAAATTGGGATATCATGTTTCCATTCAGGGAGGATTTCGTGTTGACTCCACTATTGGCAATCCGACGTATCTTGCTGCCTATCTTTTGTTTAATCTCTGGGTGCTGCTTATTCTGATGTATACGTTCCGCAAGAAGTGGTGGGCTCTTTCGCTGTACGGAGCTGCGTTTGTATTTGAGCTTATGATCTTGTACTTTACGGCAACTCGTGGGGCTATAATCGGTCTTGGCGTGGCGGGCGTGATGCTTGCCGCAGCGCTTTTGTGGAAATGGTCAGCCGTATTTCCTCATGAGCCCGGAAAAATGCATCACTCCAAGTGGCCCATGGGCCGGAAAATTACCGGCGCCATATTGGCGGTGATCATAGTTTTTCCGCTTCTTTTTTGGACGGGGCGCAATACCGAGCTGGTCCAATCAAATCAGGTTCTGCGCAGGCTTACGAACTATTCGCTTCAGGAAGGAACTATTCAGGCGCGTTTTCATATCTGGGGACAATCATGGAAAGGATTTCTTGAGCGTCCGATTTTGGGATGGGGACAGGAAAATTATTATCTCGTATTCCAGAAATATTATGATCCGAAACTCTGGAGCGATGAGCCGTGGTTTGATCGCTCCCACAATATTTTCTTTGATTGGCTGATTCATGCAGGCATTCTCGGGCTTGGGGCGTATCTTGCCATGTATGTCGCAGTTTTTACAGCGGTTATTAAAGGCATTAAAAAACAAAAGGTGCTCTTTTGGTCCGGGGCGGTGGTGATGGCAGCGTTACTTGCGCACATTATTCAGAATCTTTTCGTGTTTGATAACCTCAACACATATCTTCTGTTTTTTGCATTTCTGGCCTATGGAGCATTTCTTACCGGGCCTTCTGAAGAGAACGCGAAGGTTCATCATGCATCTTCTAAAACATATTCTCGTGCGCATGCCATCACCATCGTTTTGGCCGTTATTCTCTCGCTGTCTGCATACTCTTTGCATATCGCACCGATTGGGCAATCGAAGGCATTGATTCAGACATTGATCTCTTATCAGCAGCAAGTGCCAATGGATAAGTTGATTAATTCATTCAAGCAAACACTTGCGTATGATTCGTTTGGTAATACCGAAGTGCGCGAGCAGATCGTGAATATAGATGGAAGTGTTGTGGGCAATCAACGCTTTTCAAATGCCGAACAGCTTCAGTATGTTAACTTTGCTATTGAGGAAATGCGAAAGCTTGTTGATACGCCGGCAAAAGATGTGAAGCACATGATGTTTTTGGGTACGCTGTATAATCAAGCGTTGGGATCAAATCCCGATTATCCGCTGCAGGCAAAGAATGTTCTTGAAGAGGCGGTAAGATTGAGCCCGACCAAGCAAATTGTTTCCTTCGAGCTTGCGCAATTTTATGTCATGGTGGGACAAAATGATGCGGCACGGGATGTATTGTATAAGGTTTGGAAATTAGCGCCGGAGTATAAAGTTGCCGGAGTGCATACGTGGGTCATGGCGATAGCGACTAAAAGATTTGATATTGCCAATGAGGTTGCTGGGGTTCTTCCGGCTTCTGTACTATCAGAAGGTGACCTAGTTCGGTTAGGGGAATCATATCGCAGAGTGCAGGATTTTAAGGACGCGGTATCGATTTATGCAGAACTCGTAAAACAGGTGCCATCAAATCCTAAATATCACGCTACTTATGCAGGTCTTCTTGCAAACGTTGGAAGGGTTGAAGAGGCGAGACAGCAGGTGCAGGAGACTCTTAAATTAGACCCTTCATTCGCTCCTGACGCAGGTAATTTTCTACAAAATCTTAAGTAACCTGGGAGGGGCGGTGCTTGTTGTATAAGGATATAAGCAAACTATGTCTGAACCGCAATTAAAAGTAGGTATAATCGGGCTTGGAATGGTAGGTACGCCACTTAAGCGCTATTTTGAAGAGCGTCGGGGTTATGTGCGCGGGAAAACTCTTTTCGCATTTGATACCGATCTTAAAAAAGGATATGCCGATGACATCAATCAGGCGGATGTCATCTTTATGTCAGTTCCTACGCCAAGAGGTGAAAATGGGGCTGCACGTATTGATGCTCTTGAGGACGCCTTTAAACGCCTTACCGGCGAGAAAATTGTTGTTATTAAATCAACGGTTCCTCCGGGTACTACGGAGTATTTTCAGACAAAATATCCTCAACATAAAGTTCTGTTCAATCCGGAGTTTTTGACCGAGCGCCAGGCATGGGAAGATTTCAATAAACCCGATCGTCAGATCGTCGGGTTTACCGAAGCAAGTCTTGATGCGGCACATGCGGTCCTTATGCTTTTGCCCCGAGCGCCTTTTATGTCGCCGTGGGGAATGAATACATATCGTCCGATAAAAATTACCGCGACAGAAGCTGAAATTGTAAAATACGGAGGCAATGTTTATTTTTCTCGTAAGATCACATTTGCCAATACTCTTGCCGAGTTAGCGGAAAATCACGGAGTAAATTACGACAATATCCGTATCGGCATGGCAGCTGATTATCGCATCGGTGATTCTCATTTGGACGTGACGCACGGCGGATACCGGGGATTCGGCGGCTATTGTTTTCCGAAGGATACGAATGCGCTTATGGTCCACATGGAGCAGCGCGGCGTAAAAGATGGCGCTGAACTTTTGCGCGCAGATTGGGAGTTCAATAAAAAACTTCTCGCATCACAGGGTCTTAGCATTGAGGACGTAAGTGTACACGATAAGGATTGGATTGAGAAAAAACTCCACGAGCAAAAAGAGAAAAATAATTAATTATTTATGGATTACGTACCAGCAAAATATATCGTAACGGGCGGAGCGGGATTTATCGGCTCTCACGTCGTAGATCAGCTCACAGAGCGCGGCGATGAAGTGCATGTGGTGGATATTTTTTTGGGAGGCAGGCGCGATCGTCTTAACCCGAAAGCTATCGTGCATGAAGTGGACATCCGGGATTTTGATACACTTGTTCCTCTATTCAAAGGAGCTGCGGGTGTCTTTCACTTGGCCGCACAGCCTCGGATGCAGTACTCTATTCAGGAGCCGCGCCTTACGAACGACATCAATATCACCGGTACATTGAATGTACTTTTGGCAGCCCGTGATGCGGGTGTGGAGCGCGTCGTGTATTCCGCGTCATCGTCTGCGTATGGTACGAAGCATCCCATGCCGCTTCGCGAAGATATGGAGGCGCTTCCGGTGATCCCATATGCGATTCAGAAGCGCGTGGGCGAGCAGTACTGCGAAATGGTAGCTCGATTCTACGGACTTGAGACAGTGGCTATCCGTTATTTCAATGTCTATGGCCCGCGCCAGACCACGGCAGCTGACGGTCCGTATGCAACCGTGATTGGTATTTTCCTGGAGCAGGCAAAAAATGGTCAATCTATGACAGTGGTTCCGGACGGAACGCAGAAGCGCGATTTTACTCACGTATTCGATACTGCCCGCGCCAATCTTCTTGCTATGGAATCTTCCAAGGTAGGAATGGGAGAGATTATCAATATCGGAACCGGAAAGAATTACAGCGTGCTGCAAGTTGCAGAGATGATCGGCGGCAAATGGGAATTTGCACCGGTACGCCAGGGCGAGACGCAAGAAACACTCGCTAACAATACAAAAGCAAAAGAACTCCTCGGATGGGAGCCAAAGGTGAGTTTTGAAGAGGGGATGGCGGAGCTCAAAAAATTAAACGGCCTTGTATAAAAGCCGATAGTCTACGCATAATAAAAGCCCTCTCGAGTAGTCTCGGGAGGGCTTTTTGTATGAGGATGCAGAGAGACAGGAATTGGAACTTAGTTCATGAGACCATACGCTCGTTCGGGCGATACGAGTTGACGGGCAAAAGTGACCACGCGCGTAATTAAGCGATCTGTCATTGCCTCATACGCGTCTCCTTCCTTGTTGACCCACTCGTCTCCGCTGCTTATGAGTGCGAGGCGTTCTTGAAGCGCTGCCGCGGCATCGAGGACTTTGTTGTCCTGATCAAATCCCTGAATGCGGGCGCCAAGTGTCCGCAAAACATCTACAATAATGACACGTTTTGCGAACCTAGTCGCTGCGCGTATGTCCATCTCATAAGAGACGGGGCCTCCGTTTGCGGCAAACAGGATATCGAGACCCTTGATGTATGTGTTGCAGTACTCCTCGGTATTTTCTGCTACGCATATGGTGGGTCCCTTATCTGCGTTTACGTACCAGAGATATTCGGGGCAGCTTATCCCGAGGAGAGGGCAATTGATATGCGTAGCGACCTGTTCAATGGCCTTATCAACGCCCATATCGGATGATCCATAGATGATGCGCACATCGGGATTGTGCACGCGGACACGCATCGCGTTTATTGATGCCCCAAACATACCGATACAGGCCGCCTCATACTCACCGAGGCGAATATGAAGCGCATTACATCGCGCGGCATTGAGCATGCTATAGCCGCTAAACCCGAGAACAACAACATCACGGCCTGTCCTGTGTTGAGCAAGGGCCGCATTGATTTCTTCGGGAGTGATTTTAAAACGCTCCGCGGGAAAGAGCTTGCAAAGGGTGATCCCGTCCTCCAAGACTATGACCCCGGGTTGTTGCAAAAGGTGCACATGGTCCTCGCGAGGACCTTCAAGCACAACATGCTGATCTCTGCGATATATCTTGTACATGACTCTTTACTCCTTTTTAAAGGGCAGACTTCTCATAAATATATTATATACTTCACTAAATAAAAAGTCAATATCCCCGTAATGGTTCAATAGTTTGGGTGTTATCTCCCTTGTCTCCTTACAATCGCAGAGAGCGTGCGTAGTGTTATAAGGAGATCGAGAATGAGGGTGCGGTTTTTGATGTAGTAGAGATCATATTGGAGTTTCTCCGGTGCGTCTTCCACAGAGGCGTCGTTTTCCATATTCACTTGGGCCCATCCGGTAATGCCCGGGGGTACGAGAAATCGCGTTGCATAGAAAGGAATTTTTTCTTTGAGATCTTTGACGTATTCGGGCCGTTCGGGGCGGGGGCCGATGAAAGACATTTCACCCCGCAGAATATTCATGATTTGCGGAAGCTCATCAAGATAGGTTTTGCGCATAAAACTTCCGACTTTTGTCTGGCGCGGATCTCGCTCTGCTCCGTGTGTCTTAAACCCACTCAATTTATCGGCATTGGCTACCATGGAGCGAAATTTAACTAAGGTAAAAGGATTACCGTGTTTACCCACTCTGGTTTGGCGGAAGAATACAGGACCCGATGATTCGAGCTTGATGGCAAGCGCTACAAATGGCATGAGCGTTAGGGCTGCGATGCCGACAGGCACAGAAAGGGTGATATCGCAGAAACGTTTGAGGAATTCATAAGAGCGGTTTTTGATGCCGATGAGATTTTCCAAAAACCATATTTCCTCGATGAGCGAGAGAGGAATTTTCCCCGTCATTGCCTCGTGGAAGGCCGGGAATTCGGCAATGCTTATGCCCCCTGGTATGAGCGAGAGGAGTACGGTCACGGTTGCTTTGTTTCCCTTCATTTCCGGAGAGATGACGATCAGTTCCGGCTTTACGGCTTTAATGGCATGGGAGAGATTCTCGTGGTTGAGCGGGATATGAACAAGGCTTCCGGGTAAGAGAAGCGGCTGCTCCTGGCCGGAAATGAATGCTACGGGCTTATGTCCCAATTGCGGGTGATACATCAGGAACCCGGCAAGATCGATCATTTCTTTATTAAAGCCCATGAAGACTACGCGGGTGATTGCTGCTCGTATTACAAGAATATTAAAAATGTATCGCCAGCAAAAAATGCCGATTGCGGCAAAGCTCGCGATTAAAAAGAGATTGCGGCGCGGTTCGATCTCAAACGGGAAGAGGTAGAAGAGGGTAATAGCTGCAACGGTGTTGATTGCCATGACGCGCAAAAGGCGATAGAGAAATACTTTTTCGTTTCTCATAAAGCGCATATCGTAGAATCCGAATGCGCCAAAGATGACTAGCCAGACTGCAAAAATAATGCCGAACGCAGTGAAGTGGTTGTTGAGAATTCCCGGATTTAATTTATTGCCATAGCGAATGGTAAGCGACGCGTAGAGCGCTGCATAAAAAATGGCTACATCTCCCATGAGGATCAGGAGAACTTTTTTACTGATGCGGTTGCGTAAGTTGATCATAGAGCTGTATGGTGAGGGCAATCATGCGGTCAAGCGAATGATTAGTAATAACTGATCTGTGCGCTCGCAGTCCGAATGACAGGCGTTCTTCCGGGGATGAGATGATCCTTTGTATGCTCTTGGCAAGTAAAAGGGAATCTTTCGCTGCAACTAAAAGTCCGTTTTCTTCATGTGTGATCAGATCCGGAATGCCTCCTACTCGTGATGCGATGATGGGAAGTTTCGCGTTCATTGCTTCCATCATTGCATAGGGCAATCCTTCTTTGACGGAGGAAAGTACGAAGAGATCAAATGCGGGCAAATAACGGTATGCATCAGTAACAAATCCGATCAGGGATATATGATTATAAAGATTATGCGCTTTAATATCTGCGAGAAGGTTTGCACGCTCCTCGCCTTCTCCCATGATTATACAGCGGATAGCAGATTTTTGTGATGATAGGGAAAGGTGATCTAAGGCGTTGATTAAATGAACAAGTCCTTTATTTTTGGTGAGTTCTGCGGTAGTGCCGATAAGAAAGGTATTGTCATTGAAAGCGCGTCCGGATTTTTCGGCAAAGAATTCACGCGCCTGCTGCCGCGGGAGAAATGCGGGCGTTGAGATGCCCAACGGAATGAGAGAAATTTTCTTATGAGGGACGAATGTTTTGGAATCAGCATGATCGGCGGCGTTGATGGTGACGACATGATTATGAAAACGTGCGGAAATCCATGAGACTCCAAAAATTGCTGCGCGCTGCGCAGTACTTCGATCTTCGCGAAATCCCCATCCGTGTACGGTAAAGATCACGCGCGGTTTGAAATTAAGGGTAAGGAGTTTTGAGACAAAAGCTGCCACTGCCCCCATGGCCCCCATCTTGCTTGAGTTGAGATGGATAATGTCGGGCTTCTCGGTTATAAAAATACGGATAAGGTTTATAAATGCTTTGACTTCATTGAGAGGATTGATGTCGCGTCCAAGGCCGGGGACTACTATCGTGCGAATGTGGAACTTGTATAAACGCTCAAAAAGCGGGCCTGGATTTCCCGCAACAACTGCTACTTCAAATTGGTCGGCAGGCAGGTGAGTGGCAAGATCAAAGACATACTTCTGTGCCCCGCCTATCGCTGCCTTTGTTATACAAAGGAGTATTTTTTTACGCATACGGATGTCCCCCCTTCTTTCATATTTATAACGCATAATAGAGGGAAAAAGTAGCATCCATGAAGAGGGTAGTAGCTAGAGATTAGACTCACGAAAACTATCAGATGTTTTTCTTTTTTGCATATTGCGGTATATTGAAATTAATGCATATGCGTAGCAGATTAACCAGTATAGTTTTCTCTTTGGGAATGTTAACCTTTTTGTTGATGGGCTTAGTTGGCGTATATCACATGAGTATGGTTATGGGTGATGATGGTAAAATGGATGATTGTCCTTTTGCATTTGGGGGTGTTATTTGTACGATGACTCCGCTCGACCATGTTAATATTGTACGAAGTTTGCTCATCACTCTGCCTCAACACAAGGACGTACTAGCCAATCTTGTATTTTTCGTATCTGCGGTTTTCTTTTTTGGAATTTTTCTCGTAAGGGTTTTTGCTCCTCCAAAACTATCACTTGCCTACAACCGCGCTTTCACTAGAGAATATATGCCTCTCGGCGATTTTCTTCAGGAGGCTTTTTCAGGAGGAATACTTCATACCAAAGTTTTTTAGCTTGACTCAGAACCGCAGCAGATTTTTTACTATGCGCAGCGGTTTTTTGTTTTTTATGTAATATAACTCTCATTATGATCTCTCAAACATTCAACGTGAAAGGGATGCACTGCGCTTCATGCGCAAGCATTATTGAAAAAACCTTCAAAAAAATAGAAGGCGTACATTCAGTCGAAGTGAACTACGGAACCGAAACCGCAAAGGTTTCTTTTGACGCTTCTAAGACGAATCGCCAGGGGCTTTCAAGCCAGATCGAGCCTCTGGGCTATTCGCTTATATCTATATCGCCTACAGCAGAGGAAATGGAGGCACCCGACGAGCACGCGTTTCATACCGGCATGGGCCAGTCAAAAAAAGAGAAACTTGCTGAAATTGCCCACATGAAGATGCATGTCATGTCGGCGATTCCGCTTGCAGCAATTAGCATACTCTTAATGGCTTGGGATATTCTAGCGCAACTTAAATTCATTGCTCCGCCCTCAGAAACTCTTGCCGGATTCTTCCATCATCTCTTGCCGCTGATGGCAACCTATGTGCTCTTTGTGGTTGGCAAACCGTATCTTCTTGGCATGTACCGTTTTTTTCGGTATGGAAAGGCGAACATGGATACATTGGTTGGTATCGGAACATTTGTGGCGTATGCCTACAGTTTTGTGGTGATGGCTTTTGAAGACCCGCTCCGTCACTTTATCAACGTCAACCATACGTACTACGATGTCACGATTGTGGTGATTACGTTTATCACTCTGGGCAAGTATCTCGAAGCGCGGTCAAAGCTCAAAACGGGGGATGCCATAGAAAAGCTTCTGAATCTGCAGGCAAAAACCGCATTGGTGATTCGGGAGGAAAAGGAAAAAGAAATTCCTTTTAACCAAGTGGTTCACGGGGATGTCATTGTGGTAAAACCCGGAGCAAAAATTCCGGTAGACGGTATCGTAACCCAAGGAGCTTCTTTCGTGGATGAAGCGATGGTGAGCGGCGAGCCGATGCCGGTTGAAAAAAAGATAGGTGATTTGGTTGTAGCCGGAACGATCAACACAAACAGCTCTTTCATGTTCAAGGCGACAAAAGTCGGATCTGAAACGCTTCTTGCCCGTATTGTAAAAATGGTGGAGGAAGCGCAGAGCAGCAAAGCGCCGATTCAGGCGTTGGCTGACAAAATCTCAAGCATATTTGTTCCGGTAGTGCTTGCGATTTCATGTGCCGCACTTGGTGCGTGGCTTCTTATTGGCGCTCATTATATGGGCTTCTCTCAAGCTCTGTCACTTGGTCTTACTGCTTTTGTCGGAGTCCTTGTCATTGCATGCCCGTGCGCTCTTGGTCTTGCGACACCGACCGCGATTATCGTTGGCGTGGGCAAAGGCGCAAGAGAGGGCATCCTTATTAAGGATGCGGCGACCCTTGAAAAACTTTATAAGGTAAATACCATAGTGGTTGATAAAACCGGCACGATTACGAAGGGTAAACCCGAATTAGTAGGGGTGAAAAACTATTCCAAGCTTGATGATAAAAAGGTCATATCCATTCTCGCATCGCTTGAAAAAAGATCAGAACATCCCATAGCTCATGCCGTGATCGAATATGCAAAAGCGCAATCGATTGACATCCCTTCGGCTGATGGATTTGAAATCATAAAGGGAAAAGGCCTCAAAGGAACGGTTGGCGGTGTCGAGTATGCTGCGGGTAATATCAAGCTCATGGCTGATCTTAATCTGTCTTTTGATGCAAAAGATCTTGAATTGCAAACATCAAAAGGAAGTACGCCGATTATTCTCGCGACGAAACATGATATTGTGGCGGTTATTCTTGTTGCTGATGCGGTTAAGCCCGAGGCCCTGCAAGCGATCAAAGATTTGCATGCGCTCGGCATTAAGATGGTGATGCTTACCGGAGATGATAGGAATACGGCGCGCGCTATTGCTCAAGAAGTCGGCATTGATGAAGTGGTGGCTGAAATGCTCCCCGATGAGAAGCTCAACAAGATCAGAGAACTCCAAAGCAAAGGAAATATTGTAGCCATGGCCGGCGACGGCGTTAATGATGCTCCGGCGCTTGCTCAAGCTGATGTAGGCATTGCCATGGGTACGGGTACAGATGTGGCAATTGAGACAGCGGGTATAACCCTTCTCCACGGAGATATTTCAAAGCTCGCGCGCGCAGTGCGTCTTTCGAAGCTCACCATGAGGGGGATTAAGCAAAATCTTTTTTGGGCATTTATCTATAATGCAGTGGGTATTCCGCTTGCGGCGGGCTTGTTTTATCCGATATTCGGTTTGCTGCTTAATCCTATTTTTGCGGGGCTTGCGATGGCCTTCTCAAGCGTTTCGGTGGTTTCTAATTCATTGCGGCTTAAGGCAAAAAAACTCTAAATCTATGAAAACATATATCTTTCATGTGAGCGGCATGCATTGCTTGTCCTGTCCGATACTGACCGAAAGCGAATTGGAGGAAGTGCCGGAGGTTGCAAAAGCGAAAGCGTCTTTGAAACATCATCATGTTGAAGTAACGGGTGATTTTGGCGACAAGTCGCCGGAGCATATTGCCCGGGATTTAAGTGAAGTTTTGAAACCACACGGCTATTCGCTTTCACTGGAAAAACAAAATCATCAGGTGAAGTGGTCTGATTTCTCTGTCGCAATTCCGGTAGCCGGAGCGTTTATAGCACTCTTCATCGTTTTGCAAAAGCTCGGCATTGTAAATCTTGTCAACGCGTCGCATGTCACTTATGGGACGGCTTTTGTGATTGGGCTGATCGCTTCGGTATCCACTTGCATGGCGGTAGTGGGAGGCCTTGTCCTCTCCATGTCGGCTAACTTTGCGAAAGAAGGCGATAAGGTACGCCCGCAAATGTTGTTCCATATCGGGCGGCTCATATCATTCTTTGTTCTCGGCGGTGTTATCGGTGCGCTTGGGTCGGCATTTCAGTTAGGCGGGACGGGAACGCTGGTACTCGGATTTGCGATGAGTGTGATTTTGCTGATCTTGGGCATTAATCTTCTTGATGTATTCCCATGGATTAAGAAAATCCAGCCAGCACTTCCCCGATTTCTAGGCGCGCGCGTGCATGGACTTAAAAATGTAAATCACACATTAACACCGCTTCTTGTTGGCACCGCAACATTTTTCTTGCCTTGCGGCTTTACCCAGTCAATGCAAATCTATGCGCTCACGACGGGAAGTTTCTGGATCGGAGCAATGACGATGTTTGCTTTCGCATTGGGGACATTGCCCGTTCTTACGTTGTTGAGTTTCAGTTCTGTCGGTATACACACGAAAGCTGGGTCAGGAATTTTTTTCAAATCCGCTGGCCTTGTGGTTATCTTTTTTGCGCTATTTAGCTTGATTAACAGCTTGGTCGCTGCGGCAATTATTTCTCCATTATTTACCTTGTAATTATTAAAAAATATGAAAACAAGAGCTCTATCAATCATTGCCGCAGGAGTGCTTATAGGCGGAGCAATAATGCTTATCGGCGGCTCATCAGGTACGTCAGGCCCTTTGGGGTCGGCGCATAATGTATCAGTGGTCGATGGCCGTCAAGTGATCGCTCTTGCAGTGAAAGGCGGCTATTCCCCGCCTATTTCACATGCAAAAGCAGATATGCCGACGGTACTGCGTCTGGAAACAAGCAGTACGTTTGATTGTTCATCGGCCATCACAATTCCCGCTATTGGCTATAGAGAAAACTTGCCCGCATCCGGAGTTACTCAAGTTAATGTGCCGCCGCAAAAAGCAGGCACTACGCTTCAGGGATTATGCGCGATGGGGATGAAGAGTTTCCAAATCAGTTTTAACTAGTGCAATGATAAGTGGGTCTACTGATTAAAAAATTTTCTTATCCGTAAAAAACATTCAAAAAATGCTAGCTACTAGTCTCTGACCTCTAGTCTCCCGATTGTGGATAACTTAACTTGACAATAAGCTGTTTATTTGCTACAAATAGGGAAGTGAGTGTTATGTAGGTGGTCTCACAACTCCTTATAACTCCAATTTGTCCGACGCAAAGCCCCTTTACAGGGGTTTTGAGTTTTTCAAGTAACAGCCACGAGCCCCTTTGAGGGGTATTTTTGTACTCCATGCTGTGGATTTGAAGTTTTTTTGTTTTCGGTGTATACTCCTTGATTATGGCAAAAAAGATCGACAATGCGGAAACAATTCGTATTCGGGGAGCTCGAGTGCATAACCTTAAGAATGTCTCGCTCGCCATCCCTAAAAATAAGCTCGTGGTGATAACGGGTCTTTCGGGTTCCGGAAAATCGTCACTAGCCTTTGATACGATCTATGCCGAGGCGGAACGCCGTTTCGTGGAGTCGCTCTCATCCTATGCGCGGCAGTTTTTGGGTATCAAGGAAAAACCCGATGTTGATGCGATCGATGGTTTGTCGCCCGCAATTTCGATCGATCAAAAATCAATTTCAAAAAACCCCCGCTCTACCGTGGGTACGATCACGGAAATTTACGATTATTTGCGCATCCTCTACAGCCGCATCGGTATTCCGCATTGTCCGAATTGCAAAAAGCCGATCGGAAGACAGACAGTAGATGAAATGATCTCGGCAGTTACGAAACTCAATAAGGCAAAAGAGATCGTGATCTTGGGTCCCTTGATTCGTGATAAAAAAGGAGAGCATCAGGGAGTGCTTGATGAATTAAAACAAGCAGGATTTTTGCGCGCGCGCGTTGATGGCACGGTTATGACGCTTGATGTTGCCCGCAAGCTTTCTCTTGATAAATATAAAAAACATTGCATTGAGGCGGTGGTTGATCGCTTTACGCTTGGTGATGATATAGACCGAAGCCGCATGCGCGATTCGATTGAGACAGCGCTCAAAATAGGCAAAGGCGTAATGATGATTGGACAAAGCGGCGATGTTTTTCTTTTTTCTGAAAAGTTCGCATGTCCGGATGACGGCACTAATATCGCCGATATCGAGCCGCGCACGTTTTCTTTCAATAGTCCTTACGGCGCATGCGCGAGCTGCACCGGACTTGGCTCTACGCTTGAAGTAGATGCTGAATTAGTAATTCCTAACAAGCGTTTAAGTATCGCCCAAGGCGCTATTCGTCCGTGGGCTGCGGCGTCGCATCGCGTAGGCAGGCAGAGCTGGTATTGGTGGATTCTTGATGACGTAGCAACCCGTTATAAATTTTCCCTTAATACTCCGGTAGAAAAACTTTCCCCGGCGATAATTAACGTACTCCTCAATGGTGAGCAGAGGGAATCTGATGAGGAGACGGCAACAGAAGGCCGCCGCGAAGGAGTGTTTGAAGGCGTGATTCCGAACTTAAAGCGCCGATGGAAAGAAACGGATTCTGATTTTACGCGCGCGGAAATCGAGAAGTACATGATGATCCGCGTATGTCCACTCTGCGAAGGCAAACGCCTCAAGCCCGAAGCGCTTGCAGTCACTATCAATAAATACTCGATTGCCGATATTGCTGATATGACGGTAACGCATGCATTGGCATTTTTTGCTGACCTCCTTTCCAAAAAAGGAAATCTTACGGCCTCGCAGCTGATGGTGGCAAATCCTTTGGCAAAAGAAATCACCAAGCGGTTGTCTTTCTTGAGCGATGTGGGTCTTGAGTATCTTACGGTCGCCCGCGAATCAACCTCGCTTTCCGGAGGAGAAGCGCAGCGTATTCAGCTGGCCACTCAGATCGGGTCGCAGCTTACGGGTATTATCTATATTCTTGATGAACCTTCGATCGGCCTTCATCCGCGTGATAACCGCCGCCTTATTGAAACGCTTAAAACGCTGCGCGACTTGGGCAATACGGTGATCGTCGTAGAGCATGATGCCGAAACCATGAAGGAAGCGGACTGGATCATTGATTTAGGACCCGGAGCGGGTACGCATGGAGGCAAAATAATTTTTGAAGGAACGCCGGCGGAGCTTCTTAAATCACCGACATCAACCGGCCTTTATCTGTCCGGCAAAAAACAGATCAAAATAAAACCGCGTACGCCGCGATCAGAAAAATTAGAGCTTGTCATCAAGGGCGCTGCGGAGCATAATCTCAAATCAATCGATGTCACGATTCCGCTCGGACTCTTTGTCTGCGTGACCGGGGTTTCCGGATCAGGCAAGTCATCGCTGGTCAACGATATTCTTGCAAAATCGCTGCTTGCGCAATTTTACGGAGCGCATTCTATTCCGGGAAAGCATGACGAGATCACCGGCACTGACAATATCAATAAAGCGATTGTCGTAGATCAGTCGCCGATCGGCCGCACGCCGCGATCGAATCCCGCAACGTATACGGGCGTGTTTGGTATAATTCGCTCGCTTTTTTCCGCAACTCCTGATGCGCGTAGCCGCGGATATTTGCCGGGACGGTTTAGTTTTAACGTCAAAGGCGGGCGATGCGAAGCCTGCGAGGGGCAAGGCGTGAAAAAAATAGAAATGTATTTCTTGCCCGACGTCTATGTGGAGTGCGAGGAATGCCGCGGCAGAAGGTATAATCGCGAAGCGCTTGAGATTGAATTCAACGGCAGGAATATCGCCCAAGTGCTTGATATGTCTATTGAGGAAGCGCTGCGTTTTTTTGAAGCAATTCCTGCGATTACAATAAAACTTGAAACGCTCAAAGATGTCGGACTCGATTATCTTAAATTGGGGCAGCCTGCTCCTACGCTTTCCGGAGGAGAGGCGCAGCGCGTAAAATTAGCCACCGAATTGTCGCGCCGCGATACGGGCCGTACGCTCTATATTCTTGATGAGCCGACTACGGGTTTGCATTTTGACGATATTCAAAAACTTATGAACGTGCTTTCAGCACTCGTGGAGAAAGGCAACACCGTGCTTGTGATCGAGCATAACAGTGATGTGGTGCGCAATGCCGATTGGATCATTGATCTGGGTCCCGAAGGAGGAGAGAAGGGAGGTATGATTGTAGCCGTAGGCTCTCCCGCAGAAATTGCGAAAAACAAAAAATCCTACACCGGTAAGTGGTTGACAAAATAAAAATAAGCTGATATTTTATTGTCAGTACATACTGTGTATTTTTGTGCAAAACGGGGAGATCTGATTTGATACGAATAATTACAAACGCATTGCTTCTGATGGCTCCGTTAGTTATTGTTTACGCAATTTGGTTTACGACAAAAAATATTGAGAAGGACGAGAAAAGGTGAATGAATCGCCTCGTTGTTATCTGACGGTACCCAATGCCTTGAGTGCGGTGCGCATTCTGCTCGTCGTGCCGTTACTTTATTTTTTCCGCGCGGAAATGTTTCTGCCTACACTGGCTCTTTTCCTCATCAGCGCCATCTCTGATGCCGCTGATGGCGCTATCGCTCGCAGGTGGAACATGCAGTCGGAGTTTGGGCGCGTGTTAGATCCGCTTGCTGACAAAGTTACGTTTGTCACGCTCATTGTGGTATTCAGCCGCAATATTCTTGATGTGCTGCCGATAGCAATCCTTGTCACGGAAGAAGTGATACTGCTGTGCATGGGAACGTGCAGGTATGCGTGGCCGAATTTGCTGCCATGGACTACGCTTGGCGCAAATATCTACGGAAAGATAAAGACAACGCTAGAGACGCTGTTGGTAGTCCTGTTGCTTGTATGGCATTTCTTCAGCGTTCCCTATTGGTATCTGTTTATTCTGTACACGGTGCTATGCCTCTGCATCATTTTTGCCTTCAAGAGTATTGTAGGGCATCTTCATCTAAAACCCCTTCCTTAAGGGGTTTTTTATATTTGGCAGCGAGAGGGGTAATGAAAGCTTTGCTTTCATTACGTCCGAGCGAAGCAAATTCAAGCTATGCTTATATTTGGCAGCGAGAGGGGTAATGAAAGCTTTGCTTTCATTACGTCCGAGCGAAGCAAATTCAAGCTATGCTTACTTTGGCTAAAATCTCTTGACAGTAAATCAATTCCGAGTACAATAATTAGCAGTCACTAGTCGAGAGTGCTAATCAGCTCGCAGTAGGAAGTTTGTAGGTTGTAGTGGATAGTGCGTAGATAAATGCTGACTATACACCACAAACTATAAGCCCGCTATAAGCGTTCTATAAGTATATGAACATAAAACCATTGGGAGATCGGGTCATTATTGAACCCGTAGAAAAGAAAAGCACAGGAAAGACCAAGGGCGGTCTTTATTTGCCTGAAACGGCAGAAAACGAAGGACAGGAAGAGGGAAAAGTAATTGCTGTGGGACAGGGAAAACGTTCGGAGAGCGGAGAGTTTTTTCCGGTACGCGTAAAGAAAGGAAATACGGTAATCTTTCATAAGTCATACGGCGCCAAAGAAATAAAAGTCGGCGATAAAGAATATTTGATCGTTCGCGAAGACGATATTCTCGCCGTTGTTGAATAAATGTTATTGAGAATTATACTGGGTATTCTTCGAGCGGAGTCCCGCTTGGCGGGACGTAGTCGAGAAGTTTCCTTAAGGAATAGTTCTCGACAAGCTCGAACAATATATTAATTATGCCAAAACAAATTTTATTTGAAGAAAAAGCACGCCACGCTATCAAGCGAGGCATTGATCAGGTTGCCAATGCCGTTAAAATCACGCTCGGTCCGAAAGGCCGCAACGTCATTTTGTCAAAGAGTTACGGCGCGCCGCAGATCACCAATGACGGAGTTACTATCGCCAAAGAAATCGAGCTCGAAGATAAATTTGAGAACATGGGCGTTGAGCTTATGAAAGAAGTTGCATCAAAGACCAATGACACGGCAGGTGATGGCACTACTACATCTGTCGTTCTTACCCAAGCCCTTATCAACGAAGGCTTGAAGTATGTGACCGCGGGAGTGAATGTCATCAGCTTGCGCTCATCGCTTGAATCAGCGCGCGACGAAGTAGTTGCAAAGCTTCGCAAAATGGCAAAGCCGGTATCTGTGGAAAAACCTGAAGAGTTGGTGAACGTGGCAACTATTTCCGCAGAATCAGAAGAGCTGGGCAAGATCATTGCTGAAGCAATTCAGAAAGTGGGTAATGACGGCGCGGTAACTGTGGAGGAATCACAGGGAACAGGCATTGAAAAAGAAATTGTCGGCGGCATGCAGTTTGACCGCGGATATGCTTCTCCTTACATGGTGACCAATGCCGAGCGGATGGAGGCCGTAATGGAAGATCCGTATATTCTTATCTCTGACAAGAAAATTTCTTCAGCGCAGGAATTGCTTCCGTTGCTTGAAAAGATATTACAGACTGGAAAGAAAGAACTTGTAATCATTGCTGAAGACGTAGACGGAGATGCACTTCCGCTTTTGGTAGTAAACCGTCTTCGCGGGGCATTTAATGCGCTTGCCATCAAGGCCCCGGGATTCGGAGACCGCCGCAAGGAGATGCTGCAAGACATTGCAACGCTTACAGGCGCAACAGTTATTTCCGAGGAAGTCGGCTTGAAACTCGATAAAACAGAGATTGATATGCTTGGACGGGCTCGGCGCGTGATCGCGGCGAAAGACAATTCCACGATCGTGGGAGGCAAGGGAAAGAAAGAAGAGACGGATGCCCGCATCAAGCAGATCCGCGCACAGATCGAGCGCGCAACGTCCGATTATGACAAAGAAAAACTTCAGGAGCGTCTGGCAAAGCTTGCCGGAGGAGTGGCGGTAATCCGCGCCGGAGCTGCCACCGAGACGGAAATGAAGTACATCAAGTTGAAGATCGAAGACGCAGTGGCAGCAACCAAGGCAGCGCTTGCCGAAGGTATTGTCCCCGGAGGCGGTATGGCGCTCTTTAAAGTAGCAACGCTCATGCGTGAAGAGCGGGAACACATAAGCGCTTCCGAGAAGCGTAAATCCGGCCCAGAGGAGCAGGCCGCATGGACGATTCTTCTCAACGCACTTGAGGAACCGCTTGCACAGATTGCCCTAAACTCCGGAAAGCGTGTGGGAGAAATCACTTCCAAGCTCAAAGAGAAAATTCTTGAAGACGTAAAATCAAATGTCGGATACGATGCGGCAAACGACAAGATCGTAACCGATATGCTCAAAGAGGGAATTGTAGATCCGCTTAAAGTGACCCGATCAGCTCTTGAGAACGCAGTATCGGTCGCTGCGATCTTTCTTACCACGGAAGCGGCAATCGCCGAACTTCCGAAAAAAGAAGAAAAATCCGCTCCCCAAATGCCGCATGATGATTACTAATTCTGATTGAACGGATTACAAACCCCGCCTAGAGGCGGGGTTTTGAGTTGCATAAAATACTACTAGTGGTATGATCTTTTCAGGATTTTGGAGTTTTTGGGTATCTAAAAAAATAGAAAGGTTATCAAAATGATACAGCAGTTGTATCAAGTACTGCCCGCATTTGGATTTTTGATGCTTATTTTTTGCATCATGAGAGCGATGTCTTGGCTTGAACAGGGGAGAGATCGTAGAGGAGCTTCGGAATAATTATGACAGGTCAGTGTGGCGGACATGAACCGCTGCAAATTTCCCAGATGTATCGCGAGGATCAAGGTCGCATTATAATCCTATGACCGATGATTCGTCATCGGGACGCCGCAGATATTGATAACTCTGTGTGTTGTGAGTTTGAGGCCATCTCCTGATGGCCTTTTTATTTTTAATTATTTTTTCCACAGTTGTTGCGCGGGCAGATCGGAGTATAATTAAGTACATGGTAAAAACTTCTCTTCCAACGCCGACGCCAACTGGATCTCCTACTAGTACATTTCCGTTTGTAAAAATTCCCAGCATCCCCATGATTTCCAATATTAGTATTCCGGGATTGCACGCAACGCCGACGCAAATCCTATCTCACCCTACATGGGATCTCGTGCTTATCTTCACGATGATAGCAATCGGTTTTTTCTATGGCCTTTCGCGCGGACGGCACAAGATGGTATCAAGCGTGATCAATACCTACGTGTCGCTTGCGGTATTTAATGCAGTACCTATCGCGGCACTTGCCCAGTATGTGAAGACTGATAATCTTTTTATAGTGAAGACAGCCGTATTTTTTGCGATCTTTCTTCCGCTCGTTTTCTTGCTCAATCGCGGACGGCCCCGATATTTCAAAAGCAATATCTCGTGGTGGCAGGTATTTGTCTTGAGCTTTATTCAGACCGGGCTTTTGATCCATATTGTATTCAGTTTTCTTTCCCCCGAAACGGCAAAGCAGCTCGCTCCTTTTACAAGAAGTTTCTTCGCCAATACCAATCTCACGATCTGGTGGCTCTCTGTTCCCCTTATATTTATGATTTTCTTGCGCCGCAGCGGGAAAGATGACTAATAGTGAGAAAACAAAAAAGGCTCTTCATGAGCCTTGGAGGATGCGGTTGATCTTCATGATCTCCCGTTGATTTTTTCACTACTCACGGGGTCGTGCTCTCGTTTAACTCCCGTCCCGCTCTCATCGCGGCAGTAGCTTTTTCGAGCGGCCATCCTCTGGTACCGCGTAACAAGGTGATCGTCTCAAGACCGTTAAGGTTATGGAGTGTCTGTGCGGCGATTCCAATTTCTTCTTGGGTTAACGCGAGCCGTGCTTTGTTGAGCTTTTGCGCGAATGTCACTTCTTTTGCAGTCATTACGCCTCCCATGGGAACCACATTGTAGGTGCTATGGACTCAATTTATCATAAAAATTAGTACATGTCAAGTATTCGGCGGAGCGATATATTGCGGGCAATCAAGAGAAGGCGTATTATTTCTTTATGTCTCAATATTATAATCCCCGCAGAACAAGAAATTTATATGATCCGAAGGCACTCGAGCCGTTTCGGTTGAGCCGAAGCCGGATAGATCTGTTCATGAACTGCCCGCGCTGTTTTTATATCGACCGCCGTCTTGGCGTTGACCGACCGCCGGGTTTTCCGTTTAGTTTGAACTCCGCAGTAGATACATTGCTCAAGCGAGAATTTGATATGCACCGTGCGCATAAGACTCCGCATCCTTTGATGAAAAATTACGGCCTTGATGCCGTACCCTTTGCACACGATCGCATGGATGAATGGCGCGACTCGCTTCGTCGCGGTATTCAGTATCACCATAAAGGCATTAACTTGGTGATCACGGGAGGTGTGGATGATTTGTGGGAAAAGCCCAACGGCGAGATAATTATTGTTGATTACAAAGCTACGTCAAAGCAAGGTGAAGTAAGTCTGGATGCTGATTGGCAGATTGGCTACAAGCGGCAGATGGAAGTATATCAGTGGCTTTTCCGCCAAAACGGATTTAAGGTCAGTGATACCGGTTACTTTGTCTATTGTAATGGTATTGGCGATGCCGAAGCGTTTGACGCAAAGCTGGAATTTGATGTGAAGCTTATTCCATATATCGGAAATACGAGCTGGATAGAGCCCGCACTTGCGGATCTCCATAAGTGCCTTTCCGGCAGCAATATTCCTTCCGCGGGACGTGATTGCGATTACTGCGCATACCGGGCGGCTGCTGCGGAGGTGGAGAACAGGCAGAAGCAGAATACGCTTTTCTAAAAATATGTATAAAAAAGAAATCACCTCGTTAAGCGGGGTGATTTTTAAGATTAAAAAAGGGATTAGGCGGAAGCGCGAAGCGCTTCCGCCTGGAGGTTATCGCTGCCGTAGAATAACCAACCGGGGATTGAGATATCGATCGGTTAGCTGCACCATGGTCGCCGTAGTGAGGGCAATGAAAGCGATCATTAAAGGTATGATAGATGGTGGGAACATAGTGTGCTCCTTGTGAGTTGTTCTAGGAACTCCCGTATATGTTACGGTAATGCTACTTTAGCATTTTACAAGACTATTGTCAATTTTATATTTTTATGCCATGGTAGTTTTTAGAACATAACTAAAAATAGAGAGTCTGGGAGGATGACTCAATGGATATTTTCGGACTTCCGGTCGATCTGGTGATCCTTGATGTTGACGGGGTGATCCTTGATATCCTTAAAGTGCTGCAAAAGAATCTTGAAGATACGGCATCTTGTCTGGGGTTGCCGCTAGGTCCCGTTGCGATAAGTCTGGAGCAAATCGCTCAAGGCAAGATGCGGATAAAAGGAAATGCGCATGACAGTACGCGCATGATATGGCCTCATCTGGATGATAAAGAGGTCGATGCATTTGTGGATCTCTTCCATCAGATAGAGCGCACGCGTGAGTACGATCCGATTGAGGGGTCGATTGAGGCGATTTCTTTTTTTCGTGAGCACGGTGTGGCTGTCGCACTTGCGACGAATAATCCGACTGACGTCCTTGAATGGAGGTTTGCTGCGGCAAGGATCGATCCTGCATGGTTTGCGGCAGTTGTCACCAGAGATAATGCTTACTTTAAGCCCCATCCCCAAACCTTTGATCCAATCTTTGAAGCGGTTTGTATTTCTCGTGATCGTGCGCTTTATGTAGGCGATCTTCAGATCGATTGGGATATGGCGCGCGGGGCGAATGTCCGTTTTTTTGCGGTATTGACCGGAGGTGTGCCGCGCGAAGCGTTTCTTGATGAGGGAGTATCCGAAACTCATATTTTTAACCGTCTCTCTGACATACTGATGCATATTGAGTGGTAAGCTGTTTCTCCTTGCCCATTAGGCAAGGAGATTTTTTGTTTAAACATATGCGTGGTGCGACAGCTTGACTTTATATTAAATCTGTATTATACTATTGCTACGTACTTATATCAATATATGTATTCATGAGGCCAATATTCTGGCCAGGAGAATGAGATGAAAAAAGTGCTAGTAGGGATGATGTTTGTGGCGGGATTGATGCTGGGATGCACGGGAAATGAAGGTAAAAATTATCAAATTCCCGAGGTTTCAGGACAAAGCCAGGCTGAAGCGGAAAGACTGGCCCGGTTGCAGTTACAGGAATGTAATCTCAAAGTGCGGGCAGCATATGGACACAGTGATTTGGGATTTCTTTCTTTTCAGTCAGAAACCGAGAAGTGCATGAAGAACCATGGATACGGGATTTCATAGCAGTATGGCTACTATCGGCGCTAAGGCGCCATTCTATCACACGGATACGTGCACTTGTGGCGTATCCGTTTTTTTATGCACTCATGGGCCTTTTTTGCTGTGGATTTTCTATCCCTTGCTTGTAGAAGGATGTGAATAGACGGGGCTTGCTTTTTTTATTGAAAGGGTGTATAATGACTTTGTTGTAAGGTTCTCAACAGAGATTTCTTTCTCGGCATCAAATCGGGAAGAGAAAAGCGAAGAAGAGAAAAGGGGATCGCTATCTAGCGGTCTTTAGGTCGCTTACAAAGGTACCAATGTTAACTTAGAGAAAAAAATGGCTACAAAGCTTTATATCGGTGGATTGTCATACAATACCACTGAAGATGCCTTGAAAGATGCTTTTTCCCAGGCAGGTACGGTTACGTCTGCATCAATCATCATGGACAAGATGACCGGCCGCTCACGCGGTTTCGGATTCGTCGAAATGTCTTCTGATGAGGAAGCAAAAAACGCAATCGATATGTGGAATGGGAAAGAATTCGAAGGACGCACGCTGACGGTAAACGAAGCACGTCCTTTGGGTGATCGCCCGCCTCGCCGAACCGGTGGTGGTTACGGAGGTGGAAATGATCGCGGCGGAAACGGAGGAGGATTTGGCGGAGGTCGAAGAGACCGCTGGTAATTCCTACCCTGAATCGCATTTCAACTAAAACACCCCTTGCGGGGTGTTTTAGTTTGTGGCTTTATATAGTGCTTTACCTAAGCCATTTATTAGACTTTTAATACAATATATTTATATATTGTCAAATAATAGCGCTTGACTTTTGCCGTGATTTTGCTATAATGGCAGCTAGAACTATCAGTCATGAATTGGTAGTTTTTGTTTGAAACAGAAGGGGTAACATTTGCAGCGATCCGCAAAATACGTCTTTATTGATGTACTCTTGGGTCCCGTAAGTCTCTTCTTCACTCTTTTTCATTAGGGCTGACGTCTGTTCCGCAAAGCGGGATTAGAACGTCTCTCCGCCGTTTTTGGAAAAGACTCGATCCGCAAGGGATGTATTTGAAACGCCGGTACGTGAGCATGTCTGTGATTAGTGCAAGTAGACAGAGTGCTTCGTCTTCCTGAAGTTCGCATCGTGCGGTGATATATATGTTATTGATACGTTAAAGCTTGGATTGTTGTTGGTCTCGACCTTTGTGTCGCCGCAGTTAAACGGTTCTCTCCCTAATACTGCCTCATTGCAGAATACGCCGGATACCGTTATTACCCAGCAAGTAATGACTGCTCCGAAGTCTCCTCACCCGAAGCAGAAAAAGCCTTCCAGTGAATTGCCTCCTATTTTCCAGAAAATTGCATTTTGCGAATCCGGAGACAGACAGTTTGATGAAGATGGCGATGTTGTTCATGGGAATATAAATCCTCATGATACAGGCCGCTATCAGATCAACAAATTAGTATGGGCTGATACGGCAGCAAAATTGGGATTTAATCTTGATACGGAAGAGGGAAATGAGGCTATGGCCTTGTATCTCTACAAGTCATCCGGAACAAAACCGTGGCGCTCATCGCAGAAATGCTGGGATAAACCGGCTCAAGTGATCGCAGACAGCAAATAAAAAATATTGACAATACTACCATAAAATGGTAGTATTGTTTTATACAGAGAGCCCTTTGAGTTATTAAAAATCTTGGTAAGGAGGGCGGAGATTGAGCTATCGTCGTCACTACGTAATGCCATTCGCGTTCGGCGTAGACGAGACTGGGATGCCTGATGCAGAAGCCAAAGCGCGTCTTGATAAAGCGCTTGAGGTTGCAACGCGTATAAAGAAGCTGGGTCACCCGATCATGATATTTCTCGGTGCGGGCATGCCTGAGCGTACTCAGAAGTATGGTATCCCTTCGCTTGCGGCTTCCGCGAAGCTCTATTTGGTCTCAAAGGGGTGGCCAGAGAATCAGATCGCTATGAATCCAAAAGGGTATAGCACGATGATCGAGACGATGGCATTTCGCGAATACCTTGAGGGTGTCGATGGGGATATAGGCCTCCATTTCGTAACTTCATGGTTGCATATCGCTCGGGTATATGCGGTATGCCAGACGATCTTTTGGGGACGGAATAGTGTGCGGATGGAGTTCTATCCGGCAGTTACTCCGTTTAAAGGACGCACGCTGGTACACTTTCTTCTCAGGGAAGCGATAGCGCTGCCTCGTTCGGTCTATATGGCCTGGCGTGCGAGGAACTAATACTGCATCTGTAGACTAGGAGTGAGTGGAGTAATCTTAACGATTACTCCACTTTTTGTTTTGCGAGGTTGATAATTAGCCTCTTTTTTGTTATATAATATCTATGCCACACATCGAAATTGCGGCCGAGAAATTATTTACCATTTTCGGCTTTCCGGTTACCAATACCTTGATCATGACATGGATCGTGCTGGCGCTTTTAGTTTTCCTTGCATTGCGTATTTCTCGCGGCATGAGCATGATTCCTAAAACCCTTCAGAACATAGGAGAGATCATGCTTGAGAGTTTCTTGGGTCTGATGGAGAGCATGATGCACTCTCGTAAATTGGCAGAACAGTATGTGCCGATCGTGGCTACTATTTTTCTTTTTGTGCTGATCTCAAACTGGTTTGGTATTTTGCCGGGCGTGGGGACTATTGGGATTTATGAACAGCACGGGGGAGAGCGTTTATTGGTTCCCTTTTTGCGCTCTGCGGCGAGCGATTTGAACGTAACATTGGCTCTTGGAACCCTTGCCGTACTTCTTATTAATATCACCGGTATGATGGTAAGGGGTCCGCGCAAGCACCTCTCCAAATATTTTACCTTAAAGAATCCCATTGATGCATTTGTCGGCATCCTTGAATTTATTTCAGAATTTGCTAAAATAATATCGTTTTCATTTCGGCTTTTCGGGAACATATTTGCCGGCGAGGTACTGCTGATCATTGTGGGTTTTTTGGCTCCCTTTGCAGGCCCTTTGCCGTTTTTGGTTCTTGAACTGTTCGTGGGATTTGTGCAGGCTCTGGTGTTTGCCATGCTTACGATGGTATTCATAAGTATTGCGACCGCGGAGCACCATTAATGAGAAGTATAAAAGATATAAATTAAATAACGTGCTTTGTATCATGTTTGGGACATATGATCTCATAAGTTCCGGCATTATATGGCACAAGAAGAAAGAATGAATCCAGAATCAATTAAGCTGGTAGCAACAGCTGCGGTCATCATCGCAGGAACAATGGTTCCGGCAGCAGCAATCGGTTTTATCGGATCAAAAGGACTTGATGCGATCGGACGCAATCCGGAAGCTGCATCAAGCGTTCAGACAGCCATGATCTTGGCAATCGCATTCGCAGAAGCAATCGCGATCTACGCACTCGTTGTTGCTCTTATCATCAAGTTTGTCTAATTAACTCATGCAGGAGTTTATTACCCACTTCGGAATAGATTGGAAGCTTTTTCTCGCGCAGATCGTAAACTTCAGCGTAATCTTGATTGTATTGCGCAAATTTGCGTATCAGCCGATTTTAAAAATGCTTTCAGATCGGCGCGAGAAGATAGAGCAGGGTATTGAGATGGCAGCTCTTGCGGAAAAAAATCTTAAAGAAAGTGATGAAATGCGTAACCGCACGCTCCAGCAGGCACATGCTGATGCGCTCGGTATCGTAAATAATGCCGAGGCGATCGGAAAAGAAAAACAGGATCAGATATTGAAAGAAACTGATGTGAAAGTAGAGGGGATCATTACCGATGCCCGCCGCGTGATCAATGCGGAGCGCACCAATATGCGAGACGAAGTGTATCATGATGCCCAGGATTTGGTTCGGGCGGGTCTTGCGAGCGTCATAGGCAAAATGCCGCCATCAGAGCGTGATAATAAATTGATCAGCGAAGCGCTTGCCGAGTTAAAAACTCTAAAATCATGATATATCGCCCCGGACAATACGCCGAAGCGCTCTTTGCCGCACTGGAAGGCAAGACCGACACGGAACAGAAAAAAATCGTAAAGCGATTTGCCGAGATGCTGATCAGGGACCATGCAGCTGCCAAGTTTTCTGCAATCTGCATGGCATACGAAAAGCTCCAGCAAAAAAAGCAGGGAATACACAGTGTCCGCTTGGAGACGGTAGCTCCGGCAACGGAAAAGTTAAAAAATGAAATTCATGCGATTTTGGGCAAGGAAATTAATTTTGAAGAAGTGGTAAATCCGCATTTGCTTGGCGGAGTAAAGATTTTAGTAGACAACGAAATTCTTATTGACGCATCGGCAAAGCACCATATTGATGCCATGCTGTCTCGTTAATAACTGCATATATATATAACAAATGACATCGCCAATAATAGAACATCTTAAAAAGGAAATTGAAGGATATAAACGGGAAGTAAAAGCCGATAAAATCGGCCGCGTGCTTGAAGTGGGAGACGGTATCGCAAAGATTTCTGGCATGTCGGGAGTATCGAGCCAAGAAATGATCGAGTTCGAAACGTCCGAAGGAATGATCGCGGGTATTGCATTTAACCTTGAAGAAGACACCGTGGGCGCCATTATTTTGGGCGAGTATACGCGCGTAAAAGAAGGCGACATCGCTCGTCCTACCGGCCGCGTGCTTTCTGTTCCTGTTGGCGATGAGCTTATCGGCCGCGTGCTTGATCCATTGGGCAATCCGAAAGACGGCATGGGTCCGCTTTTTAAAAACGAAGAAGACGCAGAATTTTATCCGGTGGAGCGTCTGGCTCCTTCCGTACTTGATCGTGAGGGAGTAAACACGCCGCTTCACACAGGCATCAAGGCAATCGACAGTATGATTCCAATCGGCCGCGGACAGCGCGAGCTTATCATTGGAGACCGCCAGATCGGAAAGACTTCTATTGCAATCGATGCGATCGTGAATCAAAAGAAAGACACGCGCCATCAAACGCCTATCTGTATTTATGTTGCCATCGGACAGAAAGAATCAAAGATCGCCCGCATTGTGCAGACGCTTAAAGAACAGGGTGCGATGGAGTACACCATCGTAGTAACTGCATCAGCTTCCTCTCCGGCATCTTTGTGGTTTTTGGCACCGTACGCGGCAACCGCAATCGGCGAATACTTCATGCATCAGGGAAAAGATGCGCTTGTGATTTATGATGATCTTTCCAAGCACGCATGGGCGTACCGCGAGCTCTCGCTTCTTTTGCGCCGTCCGCCGGGCCGCGAAGCATACCCGGGAGATATTTTCTATTTGCATTCGCGGCTTTTAGAGCGCGCCGCAAAAATGAGCAAGGAAAAAGGCGGAGGATCGCTTACCGCGCTTCCGATCATTGAAACACAGCTTGGCGATGTGTCGGCATATATTCCGACCAACGTTATTTCTATTACGGACGGTCAGATTTATCTTGAGCCTGAACTCTTTTATCAGGGAACGCGGCCTGCGGTAAACGCCGGTCTTTCGGTATCGCGCGTAGGATCAGCTGCACAGACCAAGGCTATGAAAAAAGTAGCAGGCAAGATTCGTCTGGAGCTTGCTCAATATCGTGAATTGGCTGCATTTGTGCAGTTTGCATCAGAGCTTGATGAATCAACACGCAAACGAATTGATCGCGGACGAATCTTGGTAGAGCTCTTGAAACAGCCCGAACTCTCTCCGGTTCCTTTTGAGCGTCAAGTTACACTTTTTTATGCAGGCATCAATGGATACTTTGACGGTACGCTTCCTGCATTGGTGACCGAGAAGAGCGCAAAACTTCTTGATTACATCGAGAAGATATATCAGAAAGAAATTTTTGATGCCATGCGCGAGAGCGGAGAGTTGCGTGCAGACATCGAAGAAGCTCTTAAAAAAGCGCTTGGAGAATTTGCGGCAGTTTAGTATTTTTTATAATTCTCATTTATGACCGAGAAAGAAATGTTTCTCAATTCATATGAACGCGAGTTCGAGATAACACTCGCATTTTTGGATGCAATGCCTGCGGGGAGTCTTGATTTTCGTCCGTATCCTAATTTGCAGTCAGCTCAAGAGCTTGCATGGAGCTTTGCGCAGGAAGAGCGCGTGTTCATTGAGGGAGCTTTGGACGGCGATGTGGTGTTTAAACGAAATCCCGCTCCGGACACATTTGAAGGGATTAGATCGCAATATTATACGAACCATTTGAGACTTGTGGAGCGAATTAATGCATTGCCTGACGGTGCATTTGACGAAGCGGTAACCTTTGGGTCAGGAATGGCCGGCGCTAAACGGATGCGTCGAGGCGATGTGCTGTGGCTCGCCGTTATGGACGCAGTCCATCATCGAGGGCAATTTTCTGTGTATATAAGAATGACAGGCGGTAACGTGCCGCCCCTTCGCACCGCACCGGGAGAAATATGAGGAGAAAATGATTATTATATGGCATCAACTAAGTCAGTTAAACAACGAATCAAGTCAGTAAAAAACACCGCGCAGATCACGAAAGCGATGGAGGTAGTTTCCGCGACCAAAATGCGCAGATCGCAGGAATTTGCTATTCGCGCGCGCCCCTTTGCGGTTGCTTCGCTTGAACTGCTTACTAATGTGTTGAAGCGCAGTAATATCACTCCGGATCTTTTTATGCCGCGCGTTGTGCGCAATACTGCGATTGTGATGATTGCTTCTGATAAAGGACTTGCGGGAGCTTTTAATGGCAACGTAATTAAAAAAACGGAAGCTGTTATTTTCGAAAAACAAAAAGCAGGCAGTAAGATTACGTTTATAACCGTCGGCAAAAAAGCAAAAGAATATGCAGATCGCCGCAATATGACGGTTGCTAAAAATTTTTCTGGATTTGGAGATTATACGACCGTTGAGGAGACGCTGGAAGTTGCTGATTCCATGATTCATGGATTTTTGGACGGATCATTTGATGAAGTGATCGTCGTATATACGCATTTTCGCACGACGCTTCAGCAAGAAACTATTATTAAAAAGATTTTGCCCGCCACCGAGGCAAGTCTTGCTGACTCAATTCAGCATATTTTGCCTGAATACGGAAAATTTTCCGAGAAAGAAAAGCCGCTTCCCCATGAGCGCTATAATTATGAATACAAATTTGAGCCGTCGGCAAAGGATATTCTTGATGCGTTGATTCCCCAGCTCATTCGCATCCATATACATCATGTGCTGCTTGAATCGAATGCGTCAGAACATTCAGCCCGCATGGTGGCGATGAAGAGCGCCTCGGATAACGCAAAAGATTTGATAGGAACGCTAACCCTTGCTTATAACAAGGCGCGCCAGGCGAGCATCACTCAAGAGTTGACTGAGATTACGGCAGGCAGGGAGGCGCTGGAGGGGTAATGTTTCCACCTATTTTTATACTTGAGTAAAGAGGATAAATGTGATAGATAAATAATACTTATATATGTCAAAAGGAACAATCGTACAAATCATCGGGCCGGTCGTAGATGTGGAGTTTGCCGCCGACAAATCCAAAGAGGTTGAAATGCCCCAGATTTTTAACGCGCTTACTATTTCCCAGGAAGGAAAGAAAGATATCGTGCTCGAGGTTGCAAAGCACCTCGGTTCAAACCGCTTGCGCGCAATTGCGCTTGCATCCACCGACGGGCTCGTTCGCGGTATGGAAGTGAAAGATACCGGAGAGCAGATCACGGTTCCGGTAGGAAAGGAAGTATTGGGAAAGATTTTTAATGTTTTGGGTGAGCCGCTTGATGATCTCACGGCAACATTTACGCAGCGATGGCCGATCCACCGTTCAGCCCCGCCCTTTATCGAGCAATCAACCAAAACAGAAATTTTTGAAACAGGTATTAAAGTTATTGATCTTTTGGCTCCGTTTATCCGCGGAGGTAAAGTAGGTTTGTTCGGAGGTGCGGGCGTAGGCAAGACCGTGCTTCTCAAAGAGCTCATCCGCAACGTAGCCGAAGAAAAAGGCGGTATGTCCGTATTTGCCGGCGTAGGAGAGCGAACTCGCGAAGGAAATGACCTTATCGAGGAAATGAAAGAAGCGGGCGTTATGGATAAGACTGCACTTGTATTTGGCCAGATGAACGAAGTGCCGGGCGCACGTCTGCGCGTCGCATTGAGCGCTCTTACCATGGCCGAGTTTTTCCGCGACAAAGAATCAAAAGATGTACTTCTCTTTATCGACAACATCTTCCGTTTTTCTCAAGCGGGATCAGAAGTATCGGCATTGCTCGGACGCATGCCCTCTGCCGTAGGTTATCAGCCGACATTGGCAACGGAGATGGGTGAGCTGCAGGAGCGCATTACTTCAACGAAGAACGGATCTATTACATCCGTGCAGGCAATTTATGTACCAGCCGACGACATCACCGATCCGGCTCCGGCAACTACGTTCGGACACTTGGATTCCACTATCGTACTCTCCCGTGCGCTTACCGAGCTTGGCATTTATCCGGCGGTAGATCCGCTTGCATCCGTATCGTCAGGACTTCATCCTTCCATCGTAGGAGAGGAGCACTATCGCGTAGCCCGCGACGTGCAAAAAACATTGCAGCGCTATGTTGAGCTTCAAGACATTATCAATATTCTCGGCATGGAAGAGCTTTCTGAAGAAGATAAGCTTTCGGTAAGCCGCGCGCGAAAAATCCAGCGATTTCTTTCCCAGCCGTTCTTTGTAGGCGAAATTTTCACTGGCGCTCCCGGAAAATTCGTAAAGCGCGAAGACACGATCCGCGGATTTAAAGAAATTCTCGAAGGCAAGCACGATGCAAAGCCGGAAAATGCCTTTTATATGAAAGGAGGAATCGAAGACGTTGTCTAAAAAAAGAAACATGACGGCGCGTGCCCGCGTTAGATTATTTAGAACCAAATGAAATTATCAGTATATTCAATTAAACAAACACTCCTTGAGACAGAAGCCCAGAAGGTCACTTTTTCTACGCCCCAAGGTCAGATCACGGTATTGGATCACCATCTTCCGTTGATTACCCTTGTCAAAGCGGGAAATGTGGCGTATTATACTTCCCAGAACCAATGGCAGGAGATCGGATTTCCCGGCGGCGTCGCCGAGATCCGTCCCGGAAGTGAACTGGTGCTTCTTGCTCAAGAGGAAAAAGAAAATATATGACAGACGCATCTCATGAATATGGATATGTGTATACCTGCTATGACCCCAAGATTCGAGATCAGGTTTTAGCATACTGTGATGAGCGATTCGGAAAAGGAAACTTCTTTTTTGATACCGATCCCGGCGCGGTCATGAACTTTACCCGTCCGGAGAACCCGAGCTTCACCGATTTCATACTTTGGAAAATGAATCTTGCGGTAAAGGTTCATCCCTTTAACGTAATGCTTCTGATAAATCATTCTGCGTGCGGAGCATACGCGGATGCGGGCATTACATTTACAAGCCCGGAAGCAGAGTCTGCGTATCACAAAGCGGAAATGGAGCGCACGGTTGAAATGTTGGCGCAGAAATTCCCCGATGTGAAGATTGAACACAAATTTTTCCTGAAACCCGAGCAGAAGTTTAAGTGGTA